>ERZ857965.69-NODE-69-length-156492-cov-4.235967_pt1 | contig 156492 bp, 154 predicted proteins | sample MGYA00519758_ERZ857965 | MGnify/ENA primary metagenome ERZ857965 (study PRJEB31778, sample SAMEA3449381) | human gut metagenome | biome: human gut; feature: human-associated habitat; material: faeces | place: United Kingdom | collected 2010/2012 ...
TGCGAGGTCTTTCGCTCCGTTTGCAAGGTCAGCCGCACCGTTGCTCAAATCGTTTGCTCCCGCACGGAGCTGTTCCGCACCCGCCGCAAGTTTGTCAATGCCCGCAATAAGTTCGCCCGATTTGTCAAGCAGCGTGCAAAGACCGTCATAAAGTGCGGATGAACCGTCCGTCAACTGTGTCATAGCGTCCGTAAGGCTTCCGAGCGCCGATGTCAGGTCGTCTGCGGAGTCAAGTCCGTCCGTGTCTATCTTGTTGAATATTTCGTTGGTCGCTATTGTGACCGTGTTCATCATTTCAAAGTTCCTGACGTTTGCCGTGATTTCAACATAAGAGGGAATCTCAAAATCGTTCTTTGAAATCGCGAGGTTTTCCTGCAAGCCGGGGAACGCAATGCCGAGCACGGCGGTGCGGTCTCCGTCATTTATCATTTTGCCGTTAGAAACTTCAACGTCGGTGAAAACGTCATTGTCAAGCAGTATGCCCGTCAGCATTGCAAAAGGAACGTATATTTTTTCGTTTTTGCCGTCAATCGTTACGGTCTGGTACTGATTATTTTTGTAATCGAAACGTATCGTAACTTTTCCGCTCTTGCCCGCAAGTTCGTCAGCAGAAACGGTCTTGCCGTCCAATTTGTAGGAAACGGAGAGGTTTACGGGCAGTTCCTTGTCTATGCTGCCTTTGCAGTAAATGTCGTTGCCCTGTGCGTCCCAAACGCGCATTCCGTCGGGATTCATTGTATAGCTTTCGTCGCCCTTGACGTTTTCAACGTCTTTGAGTTCGCCGCTGTCGGTTATTGTCGAACTGCCGAGCGCATTTTTTATCCAGTCGCTGACGATAACCTTTTTAACGCTGCCGTCCGCGCCCGTCAGAACGTAAACGGTCTCGTCTTTTGAAACTTTCGCGTCGTCCTCTTTTTCAATCAGCGAGATCTTGTTTTTCGGCTCATCTTTCGCTTCGTCGCCCGAATTCATCGCATAGATTGCTCCCGCGCCTCCGAGCAGAAGCGCGCCGCTCAAAACGAGCGCAAGCGGTTTTTTGAATATATTTCTCATCGTTATTTTACCTCCGTTTTTGCTTTTTTGCCGATGTGAGTCATTCCGAGCGTTGTTTTGCATACAAGTTTGTCGCAAAGCATAAGCAACGCGGGAAGAATGAATATTACGCAGAGCATACTTACAACGGCTCCTCTTGCCATAAGCATACACATCGAACTGATAATGTCAATGTCGGAATAGACCGCAACGCCGAATGTTGCCGCAAACAGTCCCATGCCCGAAACGAGTATGGACGGGATAGAGGTCGCAAGCGCTGTTGTAACGCTCTTTCTCTTGTCGTTGCCGAGAAGTCTTTCGGACTTGTAACGCGTTGTCATAAGTATCGCATAGTCAACCGTTGCGCCGAGCTGGATAGTACTTATGCAGATAGGCGCGATGAACGGCAGCGACTGACCGAGATAGTGGGGAAGTCCGAGGTTTATGAATATCGCAAGTTCGATGACCGCTATAAGAATGAACGGCAGCGAAATGCTCTTTTCAACAAGGGCGATGATGACGAATATAGCCACGATGGAAACGGCGTTGACAACTTTGAAGTCTCTGTCCGTTGTTTCTATCATGTCTTTCATGCAGGGCGCTTCGCCTATCAGCATTCCTTTTTGATCGTACTTTTTAAGCACGGCGTTAAGTTCGTCTATCTGGGTGTTTACGTTGTCGGACGCAACTTTGTATTCGGAGTTGATAAGCAGAAGTTCCCACTTGTCGCTCTTCAAAATGCCCTTTATGCTGTCAGGAATGACTTCTTCGGGCACTCTCGAACCGATAACCGATTCAAGACCGAGAACATATTTTACTCCGTTAACCTCTTCCATTTCTTTCATCATATTTTTAACGGATTTTTGGTCGAGGTTTGCGTCAACAAGAACCATGTGCGTGGAAGCGATATTGAAGTCGTCGGAAAGTTTCGAGTTCGCTATAACGTATTCGATATCGTCAGGCAGACATTGTCCCATATCGTAGTAAACTTCATTGTTGGTTTTGCTGTAACCGTAATAAGCAGGCGGAATGAGAACCGCGAATATAATAAGGAATACGGGGAATATTTTTGTTAACTTGCCCGCAAACTTTGTCATATCGGGAAGCAGGGATTTATGCTTTGTCTTTTGCAGGGGGGTATCAAGAACAAGTATCAGCGCTGGCAGAACCGTTACACAGCCGATAACGCCGAAGATAACGCCCTTTGCCATAACTATGCCGAGGTCCCTGCCGAGGGTGAATGTCATAAAGCAGAGCGCCGCAAAGCCCGCAACCGTTGTTATAGAACTTCCGACAACCGATGTCAGCGTTTCTTTTATCGCAACCGCCATCGCTTCTTTGTGGTCGTCACAGCGTTCCCGTTGTTCGTTGTAACTGTGCCAGAGGAAGATTGAATAGTCCATCGTTACGGCAAGTTGCAGAACAGCCGAAAGCGCTTTTGTTATGTAGGAGATCTCGCCGAAGAAGTAGTTCGTTCCGAGGTTCAGAAGAATCATCATGCCTATCGAGGCAAGGAATACAAACGGAACGAGCCAGCCGTCGAGAAATATAAGCATCGCAACCGTTGCGCACAGAACCGCAAGTCCGACGTAGATGGGCTCTTCCTGTTCGCAGAGGTCTTTCAAGTCCGTTACAAGCGCAGACATACCGGAAACAAAGCATTGTTTGCCCGCTATGGAACGTATTTCTCTTATAGCGTCCATTGTCACGTCTTCGGACGTCGCGCTGTCAAAGAATACGGCAACCATGGTTGCGTTGTCGGTGTTGAATTCATTGTATATTTTATCGGGAATCAATTCTTTCGGAATCGAAATGTCCGCCAAAGTCGAATACCATATAACGGAATCGACGTGATCGACTTCTTTTATCTTGTCACAAAGTGCCGCAACGTCTTTGTCTTTCATATCTTCAACGATGATGAAAGAGAACGCGCCTTTGCCGAAGTCTTCTTTCAGTTCGTTCTGTCCGACTACCGTGTCCATATCGGAGGGAAGATAGTCGAGCATATCATAGTTTATTCTCGTTCCTATCATTCCGAGCACCGACGGCACCATAAGCAGAACGGCGATTATCAGAATTGGTATGCGGTATTTTACGACCGCTCTTGAAAAACGCATAGAATGTTAATCCTTTCTCTCTTCGTAATCAATTTCAATAACATCGGGTTTTTGATTTTTTACTATCTTTACCGCCGTGATGACCGTGCTGATGTTGAGAAAGCCTTCAAACAAAAGTGTTATGCCGAGCATTATCATCAGAAAATCCGTTCCCTCACCGGGTCTGAACATCAATGCAAGTCCGCATATTCCCGTCAGAACGGCAAACGCTAAAATCAGCCACCATTTTGTAAGACCGAACCGCTTTGAATCTATCGCTATCTGAATCTTGAAAAGACTGTCGGACAAAATGTAAATGCCGAGCGTCACGCAGATAAACGTCATCAACGCGGTCGGGTTTGTGAGCATTATAACGCCGAGCGCTATCAGAAGAAATCCGAGCGGGAGATCATATTGGAAAGCCAATCTGTAAAGGTCTCTCGAAAAATAACCCGCAATGCGGACTGCTCCGAACAATATAAGAAGTATTCCGCAGATTATGCCGAGCGCTTTTGCCGAAAAACCCGGAACTGCGATAAGAACTATTCCGAGAACGCAAAGCGCTACCGATATAATAATGTAACCTATCTTGGCTGCTCTCATGGGTGCTACCGAACGTGGACTCATAAGAACGCCCCCTTTCTGTTTTTCGGGAGCGACCGCCCCCGTTTCTTTTTACGTTTGTATTATAGCATGGCGACGGGCGTTTGAAAACGGACAATTCTTCGCAAATGCCCAAAAATCAGACACTTGGATAAAACTGTCCGAAAATCAGACATTTCGCTTTGATTGCCCAAAAATCAGACAGTTTTTCGTCTTTGTCCGAAAATCAGACAGTTTTGAAAGTTTGTCCATTGCAAAAGCGCGGAATTTCTGTTATAATAAAAAGGAAGAAAAAACAAGGCGTTTTGCCGAAAGGAGTTGAGCCTTTGGATAAAAAGAAAAAGGTGGACGGAACCGTCAGAAAAGAAACGATATACATCGCCGCGGCCGTTCTGATTTTGAGTATGCTCATGCAGGCTGTTTTCCTAATTATAAAGCGGTGGGATTACACGGTTCTGCTCGGAAACCTGCTCGGAGGCGGCGTCGCCGTTCTGAATTTCTTTCTTATGGGATTAACCGTGCAGAAGGCTACCGGTGAGGAGGAAAAACGCGCAAGAACATTAATGCATACCTCGCAAATCGTTCGCACGTTCGCCATGTTCGGTGTTGCGGTGCTCGGAGCGCTGCTTGACTGCTTCAACATCGCCGCTGTTCTCATTCCGCTTTTCTTTCCGAGCATTTCCGTTCTGCTTCGTCCTCTCTTCTCTAAAAGAAAGGCGGCGGAAAAATGAATGAAGTCGCTTTGAAAAACACGGCGGCGGAAAAAAAGAAACGTGAACTCGGAGCTGCGGATATCGTGTTCCTTGTTCTGTGCGTTCTTCCGATAATCGCGATGATAGTGCTTAAAGTGCTGTTCACACCACAGACGGATGGCGTAAACATTGCGGGAGCTCTGATATATTTCACCGTGCCCATGCCGTTCGGCACAAAACTTCCGATAACGGAATCGCAGGTCAACTCATGGCTTGTTATTCTGTCGATATTCTGGCTGTGTAAATTTCTGACGCACGGTATGACCGTTCGCGGAAAAGGCGTCCGACAGATATTTGCCGAGTTCATCGTTGAGAAAACGGAAAAAATGGTTCACGCCGATATGGACGCGTATTTCAACGGTTTTGCGCCGTTTATCGCCGCGATAATGGCGCTGTCTGCGTTTTCGAGTTTGCTTTCGCTGTTCGGACTTTACGCTCCGACTTCGGATCTGAACGTTGTTGCCGGTTGGGCGGTTCTCGTCTTTTGTCTGATAACCTATTACAAATGTAAGTGCGGTCCTCTGCAATATTTGAAGAGTTTTGCTCAGCCCGCGCCGCTGCTGACGCCGCTGAACATCATCAGCGAGTTTGCAACGCCGGTTTCTATGGCGTTCCGTCATTACGGCAACGTGCTTTCGGGTTCCGTCATATCGGTGCTTGTCGCCGCAGGGCTTTCGGGACTGTCAAAACTCGTGCTCGGTTGGCTGCCCGGTGCGCTCGGAGAAATTCCGTTCTTGCAGATAGGTATTCCCGCTGTCCTGTCCGTTTATTTTGACGTATTCAGCGGTCTTTTGCAGGCGTTCATATTTGCCATGCTGACAATGCTCTATGTCTCCGGAGGATTCCCTGCGGAACTCTATTACAAACGAAAAGAAAAACACAAAAACAATCTGTAAACAATTAACGGAGGAATTAAAAAATGTTGGAACTTGCCATTGGTATCATTCTCGGTTGCTGTGCGCTCGGTGCGGGCGTTGCAATGATTGCGGGTATCGGCCCCGGTATCGGCGAAGGTAATGCGGTTGCAAAAGCCTGCGAAGCCATAGGACGTCAGCCCGAATGCAAAGGCGACGTGACCAGCACCATGCTTATGGGCTGTGCCATTGCCGAAACAACAGGTCTTTATGCGCTTGTCATCGCCATTCTTCTTATTTTTGTCGCGCCCGGCAGACTTGTTGAAATTCTTACAACGACGCTCGGCTAAAAGGGGAGAATATTATGCAAAGTCTTGATGTCATATCCGTCAATATCTGGCAGATACTGATTTCGCTGTGCAACCTCGTAATTCTGTTTCTTATCCTTAAAAAGTTTCTTTTCAAACCCGTTCAAAAGGTCACGCAGACCCGCCGCGCGGAACTCGACGATATTTATTCCGAGGCAAAGGCGGCGCAGACCAGTGCAGATATGAACGAAAAAGAATGGTCCGAAAAACTTGCCGCAGTCAAAGCGGAAAGCGACACGATAATCAAAAACGCGAACGAGCGTGCCGCCCGTCGCGGAGAGGAAATAGTTTCCGATGCGAGGAAAAAAGCCGACGGCATTGTGCGGGAAGCGCAGACGCAGGCGGATCTTGAACATAAGAAGGCGCAGGCGCAAATAAAGAAAGAAATAGCGGACGTTTCATCTGCAATTTCCGAAAAAGTTCTCGGCAGAGAGATAAGCGAAGCCGATCACCGTGACTTGATAGAACGCGCCATCGCCGAAATGGGTGAAAACAATGACTGAACTCGGAAAAGAATATGCGTCGGCGCTTTTTGAACTTGCCCGTGAAAATTCGTGCGAAAAAGAATTTTCCGACGCCCTCGGTCTTATCGAACGTCAGTTTGAGGCTCAGCCGCAGTATGCGGAACTGCTTTCGTCTCCCGATATTTCGATAGGCGAGAGAAGAAAACTGCTTGAAGCCGCTTTCTGCGGAAAAGTTCCCGAATATGTGATGTCTTTTACTGAACTGCTCTGCGAAAACGGACGCATAAAACTGTTCGGAGAGTGCGTTTCCGAATACGAAAAAATGTATCGTGCCGTCAGCCTTGTTTCAACGGCAAAGGTCACAAGCGCCGTTGAACTTACGGCGGAAGAAAAACAAAAACTTACCGAAAAACTCGAAAAACTCTGCGGTCACGGTGTTGTTGCGGAGTATGAAACGGATAAAAACGTCATCGGAGGTCTTGTTGTCCGCATGGACGATATTCTGATAGACGGCAGCGTCGAAACAAAACTCAAACAGATAAAGGAAGTGATTGAAAAATGAGTTCGAACACCGAAGAAATAAGCAGCATAATAAAAGAACAAATAAAAGCATATCGCTCCCGAACCGAGATGACCGAAACAGGAACCGTTATCCGCTTCGGAGACGGCATTGCCCGCGTTTACGGCATACGAAACTGCATGGCAAACGAACTGCTCGAATTTGAGGACGGAAGCGTCGGTATGGCGCAGAACCTCGAAGACGAGACCGTGTCCGTTGCCGTGCTTGCAAACGAAAACGATATTCGCGAAGGCTCGCAGGTCAAAAGAACAGGCAGAGTTCTTTCCGTTCCCGTCGGCGAAGGAATGCTCGGCAGAGTTGTAAACGCGCTCGGCGAACCCATTGACGGAAAAGGTCCCATACAAACATCGGAAACACGTCCAATTGAGGCGGAAGCGCCCGGAATAATCGAAAGAAAAAGCGTTTCCGTGCCCCTGCAAACAGGTATCAAGGCGATCGACTGCATGATCCCGATAGGCAGAGGTCAGCGTGAACTTATCATAGGCGACCGTCAGACCGGAAAAACGGAGATAGCGATAGATACCATTATAAATCAGAAAAACAGCGACGTGCTTTGCATTTACGTCGCAATAGGGCAGAAGAGCACTTCCGTTGTTCAACTTGTAAACGAACTGACCCGTGCGGGGGCGATGGAGTATACCATCGTTGTTTCCGCCTCCGCTTCCGAGAGCGCGCCGCTTCAATACATTGCACCCTATGCGGGCTGTGCCATGGCTGAATATTTCAGACAGCAGGGCAAAGATGTTCTTGTTGTTTATGACGACCTGTCAAAACACGCCGTTGCATACCGTGCGCTTTCTTTGCTTATCAGACGTCCTCCGGGACGTGAAGCATACCCCGGCGATGTGTTCTATCTGCATTCCCGTCTTCTTGAAAGAGCGGCTTGCGTCGCTCCCGAATACGGCGGCGGTTCGATAACCGCACTTCCCATAATCGAAACGCAGGCGGGCGATGTTTCCGCATATATACCCACAAACGTTATTTCCATAACGGACGGTCAGATCTTCCTGGAAACGGAACTCTTCCATTCGGGAATAATGCCCGCCATAAACCCCGGTATCTCTGTCAGCCGTGTCGGCGGTTCGGCACAGTTGAAAGCCGTCAAAAAGGTTTCGGGAGCACTGAAACTTCTGTATTCGCAGTATCGCGAACTTCGTTCTTTCGCCCAATTCGGCAGCGACCTTGACGCAGATACAAAATCCCGCCTTGCACTCGGCGAACGCATTGTTGAGGTTCTGAAACAAAAACGCAATTCTCCCGTTTCCCCGGGCTGTCAGGTCTGCATAGTATATGCCGTGACGAACGGGTACCTGAATAATGTTCCCGTTGAAAAAGTCGGCGAATACGAACAGCGGCTTTACGAAAAAATGCGTTCCGAACATTCCGAATTGCTTGCGCGTTTCGAGGCGGGGTATTTTGATGAATCCGACGTTGAGGAACTGAAAAAGGCACTTTCGGAAATGGAGTGATGTTATGGCTACCGATATGAGAAGCCTGCGCACGCGAATCAAGAGTATCGACTCGACCATGCACCTGACAAAGGCGATGGGGCTTGTCGCTTCTTCAAAGTTGCGCCGTGCGACCGAAAACGCTCAAAAAAGTGAAGAATACGCCTCGGCTCTTGCCGCTGTGACAGAGGAACTTCTTTCGTGCCCCGAATGTTCGAAAAGCCCGTATCTGCGAGTTTCGGAAACGGACAGAACGAGACTTATCGTAATAGCGGGCGACAGGGGACTTGCGGGCGGATACAACGCAAATATTTTCCGTCTTGTCCGCAATTATCCCGACGCCGAAATAATTCCTGTCGGAAAACGCGCCTGCGACCGATACGAGAAAGACAAACTCTTTGCCGAAACGTTTACGGCGGCGGACGCACACGCGCTTGCAAAAAAACTGTGCGCGGATTTTGTAAACGACGATTACGATATTTTGGGCATTGTCGGCACACATTACGTTTCGGTTCTCAAACAGGAACCGTACGTCAACTTTGTATTCCCGCTTACAAAGAGCAAAAACAAAAAAAATCCGTCCGCGATATTCGAGCCGGATGAAAGTACGATACTTGAAACGGCTATCCCCGAATATGTTGCGGGACTTATAACCTCGGCAGTTCGAGAGGGCTTTCTTTGCGAACTTGCCTCCCGCCGTATGGCGATGGACAATGCGGACAAGAACGCCGAAGCGATGATAGAAGACCTGCGTTTGAAGTATAATCGCGCAAGACAGGGTACTATCACACAGGAAATAACCGAAATAGTCGCGGGCAGCGACGCTTGAAAGGAGAGATAAAAGTGGCACAGACACATACGGGAAAGGTTTGCCGGGTCATGGGACCTGTCGTTGACGTCCGCTTTGACGACGGAAAACTTCCCGCAATATATAATGCGCTGACCGTTCCGATAGGCGAAAGAACGCTGACAGTCGAAGTGGCGCAGCACATCGGCGACAATACCGCAAGATGTATCGCCATGTCCGCAACGGACGGTTTGCAGCGAGATGCCGTTGTTACCGATACGGGAAGTCCGATAAGCGTTCCCGTCGGCAGAGAAACGCTCGGCAGAATATTCAACGTCCTCGGCGACGTTGTGGATAACGGTGAAGAACCGAAAAATGCGGAAAGACGCAGTATACACCGTCCCGCACCCGAATATGACGAACTTTCGACTTCTACGGAAATACTTGAAACGGGTATAAAGGTCATCGACCTTATCTGCCCGTTCGCAAAAGGCGGTAAGATAGGTCTTTTCGGCGGCGCGGGCGTCGGAAAAACCGTTCTTATAATGGAACTTATAAACAACGTTGCAAAAGAACACGGCGGTCTTTCCGTTTTCACGGGCGTGGGAGAGCGTACCCGTGAGGGCAACGACCTTTACAACGAAATGAAAGAGTCGGGCGTTCTTTCAAAGACGGCGCTTGTTTACGGACAGATGAACGAGCCGCCGGGAGCGAGAATGAGAGTTGCGCTTTCGGGACTTACCATGGCTGAATCGTTCAGAGACGACGAGGGACAGGACGTTCTTCTTTTCATAGACAACATATTCCGTTTCACGCAAGCGGGCAGCGAGGTTTCCGCATTGCTCGGACGTATGCCGTCCGCAGTCGGATATCAACCCACGCTTGCAACGGAAATGGGTGCATTGCAGGAGCGTATAACCTCCACAAAACGCGGTTCCATAACATCTGTTCAGGCGGTATATGTTCCCGCAGACGACTTAACGGACCCTGCCCCCGCAACAACATTCGCACACCTTGACGCTACGACGGTTCTTTCAAGAAATATTGCATCGCAGGGTATCTATCCCGCGGTTGACCCGCTTGAATCGACAAGCCGTATTTTGTCTGCCGATATAGTCGGCAAGGAGCATTACGAAGTCGCCCGTGAAGTTCAGCGCGTGCTTCAACGTTATAACGAACTTATGGACATCATTGCCATTATGGGCATGGACGAACTTTCCGACGAGGATAAAATGCTTGTCAGCCGTGCGAGAAAAATTCAGAGATTCCTTTCCCAGCCTCTTCATGTTTCGGCAAAATTCAACGGTTTTCCCGGAATTTACGTTCCCCTCAGCGAAACCATTCGCGGATTCAAAGAAATTCTCGAAGGCAAACACGATGACCTGCCCGAATCCGCATTCCTGTTCGTCGGAACGATAGACGAAGCGGTCGAGAAAGCCAAGAGGGCGGAGAAATGAAGCCGTTTCGACTGAAAATATCGTCGCCCGACGGAGATATTTTTGACGGCGATATTCAAATGCTTGTTCTCCGCGGCGCAGAGGGTGATCTTGCCGTTATGGCTGGACACGCGCCCTTTATAACTTCCGTAAAAGCGGGGGAGTGCCGTATCACACTTGCAGACGGCAGCGAAAAGAAAGCGACGACAGACGGCGGTCTGCTGTCCGTTCAGAACGGCTGCGCAACGCTTCTTTCGTCAAGTTTTGCGTGGTAACATCTCCGTAAAATGTAAAAAGTGCCCCAATCAGGGGCACTTTCCGTAGTTATATATTTCAGCCTTTTGTATGTTTGCTTCGTTCGATGACTTCGGACGACAGTCCTCGACAGATTTCCGTTATGTGATGGAGTTCGTCCACGGCTTCGTCTTTCATTCCGTTTGATATCCAGTCGAACAGAAGCCCGTAAAGTTCGCATTTGAAAAACCGAATGGCTATCTTGCGGTCGGTCTCTCCGACCGTTCCCTTTTCAAATGCCGTGTCGAGATACGTTGTTACAAGATATTCGCACAACTGCATACAGTATTGTTCAAAGATATTGCGGTTGACCGAATTGTATATGTGCGATATCGCTTTTTTATTCTTTATCAACTGCTTAAAAACAATGTCAACACATTCGTCAAGCGAATTTATCGTGGGATATTTTTCAATCAAAAGGTCAATACTTTCCTTGATTATCTCTTCAATAAGCGTCGGCAGGTCCTGATAATAGTAATAGAACGTGTTTCTGTTTATGCCGCAGGCTTCAACCACGGTGCGGACGCTGATTTTGCTTAACGGCTGCTCGTTCAGCAATTCCAAAAATGAAGTCTTTATCGCCTTTTTTGTCAGATTCTGCATTTCTTTCTCCTCGATGTCACTTTTTGCGGATATTTGACAAGTATAATTATATCACAGAAAAATAAAAAAAGCAAGCCCCGAACGGGCATCACCCGCTCCGTTCGGACAGAATGAGGTGTGTTATGTGTACCGCAATAAATTTTAAGACGGAAGACCATTATTTCGGCAGAAATCTCGATTATGAACACGGCTACGGCGAAAGCATTGCCGTAGTTCCGCGAAATTTTCCGATAGGGAATTTATCACGGCATTATGCTCTTATAGGCACGGCACACGTTCTGAACGGGTATCCGCTTTTTTACGATGCGGCAAACGAAAAGGGACTTTGCGCGGCGGGGTTGAATTTTGTCGGAAACGCATTTTACGGCAAACCTACGGACGGAAAAAACAACGTCGCTCAATATGAATTTATTCCGATGCTGCTCGGAAAATGCGCCGATGTCGCCGAAGCAAGGGCTTTTCTTGAAAACGTGAATATAACCGATACTCCGTTTTGCGAGGGGCTGCCGTCCGCTCAACTTCATTGGCTCGTTGCGGATAAAAACGAGTGCATAGTTGTCGAGTCTGTGCGGGACGGGCTGCACGTTTATGACAATCATTGCGGCGTGCTGACAAACAATCCGCCGTTTCCCACGCAGTTGTTTTCGCTCAACAATTATATGAATCTTTCTCCGAAATCGCCGAAGAACAACTTTGCGCCCGAACTTGATTTGAAAGCATACAGCCGGGGAATGGGTGCGCAGGGACTTCCCGGAGACCTTTCGTCGCAGTCCCGCTTTGTCCGCGCCGCGTTTGTTCTTGCAAATTCAAAGTCTGGTAAGGGCGAGGAAGAAAGCGTTCGGCAGTTCTTTCACATTCTCGGTTCGGTGGAACAACAGCGCGGCTGCTGCGAAGTTGCGGACGGCGAATACGAAATAACCATATATTCCTGTTGCTTCAATGCCGACAAGGGTATTTATTATTACACGACTTACGAAAACGGCGCGATAACCGCAGTTGATATGCACGCCGAAGACCTTGACGGAAAAACAGTCATCTCTTATGCGATGAGAAACGAAACACTTATAACGTTTGAAAACAAGTAAACTCGAAACTTTGTGCATTTTGTTCGTATATTCAGAAAAATACCCCGCCGCGAAAGCGGCGGGGGAAATGTATGTTTTGCCTTTATCAGTCTACATCAACGGTTCCGTCTTTATGAATGGTTATTTTCATACCGTCCTTGACATAGTTCAGAAACTCTTCGCCGAGGCTGTCGATAACGGGCAGCGGTGTGCCTTCAAGCCACACGTCCGACAGAATTGCGCCTGCCGCGGCAAGCGAGTCTATCGGCTCTGAGAAAAGCATACAGGCGGGCTGGCGTCCCATGGCGCATGCGCAGTAAAGCACGAGACCTCCCGTAGTCGAACCTATCGTCATCGGCAGACAGAGCGCTTTGCCGAGCATCTTTTTGCCGTAAAGATCGGGGTTGTTCTGATCGCCGCAGGTTGCGGTTTTATCTCCGAATTGGAGCGCTTTTTGAAACGATGCAAGAGTGTTGAGACCGCCGTGCGAAACAAGTGCTTCCGCTGTCAGTTCGCCCTCCGCGACAACTCTTCCCTTAAAAGTTTTCATTATCGGTTGCCCCCTTTCGTGATTTCCGCAAGTATCTCATCGTCCGTATAATATCTTGCGCTCGTATAAGTTCTGAGTTTGTTGCTCGAAGTTATAACGGGCATTTTTGTGCTGAGAGGGTTGTTCATATACATCAGCGGGCAGATGTAACTTGTTATAACGCCCGTTTTTCTGAGCCTTTCCGCATACGGAGTTTTTTCAAACTCTTTAAGCACTGCGGGCGCTGCGGTGAACACCGTCGGGATGACTACTTTTGTGTTTCCTGCTTCTTTGAGCGCTGTTTCCACTTTGTCCGTCCATGTCATAAGTTGGTTCAGGCTCATGTGCGGGCAACCCATGAAGCAGAGTTTCGGTTTTGCGTCTTTGTTTTTCCAGATTATCGGATAACTGTCATAAACTCTTTGAAGTTCCGCATCGTCGATAACATAAACTTTTGCGTCCTCTTTGATGAGTTTTTCACCGAGTTCGACCGCTTCGGGTGTGATATTTTCGATATGGTAAAGTCCGACCGCTCCGTTAGATGCAGTTGCCGCACCGAAGTCTTTAAGATACGTTTTTGCGTCTTCGTCAAGCGTTCCGAGCCATTTGTCAAGACCTCTGACAAACGGAACTTCTTCCATAACTTTCATTCCGATTGCCGAACCGAGCAACTGCGCTTCGGGCTTTTTCGTCGTTTTTATCTCGACTACCCAACTTGCTTTTCTGCCTTCGTCTTTAAGAAAACCGAAAGAGGGAACATAGCCTACAACGGAACCCATAAGGTCAATTATACCGGAGTTTCTGTTGCAGCGTGCACCGAGTACGGAGTTGGCGTAAACTACCGCCGAGGATTCCGACCACGAAAGAACGTCGCCTTTTTTCGGAGTGTTTCCCACTTCGTCCATATAGCATGTGCAGGTAAATGCGTCGGGTGCCATAAGTCCGAGTTTTTGAAGTTGTCCTTCATAAAAATCCTGTTTCGTATACATGAACTTATTGAATACGAAGTTTTGCAGGAAGTTCGACGGAACGTTTTTGTCAAGCGGTCTGGGGTCTGCGGAAAATTTCTGCTGCGAAACCGCGCCCGCTTCTATAAGTTTATCCATAAGCGCATAAACGGGTGCAAGCGCTTTCAGCCCGAAAGAAGTAACAAGGTGATTGTATTTGCTTGTAACGGGCACCATTTCGTCCGCTCCGAACAGTTCGCCGTAACGGACAAGCGTTTCCATGACCTTTGCCATGGTCTCGCCCTTGCTTCCGTCAAGTATGGCTTTCTGTTCCTCGGACAGTTTCATTTTATATTCCATAAATATCCTATCCGCCTTTCTTATATCTTCATCGCAGTTTCGTATGCGTTCCAAACAACGGTGCGCAGGTTGCCCACTTTGTCGCAGTCGCCCACAAGGTATCTCTTTCCGCCTTTTTCCGCAACGGGGGCGGGAATGTAGCCCGCGCAGCTGATAACGGAATCACATTTTATCTCAATGTCTTTTCCGTCCTTGCCCGTGCATACGATAGCGCCGTCTTTGACTTCTTTGAGCGTTGTTTCAAGGTAAACGGGAACTTTGTGCAGTTCAAACCATTCTCGCAGATACGATGAGTTGGCAAGACATACGCCCTTCTGCGAAATAAGGTCGTCTTTCATTTCCACTATAACGGGGTTTTTGCCTTGAAGTGCGAGTTCGTAAGCAATTTCCGACCCCGTAAGACCGCCGCCGATTACCGCAACTGTCTGTCCCACTTCTTTGCTTCCTCTCAAATATTCGCAGGCTTCGACCATTTTTTCATATCCGGGAACTTTCTTCAACAATCTCGGTGTCGCACCTGTTGCGATAATAACCGGATCGTTTCCGAAAACCGAAACGTCTTTTACTTCGTCGTTCAGGCGGACTTCAATGCCGAGTTTGTCCATCTTTCTGATATACCATGCAAGCAGATCGCGGAGTTTGCCTTTGTAGGATTCCGCACTTGCCGCGATGAACGCACCGCCGAGTTCGCCGCTCTTTTCGTGGATTATCGGGTTATGTCCGCGCAATTTCAGCACTCTTGCCGCTTCCATGCCGCCGATACCGCCGCCGATAATGTGAACGGTTTTGGGCGAAGTTGTTTTCTTTATGTAATGCTTGTTCCATTGCATAGTTTCCGCATTGACCGCACAGCGCGCAAGTTGCAGACTGTCCGAAAGGTCCTGATCGTTCGGCACGCCCTTGTAATGGCACATATTGAAGCAGCCGTTATGACAGAGTATGCAGGGACGTATATCGTCCTGCTCGTCGTTCATAAGTTTTGTTATCCAGCGCTGATCCGCCAAGAACTGACGTGCAAAGCCCGCGCCGTCAAGTTCTCCATTTGCAACGGCGTCAGCCGCCGTTTCGGGGTCAAGTCTGCCCGCGCAGATAACGGGGATATCTACAAATTTTTTGATATGTTCTACGTCTTGCAGGTTGCAGTTTTCGGGCATATATATCGGCGGGTGCGACCAATACCATGCGTCGTAAGTGCCGTTGTCGCAATTCAGGCAGTCATAACCTGCGTCCTGCAAATATTTTGCCGCTTTTTCGGATTCCGCCATATCTCTGCCGACTTCGGTATATTCTTCTCCCGGCAGCGCGCCTTGGCGGAATCCCTTTGTTTTTGAAATAACGCTGTAACGCAGGGAAACGGGGAAGTCCTTGCCGCACGCCGCTTTTATTGCGTCAACGATTTCGACGGCAAAGCGGTATCTGTTTTCAAACGAACCGCCGTAGGAGTCCGTTCTCTTGTTGACGTAACCGAGCGTGAACTGGTCAAGCAGGTACCCCTCGTGAACGGCGTGAACTTCAACGCCGTCAACGCCCGCTTCTTTGAGCAGTCTTGCGCTTTCCGCAAACGCTTCCACAAACTCGTGTATCTCTTCCACGGTCATCGCTCTCGACGGCACTTTGTCCGACCAACGGTTCGGGGACGGGCTTGCCGTCGCGGTTATTTTGTCGAGGTTCATAAACGGCTTGCTGACAACTCTCAAAAACTTGTTTGTATAAAGTTTTTCCATCATTTCGCTTATTGTGAACGAACGTCCGAATCCCGCCGTCAACTGCACGAAAAGTTTTGCGCCCGTCTTATGAAATTCGGGCATCCACTTTTTCAGATCCTCAAACATTTTCTTGTTCTTGTGCAGCCATTGCCCGAACATCGGGTTGTAAACGGGCTGACATCCCGGCATAACAAGTCCCGCATTGTTTTTTGCAACTTCCATGATGAAGCGCGCGCCGTCTTTGTCGAAATGGTTCTTCTCCATCCAGCCGAAGAGGTCTGTTCCGCCCATGCTTGTCAGCACAAAGCGGTTTTTTATCTCACAGTTACCTATCTTCCACGGCGTGAATAATGGGTCGAGTCTTTTGTCCATATCTTTTCCTCCGTTATCCAGCTTTCCGCAGATATTTCCGCGGAAAACTTCTTTCAGCCGTAACCTACGCCTTTCGGCACGAGTTACGCTTTTATTTATAATTATAACATAAAAAATTCTGAATTACAAGGTTTGAAGAGCGTTATATCCAAAAAATATATATAAATTTATATATGTTTTTTTATGCAAAAAGAAAGTCCCCGAAAAATCGGGGACAATGTGTCCGTTTTAAATTTACAGCGCAAAATCAAGGTTTTCCGCTTCTTTTTCCAACTCTTTTGCTTCGTTGACAAAGCCCTCTTCACGGCTTTCGGGCAAAAGGTTCGTCATGCTTTTAAGGCTGATGCCGAGAGTAGACATATTGTGAAGCATTGCGGAAGTCGTGGGCTGAATAAAGCCCGCAACACCGAGAACTATAAGCATAAAGTTGAATCCGACAATGAAGCGGTAGTTTCTGTCTATCCGCTTTGTCAGCGCTGACGCAAGTTCACGGAGTTTGACAATTTCGAAAAGGTCTTCCGAGGATATTGTTATATCCGCTATCTCCTTTGCTATTGCCGCGCCCGTGTTTATCGCTATGCCGACATCGGCTTCCGAAAGTGCAGGGGTGTCGTTTACTCCGTCGCCTATCATGATAACGGTTCGTCCCGCCGTCTTTTCTTCTCTGATGAACTTTGCCTTGTCTTCGGGCAGAACCTCCGCATGATATTCGTCAACGCCGACTTCTCTTGCCACCGCCGCCGCGGTCTTTTCATTGTCTCCCGTCATCATAACAACGTTTTTGACGCCGAGAGCATGAAGCGCTTTTATAGCGTCTTTCGCTTCTTTGCGGAGCGGGTCGGAAATACATATAACCGCTGTCAGAACGCCCGAAACGGCAAGATAAAGGTGCGAGTATTCGTCCGAAATGTCCGCAAATTTTTGTTCGTCGCCGTCGGGTATACGGCAGTTTTCGTCTTCAAAAACAAAATGGTAACTTCCGATAACGACCTTTCTGTTTTCGACGGTGCTCGATATTCCGTGCGCAACGACGTATTCCACTTTTGAGTGATACTCTTCGTGGTTAAGACCTCTTGCTTTTGCTTCTTCTACAACGGCATTTGCAAGCGAGTGCGGATAGTGTTCTTCAAGGCACGCCGCAAGACGCAGCATATCGTTTTCCGCACGGTTGCCGAACGTCACTATTTTTGCCACTTTCGGTTGTGCATAGGTCAGAGTTCCCGTCTTGTCAAAAACTATCGTGTCCGCTTTTGCAGCCGCTTCAAGAAATTTTCCGCCTTTGACGGAAATGTTGTATTGGTTGCATTCGCGCATCGCGGAAAGCACGGCAATGGGCATGGAAAGTTTCAGCGCGCAGGAGAAATCGACCATGAGCACCGCAAGAGTTTTTGTGACGTTGCGGGTCAGCAGATACGTCAGAACAGTTCCTCCGAGCGTGTAGGGAACAAGTCTGTCCGCAAGTCTCGATGCTTTGTCTTCCGCGGTCGATTTGAGTTTTTCGGATTCCTCTATCATCTTTACGATACGGTCATACCGTCCGCCGCCCGAGACTTTTTCGACTTCTATAACGCATTCGCCCTCTTCAACGACCGTTCCCGCATAAGCGTAGCTGCCGCAGACTTTGCGCACGGGGAGAGCCTCTCCCGTCATTGAAGCCTGATTTACAGCCGCTTCGCCATCGACAACTTTTCCGTCAAGCGGAATCATGTTGCCCGTGCGGACGATTATTCTGTCGCCCTCTTTCACGTCGCTTACGGAAACGAGCGTTTCTTCTCCGTTTTTGAGCCATACTTTGTCAACATTCAGAGACATCGCTCCCGCAAGGTCGGAAACGGATTTTTTATGCGTCCAATCTTCAAGAAGTTCGCCGAGTCCGAGCATGAACATAACCGAACTTGCCGTTGAAAAGTCGCCTCTGACAAGCGAGACCGTGACCGCCGTTGCGTCAAGCACCGAAACGGAAAGTTTGCCGTTCAAAAGCGATTTCAGTCCCTCCGATATGTAGCGGACGGAACGGATTATCGCCATTCCCGCTCTTATCGGCGCGGGTAAAAACGATTTCGATGCAAAGCGCAGCAGCACTTTCATTACAAGTTTGTCTTCAAATTCTCTGTTCAGAACCCTTGAAGTGTGGTCGGGAACCAACCCCTCATTTTCTGCGGATTCAAACGAAAACGCGGCAAGCGCTTCGATTATTCTTTTGTTGCTTCCGCGGAAAAAGATAACCGTATCTGCGGTTCTGTCATAAACTTTTACGTCCGTTATTCCGTCGATGTTCCGAATGTAATATTCGAGTACGTCGGCTTGTCTTAACGTCATGCCGTTCACACACAGATGAACGCGGATACGTCCCGCCGAAGTGTGTAATATCTTACATTTCATATTTGTGCCTCAAAAATGAAAGAGCCGCTTTCGGACGGCTCTTTCGATGTTTTTTACTGTTCGGATACCGGTTCTTCGCAAGAGCAGTCTTCTATCACGGTTTCTTTTTCCGCTGCGCGCTTTTCGTTGAGCGCTTTTGCGTCTGCGAGAATGTCTCCCGCATTTTCCTTGATAACGGTTGCTCTCTTCATAACATCGTCTTTTGCACGAAGAGCCGCCGCAGTTGCGTGAGTGTAAGCCTTTTTGGCTTCTTTGCTGCCGAGGATCTTTATGCCCGCCGTGCCGAAAAGAAAGCCGCCTGCGAACAGTCCGATCTTACCCCAATTGCATTTCATGGCAAATACCTCCAAAAATAGTTGTTTTATATTTAATAGAATAATATCACAAAATCCGACATTTTTCTACCCCGAAAAGACAGTTGCGAAATCATTGCAAATACTTCAAACTCCCGAAAAAAAACTGACGTGATTACATGTTTTTCGCTTGTAGTACCCGCAATACTTTTACGTTTTTTCGGAAAATAAAGGCTTTGTATCTGAAAAATCTCGAAAATTTTTCAGTTGAGGCTCCAATCGGACATTTTTACTTAAAAACGAATTGAACGAGCAGCATATAGCATACTGTTCCTCCCGCTATGGAAAGCAGCATTTGCCTTTTCCGCAGATGAAGAGCGACAACGGCGGCTATTGCAATGAGTTCGGGTAACCCGTGGCTTCCCGAGAATATGCTCACATCTTTGAGACAGTAAACGACAAGCAAACCGAAAATCGCTGACGGAAGTACCGTTCCGAGATATGAAATATATTTCGGAGTCGGCTTTCCCGCGGGAAAAACAACGAATGGAATATATCCGTATTTGTTTTCATTGCCGCTTTTTTGTTAAATCTTGCAGGGCTGTAAAAAACTTACTTTTACAGCCCTGCAAAAAATTTTTTCCTTGTTAAACTTTTTAATAGTAGATTGAACCCTCATAGACGAGTTTTGTGTCGCCCGTAAGGATTATTCCGTCTTCACCGTAGTTTACGGTGAGGTCACCGCCGCGAACCTTGACGGTTATGTCTTCGCCTTTCTTGCAGTATCCGTTTTCGACCGCCGCAACAACAGCCGCACAAGCGCCCGTGCCGCAGGCGAGGGTCTCGCCGCTTCCGCGCTCCCAAACGCGGATTTTGAGCATAGTCGGGTTGACAACTCTTACAAATTCCGTGTTGACACGCTCGGGGAATATCGGTGCGTTTTCAAACTGCGGACCTACCGTTGCAAGATCTACCGCGTCAACGGAATCGCAGAACACTACGCAATGCGGGTTTCCGACGGAAACGCACGTTACGTTGTATTCGTTGCCCGCAACGGTTATCGGCGAATTTATAAGTTTGTCTTTGTCCGTTATCACGGGCACGGAAGCCGCCGTCAGATCCGCTTTCCCGATGTTTACATCAGCCAGCGTCACTTTGCTGTTTCGAGTGTAGAGTGTCAGGTTCTTTATACCGCTTGAAGTTTCTATCGTAATATCTGTTTTCGGCACTATGCCGTGGTCGTAGAGGTATTTGCCGACGGAGCGTATGCAGTTTCCTCCCATCGACCCCTCCGAGCCGTCACGGTTGAATACTCGCATTTTTGCATCCGCGACTTCCGATTTCTCTATCAGCGCAAGTCCGTCCGCACCAATGCCGAAATGGCGGTCGCATATACCTATGCTGATAGACTCGGGACAGTCGATGTTGCCGTCTCTGCCGTCGATGATGATATAGTCGTCGCCTGTCGCCTGCATCTTGAAGAAATCTATCTTTTGTTTTTCTTCACGCAGTTTGTTGATGTCAACAAGTTCCGTGTTGCTTTCGTTGAACCCGCCCGCGATGATGTCCGCCGCCGCGTGCGCCGTGTCAAGAGAAGTGAAGCAGGGTACGGAAAGCTGCAGACAGCGTCTGTTCAACGCGATATATTCATCCAGTGTGCCGTCAAGCAAAGCGCCCGTGTAAAGAACGTAACTTATTTTGCCGTCATCAAGAAGCGGAACAAAGTCTTTGAATGTGACTTCCGTTACGTCAATGCCGAGAGAACGTACAGCCTCTGCCGTTTCGGGTGTCGCATAAATCGAGAATTTGAGGTCGTCGAGTTTTTTTGCAAGAGAAACAACTTCGAGCAAGTCGTGCGTGTCAACGCTTAAAAGCACTCCGACGCTTCCGTCCTTGTGCGGGTATTTGAAGTTCCTGCCCGAAGCGGTCATACCTTTGAAAAGCGCCTCGCTTAATGTTCTGCCTATGCCGAGAACTTCGCCCGTGGACTTCATCTCAGGTCCGAGTGACGCATTCGCATCTATAAGTTTTTCAAAAGAGAAAACAGGGAATTTGACCGCATAATACGGCGGGGTTCTGTAAAGTCCCGTGCCATAACCCGCGTCGTGGAGTTTGCCGCCGAGCATTACGCTTGAAGCCACATCGACCATGGGAACGCCCGTGACCTTGCTTATGTAGGGAACGGTTCTCGACGCTCTCGGGTTTACTTCGATTACATAAAGTTCGCCGCGCCAGATAAGATACTGGATATTGACAAGCCCCTTTGTGCCGAGCGCCAGCGCAAGTTTTTCGGAGCAATCGACAATAGTCTGCGTCATCTTGTCGTTTATGCTGTAAGGAGGATACACCGCAATGGAGTCGCCGCTGTGGACTCCGGCACGTTCAATATGTTCCATTATTCCGGGAATGAGCACGTCTTCTCCGTCCGAGATAACATCGACTTCAAGTTCCACACCCATCATATATTTATCGACGAGAACCGGGTTGTCTATCTTTTGCGCGAGTATTCTGCGCATATAAAGGCGGACTTCCTTTTCATCGTGGACTATTCTCATATTCTGCCCGCCGATAACGTATGATGGACGGAGCAGTACCGGATAGCCTATTCTTTCAGCCGCGGCAACGGCTTCTTCTTCCGTCGAAACACCGCAGCCAATAGGTCTGTGTATGTTGAATTTTTCAAGCAGCGCGTCAAAGCGTTCTCTGTCTTCCGCAACGTCTATGCCCTCTGCGGAAGTGCCGAGAATGGGTATTCCCGCTTTGTCCAGCGCACCTGTCAGTTTTATGGCGGTCTGACCGCCGAATGCAACAACAACGCCGACGGGCTTTTCAATGCGTATGATGTTCATCACATCTTCTTCGCAGAGCGGCTCAAAATAAAGCCTGTCCGCCGTGTCATAGTCGGTCGAAACCGTTTCGGGGTTGTTGTTTATGATAACAACGTCATATCCCATTTGCTTCAACGACCAAACGCAATGGACGGATGAATAGTCAAACTCGATGCCCTGACCTATGCGTATCGGTCCAGAGCCGAGAACTATGACAACGGGCTTTCCGCTTCTGCCGAATTTGACAGCTTCGCACGAGCCGTCCGCAACGGAATAGAAATACGGCGTTTCCGCATCGAATTCCGCGGCGCAGGTGTCCACCATTTTATAAGAAAGTGTGAAGCGCAGGCAGGGAAGAATGTCACAGCCCGAAAGTCTTTTAAGCGCCTTGTCGGGATAGCCGAATTTCTTTCCTTGCAGGTATTTTTCGGAATCAAGTCCGTTTTCTATGCTCTTTTCATAGTCCGCAAGGTGTTTGAGTTTGTTCAGGAAAAACGTATCTACACGGGTAACGTCGTGGATATGTTCAAGCGTAACGCCCGCTTTTATCGCCTCGAATATTGTAAACAGTCTGCGGTCGTCGGGTGTTGCAAGCCTTGTTTCGAGGTCATTGTCCGATATCGGGCGCGCATTGAGTGTGTCAAGCGAGATCTCCGCACCGCGCACCGCTTTCATCAGCGCATTTTCAAAAGACGGCGCGATAGCCATAACTTCGCCTGTCGCTTTCATCTGCGTGCCGAGTTTTCGGGACGCACCCACAAACTTGTCGAACGGCCATTTCGGGAACTTTACCACAACGTAGTCAAGCGCGGGTTCAAAGCACGCACAGGTCTTGCCCGTTATATCGTTTTTGATTTCGTCGAGAGTGTAGCCGAGCGCGATTTTTGTCGTTATCTTCGCGATGGGGTAGCCCGTCGCTTTCGATGCAAGCGCCGACGAGCGCGAAACTCTCGGATTGACCTCGATCACCGAATAATCAAAACTGCTCGGGTCAAGCGCGAACTGGCAGTTACAGCCGCCGACTATTCCGAGCGCGGAAATGATGTTCAGCGACGCCGAACGGAGCATCTGATACTCTTTATCCGAAAGCGTCAGCGCGGGTGCGACAACGATGCTGTCGCCCGTGTGTATTCCGACCGGGTCGAAGTTCTCCATTGAGCAGACCGCTATGGCGTTTCCCGCCGCGTCTCTCATCGTTTCAAACTCTATCTCTTTCCAGCCGAATATGTATTTTTCCACGAGTATCTGCGTTATGGGGGAAGCGTCAAGCCCCGTTTTTGCGGCTTTTTTTATCTGTTCCGCGTCATAAGCCACACCGCCGCCCGTTCCGCCGAGCGTGAATGCGGGACGGATGATCACGGGATAACCTATCTTTTCGGCGATTTCGAGAGCGTCTTCAACCGTTGTGGCAATATCGGAAGGAACCGTCGGTTCGCCTATCTGCGCCATTGTTTCCTTGAACAGTTTTCTGTCTTCGGCTTTGTCTATCGCTTCCGCATTCGTGCCGATAAGGCGTACGTTGTGAGCTTTCAGAAAACCGTCTTTTTCAAGTTCTGTCGCAAGCGTCAGTCCCGTCTGTCCGCCGAGCGAGGCAAGCAAACTGTCGGGCTTTTCTTTCTCGATAACGCGCTCAATGGTTCTTTTTGTCAGCGGTTCAAGATATATTTCATCGGCAAGAGCCTTGTCCGTCATTATCGTTGCAGGGTTTGAGTTGACGAGCACAACGTTTACGCCCGCATCTTTAAGCACGCGGCACGCCTGCGCTCCCGCATAGTCGAACTCAGCCGCCTGTCCGATAACTATCGGCCCCGAGCCGATAACGAGAACTTTTTTTATACTTGTGTCAAACGGCATTTCAGTTCCTGCCTTTCTGCATCAGTTCGCAAAATCTGTCAAAGAGAAATTCGGTGTCTTTCGGACCCGAACACGCTTCGGGGTGGAATTGGACGGAAAAAGCGTTGTATTCGTGATAGTCGATACCCTCACACGTTCCGTCGTTTGCGTTTACCCAGCGCACAACGCCGTTTTTGATGCTCTTTTCGTCAACCGCATATCCGTGATTCTGGCTTGTGATAAACGTTCTTGTTCCCAAAGCGTCCCTGACGGGCTGGTTAGCGCCTCTGTGTCCGTATTTGAGTTTGAAAGTCCTTGCTCCCTGCGAAAGAGCCATAAGCTGGTGACCGAGACATATTCCGAATATGGGAACGTTTCCGAACAGTTTGCCTATCTCTTTGATTATCTGCGTATTCTCAGCAGGGTCGCCGGGACCGTTGGAAAGCATAACTCCGTCGGGTTTTTCCGCAAGGATTTCTTCCGCGGTCGTATCGTAGGGAACGGACACGACTTCACACCCGCGTTTGCAAAGACAGCGTTCGATGTTTGCCTTTGCTCCGAAATCCATAAGCACAACTCTGAATTTTCTGTCTCCGTCGGGCGTAAAAATCGTTTTTTTCGATGTGCTGACGCTCTTTACGGCGTCCTTGACAGAGTATCTTTTCAAACTCTCAAAAACAGCAGTAGAAGCGGCGGCACCCTTCGGAATGTCGTCGCTTATCGTTGCGTTCATAACTCCGTATTCACGGATAATGCGTGTCAGCCGTCTTGTGTCAACGCCGCTTATGCCCGGAATACCGTTGTTTTTAAGAAATGTATCGAGGGTATATTCCGCTCGGAAATTTGACGGTTCGTCGCATTTTTCATGTACGACGTATCCCTTGACAAAGCATTTGCCCTCGAAATCGGGACTGATTATGCCGTAATTTCCTATCAGCGGAAATGTCTGTGTAACAATCTGCCCGTAATAACTCGGGTCGGTCAATGTTTCGATGTAACCGCACATACCGGTCGTGAAAACTATTTCTCCGACCTGCGTCACGTCCGCGCCGAACGCTTCGCCCTCAAAAACGCTTCCGTCCTGCAAAATAAGATATCTTTTTTTCATACTCATACTTCCGTAAGTGTTGCCGCCATAACGGCTTTTATTGTGTGCATCCTGTTTTCCGCTTCTCGGAAAACCACGGAATTTTTACTCTCAAATACTTCGTCCGTAACTTCCATTTCTGTTCTGCCGAACTTTTCGCCCATCTCTTTGCCTATCTTTGTTTTGAGGTCGTGATAAGAGGGCAGACAATGCATAAATATCGTCGTGGCTTTTCCCGTTTTGCGCATAAGTTCCGCATTTACCTGATACGGCGAAAGTTCTTCTATGCGCTCCGCCCAAACGCTTTCGGGTTCTCCCATGGAGACCCAGATATCCGTATATATAACGTCCGCGTCCTTGACTGCTTTTGTCGCGTCGGTCTCAAACCTGAGTTCGGAGCCGCTTTCTTTTGCAAACTCTTCGCATTTTGCAACGAGGTCTTTTGACGGAAAATATTTTTCGGGACAGCACGCCGTGAAGTTCAGCCCGAGTTTTGCGCAACCGACCATAAGCGAGTTGCCCATGTTGAACCGTGCGTCGCCCATGTAAACAAAATTTATGCCTTTCAGTTTGCCGAACTGTTCCCGTATGGTCAGCATATCGGCAAGTATCTGCGTCGGGTGCGCTTCGTCCGTCAGCCCGTTCCAAACGGGGACGTCGGAATATTCGGCGAGTTCTTCAACGGTTTTCTGCGCAAATCCTCTGTACTCTATGCCCTCGAACATCGACGAAAGCACACGCGCCGTGTCCGCAATGCTTTCTTTTTTGCCTATCTGCGAGCCTTGCGGGTCAAGATACGTCACTCCCATGCCGAGGTCGTGCGCCGCAACTTCAAAACTGCACCGCGTCCGTGTGCTTGTCTTTTCGAAGATAAGCGCAATGTTTTTGCCGTTGCAATACCTGTGCGGTACGCCGTCCTTTTTCAGCGTTTTCAACTTTTCGGCAAGGTCAATCAGATATGTTATCTCCTCACCCGAAAAGTCGAGCAGCTTCAAAAAGTCTCTTCCTTTCAAATTCATTCTTTTTCCTCCGCGCAAACTTTTTTCAGTATATAAATGGATTTTTCCAGCAATTCAAACGGAATGTTCAATGCAGGCAACAGGCGTACCTTGTCTTTTGCCGTCAAAACGAGAACCCCGTTTTTCATACATTCGGTAACGACATCTTTTGCGGGACGCTTCGTTTTTACGCCTATCATAAGTCCGAGCCCCGCAACGCTTTCAACACCCGCGGCACCGCCCAATTCGTTGAATATATATTCGGATTTTTTGCGAACGTCTTCAAACAGGGTATCGTCAAGCCTTGAAAGCACATTCAGCGCCCCCGCGCAGCAAACGGGGTTTCCGCCGAATGTCGAACCATGCGAACCGGGAGTGAAAACGTTCCCGACTTTTTCGCCGAGCATTGTCGCGCCGAGCGGCAACCCGCCGCAAAGCCCTTTTGCCGTGGACACGATGTCGGGAGTGAAACCGTAATTCATATATGCGTAAAGTTTTCCGCTTCTGCCGTTGCCGCATTGCACTTCGTCCGCAATAAGCAGTATATCTTTTTCTTTTGCGATATTCACCATCGCCCGAACGAACTCTTTTTCAAGCGGAATAACGCCGCCCTCACCGCGGACAATTTCAAACATTATCGCCGCCGTGTCGTCTCCGATTTCTGCTCTCAACGCTTCTTCCGTCGGCTCCACAGAAACAAAGCCCTCTGTCAGCGGCAGAAAATCGTGATGAAATGCGTCCTGTCCCGTTGCCGCAAGCGTTGTCAGCGTTCTTCCGTGGAAACTGTTGTTGAGCGTGATTATTTTGAAGCAGTCTTTTCCTTTTTTATCCGCGGCATATTTCCTTGCCGCCTTTATCGCGCATTCGTTTGCCTCCGCGCCCGAATTGGAAAAGAATACTTTCTTCATTCCGGTTTTTTTGCAGAGTTCCTCCGCAAGTTTTGCGCAGGGTTCGGTGTAATAAAGGTTTGAGGTGTGCTGGAATTTTCCGAGCTGCGCGGTGACCGCTTTTATCCACTCTTCGTCCGCAACTCCGAACGTGTTTACCGCAATTCCGCTCCCGAGGTCTATGTATTCCTTGCCGTCGCAGTCGTAAACAAGCGACCCCTTTCCTGAAACTATATCAATGGGAAAACGCGCGTATGTGTTTGCAACGTATTCCCTGTCAGTCGAAAATATATCAGTCATTTTTGTCCCCCTCAAACATCGTTCCGATGCCCTCGTCCGTCAATGTTTCAACAAGAATAGAGTGCGGAACCTGTCCGTCAATGATGAAAACGCGTTGAACGCCGTCCGCAATGGCCTGCACGCAGCATTCGACTTTCGGAATCATTCCGCCTGCGATAACGCCGTCATCAACAAGTTTTTTTGATTCGGAAACCGTCATGTGCGAAATAAGCGATGACGGGTCGTTTTTGTCTTTGAGTATTCCCGCAATATCGGTCAGAATGATAAGACTTTCCGCTTTCAGCGCACCTGCTATCTTTGCCGCCGCAGTGTCTGCGTTTATGTTATACACTTTTCCGTCATCGTCGCAGCCGAGCGTGGAAATAACGGGAATATATCCTTTTTCGAGAACGTCGAGTATTGGCTGCGGGTCGATTTCCGTAATCTTTCCCACATATCCGAGACGTTCGTCTTTTATCTGTGCTTTTATCATGTGTCCGTCAAGTCCCGAAAGCCCTATCGCCGAACCGCCGCGGCATTCAAGCAGATTGACAAGACTTTTGTTTATCTTGCCCGCAAGCACCATTTGCGCAACTTCTATCGTCTCTTCGTCGGTAACGCGAAGTCCGCCTACAAACTGCGTCTCTTTTCCTATTTTTGAAAGCATTTCCGTTATTTCGGGACCGCCGCCGTGAACAAGAACAACTTTCACGCCTATCAGGTTCAAAAGCACGATGTCTCTTACAACGGAATCTTTCAGTTTTTCGCTTGTCATTGCGTTCCCGCCGTATTTCACAACGAGAATTTTGCCCGTATATTTTTTTATGTAGGGGAGCGCATGAACAAGTATTCTTGCTCTGTCGGCATTTGAAACAGTCATCTTGTCCGCTCCTCTCATGTGCGATAATCGCCGTTTATCTTAACGTAATCGTATGTCAGGTCGCAACCCCACGCAACGGCGCTTCCCGTGCCGTCGTCAAGGTCGATCTCTATCGTTATATCGTGTTCGAGCAGTATCTTTTTCGCAAGTTCTTCCGAAAAATCCACTCCCGCGCCGTCTTTGCACACCGTTATCCGTCCCGCGGAAGATATGAACGTAACGCCGACCTTTGAAACATCGACATCAGCGCCGCTGTAACCGAGCGCGCAGAGAACGCGTCCCCAGTTCGCGTCCGCTCCGAACATCGCCGCTTTGACAAGGGAAGAACATATAACGGACTTTGCAACCGTTTTTGCGCACATCTCGTTTTTCGCTCCGATTACGGCACACTCTATCATCTTTGTCGCGCCCTCGCCGTCACCCGCAATGGATTTGCAAAGGTGAACCGTGACTGTGTTGAGCGCCTTCATAAATACTTCATAGTCGCCGTTCGGCTCGGTTATCTCCTTGTTTTCGGCTTCGCCGTTGGCAAGCACAACGACCATATCGTTGGTCGAAGTGTCGCCGTCCACGCTGACCATGTTGAATGTGCTTTGTATATCCGTCGAAAGCGCTTCGGAAAGCATTTCCGAACTTATCGCGCAGTCGGTTGTTATAAAAACAAGCATCGTCGCCATGTTGGGGTGTATCATTCCCGAGCCTTTTGCAATGCCGCCGATATGACATACCCTGCCGCCCAACTCAAACTCCACGGCAATCTCTTTTTTCTTTGTATCGGTCGTCATTATGCCCTCTGCGGCAAGTTCGCTGTTATCTCCGAGCCCCGAAACAAGTTCGTCTATCCCGTTCGAGATAGGCATTACGTCAAGCGGCAAGCCTATAACTCCCGTTGACGCAACCACAACGTCGCTTGCTTTTATTCCGAGCGCCGTTGCCGCGATCTCACTCATTTCTTCGGCTTTTTCAACGCCGTCCGCGTTGCAGGTGTTCGCGTTTCCGCTGTTGCAGATTATCGCCGTTGCCTTTCCGTTGGTAAGGTGTTGTTTTGTCACAAGCAGGGGAGCGCCCTTGACAAGATTTGTCGTATAGACCGCCGCCGCGTTTGCGACTTTGTCCGAAACGATAAGCGCAATGTCCCTTTTTGTTTTGTTTTTGCGTATTCCGCAATGTATTCCGTTTGCTTTGAATCCTTTCGCGGCACAAACGCCGCCGTTTATTATCTCCATAATCATATACTCCGTTTTCCGCTCTTCGCGTACATTTTCACTCTTTGTCTTGGTTCTTTCACTCTTTACGTTATATTCAGCCCGCTTGTTTCGTCTTTGCCGAGGATTATGTTCATTACCTCGACCGCCGCACCCGACGCGCCTTTTCCGAGGTTGTCGTAAACAGCCGTCAGAAGTATTCTTTCATCGTTTCCGAAAACGCATATTTTCATCGAATCAAGTCCCGACATCGCTGCCGCGGAAAGCATTCCGTCCGCCGCCTTATCTTCATAAGAGACTATCGCGGAAGCGTATTTGGATTTGTATATCTCTTTGATTTCGTCCGCTCCGACACCGTTTTGCAAATCGGAAGAGAACAGGGGAACGGTCACTTCCATTCCGCTGTAAAACGGCGCCACAACAGGACAGAATATCGGCGCGTTTTCAAGCCCCGTTATCGCCTGCATTTCTTTCAGGTGCTTGTGACTCTGCGTCAGACCGTACTGTCTCGGCGCTTCCAAAAGTCTGTCCCTGCCGTCCTGTTCATATTGCGCTATCATCTTTTTTCCGCCGCCGCTGTAACCCGTCAGCGAATGACAACACAGTTTTATGTTCGGTTTGATAACCTTTTCGTCAATCAACGGTTTTACAAGAGCGATAAAGCCGCTTGCGTGACACCCCGGAACAGCTATCCTTTTCGCGCTTTTCAGTCTGTCTGCTAAATCTTTCCTGAGTTCGGGAAAACCGTATACCCAACCGTTTGCCGTTCGGTGCGCCGTCGATGTGTCAATAACAACAGTGTTCGGGTTTTCAATCATTTCCACCGCTTCAACCGCCGCATCGTCGGGCAGACATAAAAAAGCAATGTCCGCTTCGTTTAACGCTTCTTTGCGCTTTTCCGCATTTTTCCTGTCTTCCTCCGCAAGCGTAAGCAGTTCGATGTCGTCTCTCTGTCCGAGCCTTTCGTATATCCGAAGCCCCGTCGTTCCCGCCTTGCCGTCGATAAATACCTTTTTCACTCTTTTTCACCGTCTTTCGAAGCCGTTGCATAAATAATCCGACTTGCGGATTTTATGTGCGACCTGATTTGCTGTAAGGATAATTATTCAAAAAACCGCATATAAATGAATTGTTATGCATATATAATAGCACTTTTTGAGCATTTATGCAATATCTTAATTTGAAAAAGTTAAAAAACGGCAATTCGTACAAACACAGGCGTATATCAAATATATGAATTGTATATATTGAAAAAACGCTGTACGAAAAAAGAAAAAAGCGTTTCCGAAGAAACGCTTAAAAGTCGGTGGTTATATTATTGTCGGCGGAATAGGAATTTGAAAAAACAGGGTAAAACGGCACTTTCTTTCGGCAATTCATTTTGTAAACAAACACCGTGCCCATCTTGTTGCCCTCCGCCTTAAAATCTTTTTGGTTATTTTACCATATATAAAGCCCAATGTCAATACGTCATAAAGTATTATTTAATTGAACTTTTTGCGGACGATGAATTATTTAACCTGCGGCAATCAATGCTTTCCGTCGATTATTATAGCCTCAATAATTGCTTGACAATTTCAAACTTACCCATTGCTGTTTTTACAGTTATATGGTATACTGTTTACCGGGTGGAATAACCTCCGAGTGCCGCCTGTGTTTTGCGGGCGGCATTTTCTCAACAGAACTCCCAACCAGAAGTTGGATGAAACGCATACTCATCAAACTAATGCGTCATTGTTTTTGAAGCTACTTACCGGTAAAATATAATTGTAGCTACGAAAATAAAAATCACGAGGTACTTGAATATGACTACAATTAAGATCAATGAACAAATTGCCTTTCTCCGAAAGCAGAAAGGTCTTACCCAAGAAGAACTTGCAAACGCCCTCGGTGTAACAAACCAGGCGGTTTCAAAATGGGAATCAGCACAATGTTGTCCGGATATTCAGCTTCTACCCGATCTCGCAAAACTCTTTGATGTTTCGGTGGATGAGCTTCTGGGGTATACTCCCGTTTCTACAACAGAAGATATTGTCCTTGCTATTCGCAAACGTATAGAGTCCTTGCCTAAGGGCGAAGATTTTGACTTTACCTTTAGAATGGCTGCAGCTCTTCACACGATTATTCTGTCTAAAGGAATGACCGCAGATAATATGAATCCAGGATGGGATACAGAAGATGCGATTGAACATGCCGGTACTGCTGAATGGGGCTATTCTTGTTGTAATATTCCGGAGATAACAACAACGATGAGGCACGGAGCTGTGTTCTTTTCAAACAATAGGAACCTAACTCTGATGAATAATGATGTTCGTCGAATCGTAGCAATGATCAAGCCATTTAGTGATGCAAAGAACTTGAAGATTGCCACAGCTCTTTACCAGTTGACTATCCATTCCGAAGATGCCTATACAACCGTTGCTCAGATCAGCGATAAGTCTGGGGTATCTCCTGAAAAAGTACAGGATTGTCTTGAGAGCGATTTGTCACAATTTATTCTCGAAAAAGAAGGTCCGGAAAGTCAGTTCCGGTTTGAAGGGATGTATATGAGTATCCTTCCGATTATCTCTCTTTTCGATTTCAAATAAATTTTCAAAAAGTTCCAACCTTTTCAGTTTCGCGTGTCTATATGTGTGAAAGCTTTCAACGAGGTGCAAACAAGTGAACAGACAAGATGTAGAAAAAATCGTAACAGAATACCTGAAGCCTATTTTCGGCTTTGCTTTGAAAAGGTGCAAAAACATTCATGATGCAGAGGATTTATCCCAGGATATTGTGACAAACGCGTTCCGTGCTCTTCTTATTAAGGATGATGTTTCCGACATGGGAAAATTCATTTGGACAGTTGCGCACAATGCTCTCAGCAATTATTATCGTGATGCGGCAAAGAGTATGCTCTGTGTTTCTGTTGATGAAGTTGCAAACCTGATCTCTGAGCCGTATTCCGAATCGGACGCCGATGATAATGCGGAAACCGTCCGCCGTCTCCGAACAGAGATCGCGTACCTTTCCAAGTTGCAAAGAAGAATTGTAATTGCGTATTATTTTGAGCAGCGCAAACAGGCAGATATTGCTATGGAATTGGGTATCCCTCTCGGTACTGTCAAATGGCACTTGTTTGAGGCAAAGAAAGAATTGAAACGAGGTATGGACACTATGAGAAACGCAAGCGAACTCAAATTTAATCCCATTAAATTTCACTCCTATGGTTTTAACGGTTCCGTCGGAACAAAGTCTCCGGACGAGTTTTTCCGCTCCGCGCTTTCACAGAACATCTGCTACTGTGTGCGTGATACCGCAAAGACCGTCAACGAGATTGCCGATGATTTGGGCGTTTCCCCCGTATATGTGGAAACAGAAGTTGAATTTCTTGAAGAATACGGCTTTTTGCTGGTGCGTAAAGATAAGTACATTGTCAATTTTATCATCAGCGAGCCCTCGGCGGAATTGCTTACCGTGCAGAATAATATGCATAAGCATGCCGCAGAATTGTTTGCGAACGAACTGTACGATGAGTTGACATCTTCCGATATTCTTGATGATTCGGATATTTGGTGCGGGCAAACAGACGCTCCCGTTTCCTTGACCGAATCTGCCAAAATCGATCGAAATTTTATTCTTTGGTCGCTGATTCCTTACATAATCGCTTGGTCGGGTGAAAAGTTGAGGGACAATCACATTTCTTTTGAAGATGTTGCCACTGTTCGTCCCGACGGAGCGCACAACATCTGCCATGCGTCTGTTGTACCCGATAACATGGTACTTCCGAATGACTATGTATATATGAGGCATTGGAGCGGGCCAATTTGGAACGGCGACGGTGAACACATTATTTGGCAAATCAACAGCGAGTGATCTGACAGAGATAGCGGCAATGTACTTCGGTTTTCGGAAGATGCAAAACGTGTCCTCAGTCTCTACGAAAGAGAGTTTGACGACCGCCTTTCAAAGGATGAGTATGCATGGCTTGCGGAACGCGGCTACATAAAGACCTGCGGAGATTATGACGGGAACTTCAAGTCTTCGTGGCAGATAGTTGTTTTGGCAAGCAATGAAATCCGTGATAAACTTCTTGCTGTCGGTGAAAAATTAAAAGCAAAATACCAACCCGATTTTGATGCGCTGAAAGCGCCTTATTCCAAAGCGGTGTTGGCATCTGTTCCCGCACATCTCAAAAAGGTAAAAGAGTATGAATTGCAATTTTTGTTCAACTCTGACGGACGATTCCTGCTGCATTGTCTCACAACGCTTTTGAACAACGGCAAGCTGAAAACTCCTACCGAAGGACAGCGAAAATCCTTGACTACACTGATTGTTAATGTGTAATAAATATGGGGCTGTAAAAAAGCCCGGACCGCAAAAAAGGCTGAAAAATACAAAAAAAGCGACGGTCTAAAAGATAAACAAAAAGACTCAAAACAGCAATCTTTGTGTTTTCTCATAAAATAAGGTTTTAATACGCCTATTTTGCTACGGGCGAATCTCACCGCTCGATGTATAAAATATACACCAATGCTGATGATGTCCGGACTCTTATCGCCCGACACAGGCTATTTTCGGTTATTTTCTCTCTTTTCGTTTTGGCGGGCGTCAGCCCGCCTGCATCTCAAAAAGAAAAAATCTCTCGAAAATTTCTCTGTGTCGGGTGCCGGCAGTTTTTACGGTGCGGATTTTTGTCATAACGACAAAGAAGCCGCAGTGAATACTTGACGTATTTACAAGGCTTTTGCGAAAGTTAGGGCGGAAATCCGCACCGTTAAAACCGATGAGAGTTCGAATATCATCAGCCAAGGATTCGATTCACCCTTCTGAACCTTTTTTCCTATCCCCAAAGGGTTGTAAAAAAACTTGCGTTTTTTTACAGCCCCTATCCTTGATTTTGTAGAAATTAAAAAAAACATTGAACCGATAAACTATTGTTGCGACCTTGTAGGTGAAAGCTTTCAAAAGAGGTACCGAAGATGCAAAGCAAAGATTTAGAAAACCACATAGAATTCCTGTTATCTGCTGCCCTACAAAAATGCGGCAATATATATGACGCTGAAGATCTGACACAGGAGACACTCCTTGCCGCACTGTCATATATGGCACGCGGCAAGGCAATTCAAGATGTAAAAGCGTGGCTTCTTGTTGTTATGGGACGGAAATTTAATGATATGCTCCGTAAAAGATATAAGCAACCAATAGTCAGTATAGGAGATGGCTTTGATATCGTTGATGAGAATGCCTTGATCAAATTAAATGATAAAGACGACGAAGCGGAGAACGTTCGTAAAGCGGTTGCTTATCTTGCCAAGAACTATCGCGAGGTTATCGTGCGGTACTATATGAACGGTCAGAGCGTAAGGCGGATTGCATCGGAATTGGGCATTCCTGAGGGAACTGTAAAAAGCAGATTGTATCTTGGCAGGGATCATGTAAAGAAAGGAATCAGCGATATGGAAAAATACTCAAAGCAAAGTTATTCACCTATAACACTTCATGTTTCTTTCAGCGGAAATCCCGGATTAGACGGAGAACCGATCTCTCTAGTCAAAAACGATCTCATTGCACAGAATATCCTGTGGCTGGCTTATTCTAAACCGTTAACTGTTGAGGAGATTGCATTGTCTATCGGTATTCCGACAGCATATGTAGAACCTATTGTTCAAAAACTTGTAAAAGGAGAACTGATGAAAAAAGTCGGAAACAAAGTTTATACCGACTTTATGATCTCAACTTTGGATGATATGGAAAAGCATATTCCTGCGCAGAAAAAATGTGTGCATGAGAATTTTGAGTTATTCTGGAATGCTATCGAAAAAGTACTTGTAAAACTCCGTAAGTGTGAGTTTTTCGAAAGATGTTCGTTTGATGCAAGAAACTCCCTGGAACTGTATGTTGCATTTAACTGTCTGGATTACGGAACTTATATGACCTTCTCTGAAATATTCAATGCTGAACAGCAATTTAACGAACGTCCCAACGGTGGACGCTGGATTGCTTTTGGATACGTTGATTTTAAGGAGTTTAATCACAAGAACCATAACGAGTTGTCAGCACATTCCTATTCGGGTGAACGTGTTGCAAGGTTTGATAAATATGCCAATTGCGAGATGCTTGAATTGTATGTGTATGGTGCAGACGGATTCCCGTGTTACTCATATTATCATTCGGACGATTATACATTTTTCCCGGAGAATACATTTGTTGATGCGGAGATCGCAAAACTGCTATACATCATGCACATGGGAATCGATCCTGAAAGTATAGGCTTTAATCCGGAATATCTCAGGGCTATTCCTTGGCTCACAAAATGTAAGATATTCCGCGAGGAAGCCGGAAAACCCGTCATCAACATTCCTATTCTCTGTAAGGATGAGGCACAAGTTTTATGGAATCTTTGTACGGAAGCAAAGTACGAGATGGTTAAAGATCTGAAAGAGTTGCTTGCCGAGTTTTACAAAGGAAAGAAGCAAGAAATCCCTGCACATCTGGATAGTGTTCCTTTGCAGAAACAATATTTGTATGCAGATAACGCTATGCTTTTTGCCACAATAAGAGAGGCTCTTTCGAGAGGTAAGTTGTATGACGGTAATTATGACGACGATAGCAATGGCTCAATCAACCTCCTTGCCCGATGGTTTTGGTAATCGGTTAATAAACCTTAAATCATCGCGGCATTTTATTAAGCGACCCAAAGTACACAATTATAACCACTGGTTCTACCGGTGGTTATGATTATGCTTTACTCATTGAAGTTTTCATACTCCTCAATAAAGCAAAATAGCCTGAACATATTGCCAATGGTAAAGAGGTTCAAACTATTAAGACTTGGTGCGGGTAACAGGACTTGAACCTGCACAGCCTTGCGACCGGTAGAACCTGAATCTAACGCGTAGCGCAGCGGCGCTCCGGCTCTGACAGTCCGGGGGACTGTCAGAGCCGGAGCGTGACCGAGCCGGAGCGTGACCGAGCCGCAGCGAGACCTGCCGATTCCGTGTTGGCAGAGAATAAAATCGACAAGCAGCATGCGCGACTTGTCGATTTTTGGTGCGGGTAACAGGACTTGAACCTGCACAGCCTTGCGACCATTAGAACCTGATGGTTGCGACACCTCGGTGACGAGTCAATCTGTCCATACAGGGCAGGCGCGTTCAGTTCTTTTTGTCACATGCCCGCGTTTTCGCTACCCATTCATGCCAACGGGGGTCCGCCTGTATTTCAGACTTTACGTTTGAAGCCTCGGGTACACACCACCATGGCCAGTCTTCGACAAGACTTGCATACGATATAGGTGGGCGGGAATCATCAATTGTCGCATCCGATTGAATCAGGCGTACCAGGGGCGCGGTATAGCAGCGCGCACCTTTCGCGCAGGATTCCTCAAAATATCTGAATTGCGTAAGAGCACAATCCAATGCTTCAAACGCATCGTCTTTTTTACCGTCCAACCATAGATACACCGAAAGCAACGTATAGATTCTTGCAATGTATGGATGATATATTCCGTAGTTTCCGTCGGTGCAGACATTGCCGAAAATCGCAATGGCTCCGCGCAGGCTTTGTGCCTTATCGGCAGGAGACATATTCATTTCGGAAGCAATGACGCCGCTTACCATAAGCTCGGAACATGCCATGACTGTTTTCAGCAGAGCCTCTCCATATGCTTTTGCGCGCTCTTTTCCGTCTGTTGCCTTTGCTTTCAGGATTTCTCTTGAGCCGTAAATATCCGGAGCGGTCTCAATCACGGCAAGTGCCTTTGCCTGTTCTCCGATATTCAGATACAACTGTGTAAGTTCGCGGATTACACGGTGACGCGGCTCTCCATCCTCCATGGTTTTCAGCAATTTCTCATAAAGCGATATTGCCTCTTTCCACTCCGAATAAGTCCGATGCCTTTCGGTATCCAGAATATCGTATCCTTCTTCGTCCGTTAAATGGTGTTCTCCGTAACGCACATATCCAGCATTATACAATGCCGAGGCGAGGCAGAGCATGATTTTTTCGTTTCCCGGGAATTCGATCAAGGCGTTCCTTGCAAATGAAATACATTCGCCGATGTTAATATCCACTCCGTTATTTTGAAAATTCATATTTTCGATTTTCTCAACCAACATGTTGATTTTTTGTGAACGCTCATTGTTGTAACCGAAAAGTTCGTCTATCGAAACGCCGAAATAATGAGCAATGGACGGAATCATTTCCATGTCGGGGTACCCGCCGTTTGCTTCCCATCGTGAAACCGCCTGTGACGTCACACCGATTGCCTCTGCAAGTGTTTCTTGTGTACGTCCGTCCCGCTGGCGAAGCTCGCGTATTTTCTGTCCCAGATTAAGTTGCATAAAAGCACCTCCAAATTTTATTTCACCGGTGTGATTATAGAATAGCACAAATTTTTCAAAAAAACAATTATCAATTCATTGTTTCAAATCCAAGTAATCATTGGATTGAGCGTGATATTGCCTGATAGCGTATAAAAGCGAACTGAAAATCGGCAGACGCACCGCCATAGGTGGTGCGTCCTCTAAAAGCCGTGTGACAACGGAAAATAAAAAGCAAAAAGCCTTGAAAACTCAGTGTTTTCAAGGCTTTTTGGTGGTGCGGGTAACAGGACTTGAACCTGCACAGCCTTGCGTCCATTAGAACCTGAATCTAACGCGTCTGCCAATTCCGCCATACCCGCATATTAAGTTTTTATCCTCTGGTTTTTACACGGCGAGGTAACCGAGGCGGAGCGTTCTGCTTGATCCGCTTGCATAAAAAAGCATTACTGCGATTTTATCATAAATACAAGGAGTAATGGTGCGGATGAAGGGACTTGAACCCCCACGTCTGAGACATCGGATCCTAAATCCGACGCGTCTGCCAATTCCGCCACACCCGCAGACAAAGACAAATCAACTCCGTTGCTAAAAGATTATACCACACAAAGCGTCGGTTGTCAATAGCAACGGAGTTAAAAAACCTTTTTGATTTGTGAAATTTTGTTGATAGGGAAGCGTTACTTTCGGATCATTCGGCAGAGAATACCGAAACTATCCCGTTATAAACGAAAACAGCCTTGCAAAATATGTTCCGAAGCCTGCGGCGGGGACTTTTTCGGTCGTGATTATCGGGCAGGTCTTTATTGTTTCGCCGTTGAGCGTGTATGTGACCGTTCCGACCTCCGTGCCCGCTTCTATCGGGGCTGTGAGTTCGCTTTCAACCGTTATATGTTTTTCTATGTTTCGTCCCTGTCCTTTTGCAACAAGCAGATCAAGCCCCTCCGATTCACGGATTCCGACGCTTGAAGATGTTCCTTTCAATACGGGTATCGGTTGATATTCTTCTGCTTTTGAACTGTAAACGGAAAAGTTCGCAAACCCGAAATCGAGCATTTTTGCCGTGTCCTTGAATTTGTCTTTTGCGGACGGCGCGCCCATGACCGTGGCAATCAACTGCATTCCGTCACGTTTTGCCGTGCCGCTGAAACAATGTTTCGCAAGTTGCGTGTAGCCGGTCTTCATGCCGTTCATTCCGTTGTAGGTTTTGAGCATCTTGTTTGTGTTTGCAAGCCCGAACTGTCCGCCCCGCAAAGTGTCCATCCAAATCGTTGTATATTCAAATATTCTTTCATGGAGCAAAAGAGCGCGTGTCATAATCGCCATATCTTTTGCGGTCGTATAATGGTTGTCGTCGTCAAAAAGTCCCGTGCAGTTCGTGAAATGCGTGTTGTTCATTCCGAGAGCGGAGGCGTGTTCGTTCATCATCTGAACAAAGCCTTCTTCCGAGCCCGCAACGAACTCCGCCATTGCAACGGTTGCGTCGTTTGCGCTCGGAACGGCGATAGCCTTTATCATATCGTTCACGCACATCTGCTCTCCGACTTCGAGATATATCTGCGTGCCGCCCATCGACGCGGCGTGTTCGCTTGTTGTAACGGTATCTTCCGTTGTGAACGTTCCTTTGTCGAGTTCTTCCATTATTATCAGAAGCGTCATAACTTTTGTCACGCTTGCCGGGGCATGGCGCGCGTCGCCGTTTGCTGCGTAAAGAATCTTGCCCGTCGAGGCCTCCATAAGCACCGCCGAAGCTGCCGTCAGGTCAAGTTTGATTTCTGGTGAATCGGTTTCCACACTTGAAAGATAATTCATTACATCCGAAAACGTTTTGATTTCCGCTTCCGTGTCGGTCTCGTCCGCGTTTGTCATAACGGCGCACCCGAGAAAAAGTGTCGCCGCAAGTATCAGACTGAAAATTTTTTTCATATCGCTGTCTCCGTTTACTTGAATAGTGATGAGAAAAAACCGTTTTTCTGCGAATTTTGGTTGGGCGGGTCGATACAGACAAGCACCGCGTCTTTGCCGATTTTCTGAATATCGCACCAACGGATATATATTTCTTCTCCGCGCCCGAAAAGTCCGAAAAACCGCGCGCGTCCCAAAACGGTTATTGCGCAGATGTCGCCTTTCGGCAGCGTGAACTCCACGTCGTCCACAAGCCCGAGCCGCGCCCCGTCCGTGACGTTGACAACCTCTTTGCACCGCAATTCGTTTACGCGCATGTTTATGACCTCCGAACCGTTTGTCTGTTAATCTATATGCCGAAAATTTGTCCGTTATGATATTGCTTTTTTGATGGCGGTATGATATAATCAATCAAAAGGGGAGATTTGAAAACAAAATGAAAGTGTATTACGAAACAACTGTTCCCGCAAATATCGTAAAAGATAAGATAAAGCGAAAATACGGAGAGTATCTGCAAGAGATTCTTTCCAAAAAACTCTTTCCCGAATTTGTAAAACCGCGGGAAAAACTTAACAGACTTGATTATTATTACAACACATACGCAGAGAAGAAAACCGTTTCCGAGGGTGTGAATTCCCGCTACCGTATCTCTATAACCGTCGAACAGATGCGCGGATATTCTTCCGTTTGCGTGAATGTTGTGAACGGTTGGAAAAAGTTGCTGCCTGTCGATCCGTTTGCACTTATCCCCGTGTGTTCGTTTGGTGTTATTTCATTTTTTGCATATCCGAGTATCCAATATGTTCCTTACACAACAAAAATAGATTATTTTGAGCGTAATTTTTTGTTTGGTTCGCCTTTACTTCAATTTTTGTTTGCTACGGGTATAGGTGTTATTGCTTCGGTTGTCTTTTCACTTTTGCGCAGGTGGCTGGCAGAACCGAGCGAAGACCCGCAGCCGAAACTCGACGCCTTTGCCGAACGGCTTATTTCGGACATTCCGAATCTGAAAAAAACAGATATACAAAAATAAGAAATGCCTACCGCATATTTGAAATGTGCGGTAGGCATATTAAATGCTTGTTTTGTTGATTGATGACTATTTCACGGTGTCGGTGAAAATCTGTTCCTCGTCGTTTCCGTCGTCCTTGTTTTCTTCTTCTTTCGCAATATATTTCACAAGCACGGGATATACCGCGAAATTGTTGAGCAGGAAAACAAGCGAAAAGTTCGTCAGAAGCAAAAAGGCAAGTCCTAATTGCCAGAAGTAAGCGAAGGCGCCGAGAAATACGACTGCGAAAAGCAACATTCCGAGCGTTCGGAAAATTTTTGCGGTGCAGAGGATAAGGCTGTTTCTTATCAACTGTTTAAGCGGCAAATCAAAAGATACCATCATCGGGAACAGATAGGGCAGAGAACCCGCCGCAAGAAGCACTATTAAGAGCATAAGCCCGAACAGAAGCGCAAACCCAAACCCGCCGCCTGTTGTATACTGCGAACGGTACCACGATATTGCAAATCCGAGCAGAATGCCGACGATGATGTAAAGCACCGTTACCGCCGTGCCCTGCTTGAAATTTTCTCTGCACTTTTTAAGAAAATCGTGATAAGGGTCAACGTGAACGCCGCGGACATAGTTTCTCATAACATAGTTGAGCGCGGCGGTTGACGCGCCAATCGTAACTATCGGAAGACAGCAGAAGAGATAAAGCAGGTTCAGTCCGACCATTGTCGGAAAATGCGTAAAATACGTTTTGAAAAATCTGATATAGGCAGGGGCTTTTTCTTCGTTTTTGCTGACCCCGGGACCTATTTTGTCTTTGAACGACCAAATGCTCATAAATTGTCCTCGGATTTTAATGTATGTATTTGATTGCGAGCGGCGTAAGAAAAATGCGCCACAGTACAGGTATTGCCGCCAGCGCAAAAAGTGCGCCGCAGACTGCGAAATACCGCTTTATAAGTTTTTTGAGAATTGCTCTGTCCGTTGCCCTGTATGCGTGATACGAAAGGTCCGTTGCTTCAACGCAGAACAGGCACAGCACGCATAATATCAGAAACGCATAGGGGAGTATCGCAGTTGCGACCGTAAGCGCGCCGCGAACACCGTTAAGACAGTAGCACGCACTTGCCGTTATCCCCAAAAACATCGCTTTCAGAAAAAGAAAAAGATTGCAGAACCAAAAGCCGAAGAGCGAAAAACCGAGCAGAAACAGCGTGACCGTAAAAAACAGCGTATCTGCAATTATCGGAAAAATTTTGACCGAATTTTCAAATGAGGTCTTGTACTCTGCGCAGATTTGCGAAAGTCCGCCGCCGCAGAAAAAGCCGATATAGAGACAGCCTGTGATAAATCCTATGGCGATAACGCAAAGCGCAATCAGAAAAATATTGTTTTTATATTTTCGCTCAAACGGCATTTTTGCGAACCTCTTTCATCAGTCTTACGGTCAATGACTATGAAAAAAAAACAGTTCTTATGCCGTCAAAAAACTATTTTGCCGAGTTGACCCCGAAAATTCCGCCGAGAGACGCCGTGCAAATCTCCACTGCAAACAGCGCGAATACAAGCGCTCCGACGTCTCCGAGCCCTTTGAAGATTATGCAGGCGAGAATGTGGATAAGCGCATAGAACGCCCCGCATATTATTCCGTTTCGGAGTCCGTTGCTCTTTATCAGACGTGCCGTCAGAAACCCTCCGAAAAACGAACCTCCCGCAATGCTTATCCCCGCAAAAAGGGGCATAAACCCGTCCGAGATCCGCGTTAAAGAAAGAATCAGCGCAAAAATGCACATCAGCGCGCAGAAAACAACGGCGCCGCCGAGTATTCCTATTAAAAACCGCAGCAGAAAAACGCCTTTTGGCAGGTCTGAATTTTTTTTGTCGTAATAGTTCATAAACATCACACTCCCGAGTCTCGGCAACGGCTTTTGCCGCACCTGTCAAAACAAGAATATGATGTTTATGAAACGATTATTCTCAGTCAGAGATTACTTCTTCTTTTCGCCGTTCAGTTTTGCTTCCGCAGCGGCACTTTCAGCCGCAAGGCTTTCCGCACCGGCAGCGTCTTTGGATTGAAGCGCCCATCTCTTTACCGCGATCTTGGACTTATCCGCAGAAGATTCGATGATAAACAGGTCTTCGTCTTCTTTGATCTGACGAACGATGCCGTTGATACCGCCGATGGTGGTGATGGTATCTCCGACCATAACGCCGTTACGCATTTTCTGTGTTTCTTTTTCCTGCTTTTTCTGGGGTCTGATTATAAGAAGCCAAAAAACAAGAACAAGACCGATGATCATAAGCGCGGGGAAGAGGTACTGCTGAACCGTTGCCCAGCTGAATCCCGACGAAGCGGCGCTTGATGCTGCCGAAGTTGCAGCCTCGGTTGCTTCTTTCGTAAGTGCAATAAGAAAATTCATGATTGTTTCCTCCGAAATTATATTTATAGATATTTTAACATATTTTTACCGTTATTGCAATAGGTGATACAAAACTTTTGCAAACCGTTAAATTCTTCTGCCGAGAACTTCTCTTTGCTCACGGTAAAATTCTTCGTATCTGCCCTCTGCAAGAGCCTGTCTTATCTTTGCCGTAAGGTCGTTGTAGAAGAACAGGTTGTGCATGACGGCAAGTCTCATGCCGAGCATTTCGTCGGCTTTTATCAGATGTCTGACATACGCTTTCGAATATGTTTTGCAGACGGGACATTCGCAGTTTTCGTCTATGGGGGAGAAGTCGTGCGCGTATTTCTCGTTTTTGATGTTGATTATGCCTTTTGACGTGAACAGATGTCCGTGACGGGCATTTCTTGACGGCATAACGCAATCGAAGAAGTCAACGCCTCTGTAAACCGCTTCAAGAATATTGACGGGGGTGCCCACGCCCATGAGATAACGCGGTTTGTTTTTAGGCATAAACGGTTCGACCGCCTCGATTATTCTGTACATTTCCTCGGCGCTTTCGCCGACCGCCAATCCGCCTATCGCGTATCCGTCAAGGTCAAGGGTCGCTATATTTTTCATGTGCGCCTGACGCAGATCTTCGTAGGTGCAGCCCTGATTTATTCCCCAAAGCATCTGCTTCGGATTGACAGCAACTCGCGTTTCTTTGAGTCTGTCAAGTTCGGTCCTGCATCTGACAAGCCAGCGGTACGTTCTTTCGCACGATTTTTTCGCATATCCGTATTCCGCGGGGTTTTCAACGCATTCGTCAAAAGCCATAGCAATGGTGGAACCGAGATTCGCCTGTATCTGCATACTTTCTTCCGGCCCCATGAAGATTCGGTGCCCGTCAAGGTGGCAGTTAAACGTAACGCCCTCTTCTTTTATCTTTCGGAGCTGTGCCAGAGAGAAAACCTGAAATCCGCCGCTGTCGGTCAGAATGGGTCTGTCCCAATGAACGAACTTGTGAAGTCCGCCCGCTTCCGCGACAAGTTTGTCGCCGGGTCTGACGTGCAGATGATATGTGTTGCACAAAAGCACCTGGCAGCCGAGCGTTTTCAAGTCGTCCGCGCTGACGGCGCCTTTTATTGCGCCCGCGGTTCCCACGTTCATGAAAACCGGCGTCTGCACCGTGCCGTGAACGGTCTCGAATTTGCCGAGACGCGCGTTTCCTTCCTGTTTTATAAGTGTATACATAGTTTTGCCTTTCAATACGGTGTGCCCGTGTTTTTAATAAATGAACATCGCGTCGCCGAACGAGAAGAATCTGTATTTTTCCTTGACCGCCTCTTCATAAGTCACGAGTATTGTTTCTCTGTCAACGAGCGCGGAAACAAGCATTATCAGCGTGCTTTCGGGCAGATGGAAGTTCGTTATAAGTCTGTCGATGACATGAAATTCAAAGCCGGGATAGATGAAAATATCGGTCTCTCCAGACTGCGCTTTCAGCGGCATAGAGCGTCCCGCTGTTTCAAGAACGCGGACGGACGTTGTTCCCACCGCCGTGACCTTTCCGCCTCGTGCTTTTGTTCTGTTTATCATATCGACCGTCTGCTGCGGCAAGATGTAATATTCGCTGTGCATTTTGTGCTGCGTCGGGTCGTCAACTTTGACGGGTCTGAACGTTCCAAGCCCGACGTGCAGGGTAACATATCCTATCTCCACGCCCTTTGCCTTGATTTTTTCGAGCAATTCCTGCGTGAAATGCAAGCCTGCTGTCGGCGCGGCAACGGAGCCGTCATATTTTGCGTATACGGTCTGATAACGGTTCGCGTCTTTTAGTTTTTCGTGTATATACGGCGGCAGCGGCATTTCGCCGAGTTGTTTGAGCCTTTCGGTAACGTCGCCGTCGTATGTGAATTTTATCGTTCTGTTTCCGTCTTCCGCAATGTCGAGAACTTCGCATTGCACGTCTTCTATATCAAGTATCGTTCCTATCTTTGTCTTTTTGCCCGGTTTGCAGAGACATTCCCAAACATCGGCGCCGCTTGTGGGACGAAGCAGGAAGATTTCAACTACCGCGCCCGTGTCGCGTCTTACCGCATAAAGTCTTGCGGGAATAACTCTCGAATCGTTCAGCACAAGGCAGTCGCCCTCGTTGAAATAATCCAAAATGTCGGAAAAATGACGGTGCGAAATTTCATGTGTTTTTCTGTTTAAGCAGAGAAGTCTCGAGCCGTCTCTTTTTTCAAGAGGTTTCTGCGCTATGAGTTCCTGCGGCAGGTCATAATAAAAATCGGATAATCTCATCTTTTTGTTAAAGAATCTCCCTTGCTGAAATGTTGACAAAACGCCGAAAATGTGCTATACTTTCAATATTATAATGCAATACGAAAAATTTGTCAACCTTATCGGGGTAACAAAACATAAAACTTTTTCGTAGTATATTGGTAGGAGTGATCGAAATGCAAAATCTGAAAATCGCCATCGTCGGCGCAACGGGCATGGTCGGCAGAACCTTTTTGAAGGTCTGCGAGGAGTACGACCTTAAAGCGGATTACACGCTTTTGGCTTCGGCGCGTTCGGCGGGCAAAAAACTTGAATTCTTCGGTAAGGAGTACGAAGTCAAGGAACTCACGGAACATAGCTTTGACGAGGGCTTTGACATCTCGCTTTTCTCTGCGGGCGGCTCGACAAGTGAGAAATTCGCGCCAATCGCCGCGGCACACGGCTGCGTTGTTATAGACAACAGCTCCGCGTGGCGTATGGATCCCGAAGTGCCCCTTGTCGTTCCCGAAGTCAATCCCGAGGATATCAAGTGGAACAAAGGTATAATCGCAAACCCGAACTGCTCGACGATACAGGCTGTTGTCGCGCTCAAACCTCTGCACGACAAGTACGGTATCAAGAGAATAGTTTATTCGACTTATCAGGCTGTTTCGGGCGCGGGCGTCGCGGGCTATGAAGATTTGAAAAACGGAATCAACGGCGAAGCGCCGAAGAAGTTCCCGTATCCTATCTTCTCGAACTGTCTGCCGCACATCGACGTTTTCGGCGACGACGGTTATACCAAAGAAGAAAAGAAAATGATAAACGAGACGCGCAAAATCCTGCATGACGACACTCTCAGAATAACGGCTACGACCGTTCGCGTTCCCGTTTTTGACTGCCACAGCGAATCCATCAACGTCGAACTGAAAAAGCCTTTCGAACTTGATAACGTGAGAAAAGAACTTGCGGATTTTGAGGGCATTGTGGTTCAGGACGATCCGAAGAACAACGTTTATCCCATGGCTGTAACGGCAAAGGGGACGAACGAGGTTTATGTCGGGAGATTGAGACGCGACGACAGCGCTGACAATGCGCTCAATATGTGGGTGGTCGCGGATAATATCCGCAAGGGTGCCGCGGCAAACGCCGTTCAGATCGCCCTCAAACTCATTTCCATGTGGGAGAGCGGCGAAATCAAGAAATAGGGTGACTTTTTTGCCTCATGCTCCGATTTTTGTCGGTTCCGCGGCGGCTGTCACGACTCCTTTCCGCGAGGACGGTTCACTCGATCTGTATTCGTTTGACCGTATACTTGATTTTATTCTCGAAAGGAACACCGATGCCGTTGTCGTTTGCGGAACGACGGGAGAAGCGTCTACTCTGACAGACGAGGAAAGAACGGCGCTCATTGCGCGCTGTATCAAAAAAGTCAATAAAAAGATTCCCGTGATTGCGGGAACTGGAAGTAACAACACCGTCCACGCTCTGGAACTGTCGCAAAAAGCGGCTGACCTCGGCGTGGATGCTCTTTTGCTCGTAACTCCGTATTACAACAAAACAACGCAAAAAGGACTTGTCGAACATTACGGCTTCATCGCCGGGCGTGTGGCTTTGCCGATGATAGTCTACAACGTTCCGTCCCGCACGGGACTGAACATTTTGCCCGAGACGTATGCCGAGTTGAAAGAAATTCCGAACATAGTGGCGATAAAGGAAGCGAACGGCAATGTTTCCGCTCTTTGCAAAACTTTCGGACTTTGTCGTGATTCGCTTGATGTTTATTCTGGCGATGACGCGCTGATAACACCGTGTCTGTCTCTCGGTGCAAAAGGTGTTATTAGCGTTTTGGCAAATATCTGTCCCGCTCAGGTTCATGAAATCTGCACATCGTTTTTCGAGGGCGATCATACAACTGCGGCGATGATCCAAACGGATTACCACGACCTCATCGAGGCTCTGTTCTGCGAAGTCAACCCCGTTCCCGTCAAAGTTGCTCAGTCGCTTCTCGGGCTGTGCTCCGACACGGTGCGGCTGCCGCTCGCAAAGATGAGCGAAAGCGCAAGGGAACGGCTTGTTTCGGCAATGCGTCGGCATTGTCTTTTGCCATGACCGGGGGATGTTCCGAATATTGCCGCATCACGATAAATTATTCCGCAGATACGAAGAAAACTTCCGAATTTCTTCGCGCACTTGCGGAAGCGGGAATAGAAACTCACGCGCTCTGCGGTTTGTTCGGAAAAAAGAACAGAATGACTTTTACCACAAGGGCTGCAAATGTCGCCGCGGCGCTTCAAAGTGTTGCGCTCCTTAACACGGACGGAAAAAGAACGAAAACGAGAGTGGAAGTCTGCCGAACGTTCGATATTGTTCCTTTCAGGGGCTTGTCTTCGATTTCGGAAGACGAAACGCCGCTTTCCGTTTCTGCGACAAGGATAGAAAAGGCTAAATTTTAACCGTCGGGGTCGAAAGACCCCGTCTCTTTTTTCAGAGTATACAATGACCGACGGATCCTGAACAATTCTTTATGCCGAAAATCAAAATTACCTAAAATGATTAAAGAAAAAATATCTTTCGCTATTGCTAAATAGAAAAATGTATGATATAATATATTTATAATAAGTCGCACGGAGGTGCCGTCCACGATGAAAGAAAGCGTTCTTCGCGCTGTCGCGGTTTTCGCGGCTGTCATCAATATTCTTGTTTTTTCCGTCTTTTCTTTTTCGGGAAATACGGACGGGACATCTTCCGCGCCTGTTTTTGACAATTCAGATAATATTTATTCAGTTTCCGTTTTCTCGCCGAAGTCCGTTTACCGTGACGAACTCGTCGGGGGAGCGGATATTGATTTTTCCGTATACAGAAACGGAGTGAAACTTGCGTCCGACGAAATTTCATCATTGGATATTTCTGTCTCCGCCGACGGCAGACCGTTTGAGCGGGAGATATTGTCCGACGGAACGGTTCGCGTTCGCGTTTACGGGCTTACGGCTTCTTCGTTTCTTTCAACTTTTGCAAAACCGCTTTCTCCGTTCTTTCTTAAAACAGGCGATTGCCGTGTCAGATTGACGTTTTATTCGTCAGAAGACAATATGACGGTCGGAAACTCCGCAACGGTATGCGTCTTGCCTGAGCCGTTCGGAAGATATGTTTTTTATGTATTTCTTCCGTTTTTGGTATTGTTCATTGCTCTCGGCTACGTTTTTAAGAGCCGCTTCGGAAAAAAATACAGGCTGCTTGCTTTTGACGTTACCGAGATCGACGGAAAACTTTCTTTCAGTCGGAAAGAAAAGAAAAATCCCGCAAAAGTCGGTTTCAGAAGTTTTGTTCCGTATATCAGAAACAAGGCGTATGTCGGCGGAGTAAAAGTTGCGGCTTACGGCGTTTTTCGGAAAAAGTTTTATATCCGCAGTACAAACAAATTGCTTTCTTTTTCTGTGCTTCCTTTGACGGAGATTGAAAACAACGGTTTAACTCTTCCCGAGACTCGGAAAAAAGGCGCTAAAAAGTCTCATATCATTTTTTCTGCGGGAGAAGCAGTATTGTTAAAGACTTCCGACGGATTTGTTTGTGTTGCGGCAAAAGAAGTAAGACCGAAAAGAAACGAAAATTCTTACAAAATAAAAGAGTCGTCTGTTTCGGAAACGGAGCGTTTTGAAGAACCTGCGGAAACGGAGGGCAAAAAAGAATGAAAAAACTCGGACACTTTTGGTTTGCTCCGCGTATTTTGCTTATCCTGCTTGCCGCGCTTCTTATCTGCGGAATAATTTTTGTCGGCGCGTGCGTCGGCTACGGACGGTCATTCCTCGATATTGTGGGGTACGATGAAGAAGTAAGCAAAGCCGATGTGATAAACGCACTTGAACGCGGAGAAGATATTTCATCTTTGGGTTTGACCGATGTCGAGATATCGAACGCCGTAAAAGCGTATCAAAAACTTTCTGCTCCTTTGGCGCTGCGCGATACGCAGAATACCACAACAGAAGAACTTTTGTCCCGATTGGAACGGCAGGCGGCTTACAATTCGACGAGAGCATCGGCGTATCTGACAAATTATCTGCTTGTCAGCACGGATAAGGACGATACGGAAATGATACTCTGCGTTCTGCTGTCGCTCAATTCGAAAACGGGCGGTTGCGTTATAACGTCGCTGCCGTCGTATATGCTTGTGCTTGACGACGAACTCGGAATGACAAAACTCGGAAACGTGTACTTCCGACGCGGCATAAAAGGCGTTGCGGAAGATTGCGGAAAAATGTTCGGACTGACCGTATCGGAAACGGGAAAACTCAACATCGGGTCAGCCGCTGAACTTATAACCGCCGCAGATACGGATTTCGGGTATGAGATAATCGTTTCAAACTCGGGTATAGGCGTAAAACACAACAGCAAGCCGCTGACGTTTTCCGCGCTTGACAAAATGCTTCGTTTGCTTGTCCGCGATGTGAGAACGGATATGGATACGTTGTCTCTTTACCGCTTTGCGCTCGGAGTTCGTAATGCGCTCAAAACAGAGATGCTTATGATCTCTCCCGCGGCAATAGAAACGAGCGCTGTTACGACTTATGACGGCAATTCGGCATTGGTCGTCGATTTTATCGCCGCAAGAAGCCTTATCGGCTGATGTGATTGTTACGGAGGAAGTATGACCGAAAATGTAAAGGTGACCGAAAAGGGAAATGACGGTGCGATTTTTCTGTTTCATCAGGGAACGAATTTTCGCGCTTACGAATATATGGGCTGCCACCCTCTCGGAAAAGACAGGACTGTCTTCAGAACATGGGCGCCGAAAGCCGATTCGATAGAACTTGTCTCCGATTTCACGGGCTGGGATGAGGGCATTCCTTTCGAAAAAGTCTCCGAAAACGGGATATGGCATGTCATAGTTGACATTCCTTATAGCGAACTTGTAGGAAAATTCTATAAATTCCGCGTGACGGGCGGCGGGGTTACACGTTATAAATCCGACCCGTATGCCTTTGAATCGCAGACGCTTGAAAAAACTGCGTCGATAGTTGCAAAACCGTCGGATTTTGCGTGGAACGATTCGAATTGGCTCAAACACAGAAAAAGCATTTTTGCGGGCGGCAGGCATTTTTACTCCGCTCCGATGAATATATATGAAATGCACCTCGGTTCGTGGCGCACACGCGACGGCGCTGATAATTCCGACGGAAAACATTATCTGAACTATCGCGAGATTGCCGATTTGCTTGTTCCTTATGTAAAACACCTCGGCTATACGCACATCGAACTTATGCCCATTGCGGAATACCCGTTTGACGGCTCATGGGGCTATCAGGTCTGCGGCTATTACGCGCCTACATCGCGTTTCGGAACGCCCGACGATTTCAGATACTTTGTCAACACGCTTCACGCCGCGGGCGTAGGCGTTATTCTGGACTGGGTTCCCGCGCATTTTCCCAAGGACGAGCACGGACTGTTTGAGTTTGACGGTCACCCGCTTTACGAATATACGGGCAAAGACCGTATGGAACATAAAGGTTGGGGTACACGCTGTTTTGACGTCGGTCGCCCCGAGGTTCAATCTTTCCTTATCTCAAACGCGCTGTATTGGCTTCGCGAATTTCATCTTGACGGACTTCGCATAGATGCGGTTGCGTCAATGCTGTATCTCGATTACGACAGAAAACCCGGGGAATGGATTCCCAACGCTTACGGCGAAAATAAGAATCTTGAAGCGATTGCCTTTTTCAGAAAACTGAACACCGCCATTTTCGGCGAGTTCGGTGACGTTCTGATGATAGCGGAAGAGTCAACCGCATGGCCTATGGTTACGGGACCCGTGGACAAGGGCGGTCTCGGCTTCAATTTCAAGTGGAATATGGGCTGGTCGAACGATATGTTCGATTACGTCTCCCGTGACCCGCTGTTCAGACGGTACGACCACGAAAAACTGACGTTCCCGCTGATGTATGCGTTTTCGGAAAACTATATTCTGCCGGTTTCTCACGATGAAGTCGTTCACGGCAAAAAATCGCTTCTTGACAAGATGTTCGGCGAATATGAGGACAAGTTTGCGTGTATGCGCGCATTCCTTGTTTATATGATAACTCTGCCCGGCAAAAAAATGACGTTTATGGGCACGGAGTTTGCACCTTTCCGCGAGTGGGATTATCAGAATCAACTCGAATGGTTTATGCTCGATTATCCCATGCACGCAAAAATGTTTGAGTTTACATCGGCGCTCAACAACTTTTATCTGCAAACACCCGCGCTCTGGCAGATAGACGACGGGTGGGACGGCTTTGAGTGGATAGACGCCGACCTGCGCGATATGAACACTATAACATACAGAAGAAAATCTTCGGACGGCGCGTCGGTTTCCGTCATCATCAACTTTTCGCCTGTGGCTCATGAACGTTTTCGCTTAAAAGTTCCCGAAAACGGAACATATCGCGTTGCTTTTTCATCGGACGACGAATGTTACGGCGGCAAAAATTCTTTGGAAAAACGGTCATTCAAAGCAAGACGGGACGAAAACGGCGGATATTATATTGACGTGGACATTCCCGCATACGGCGGTCTTATAATTTCAGATGCAAAGAAAAAACAAGGCAGATAAATAAAGATAAAAAAAAGAACAGAAAATAAAATACGGAGGTACGATATGAACACCAAAAAAGAATGTGTTGCGATGCTTCTTGCGGGCGGGCAGGGAAGCCGTCTTTACACGTTGACCGAGAAGACCGCAAAGCCTGCGGTGCTTTTCGGCGGAAAGTACAGGATAATAGATTTTCCGATGTCGAATTGCGTCAATTCGGGTATAGATACCGTCGGCGTGCTGACCCAGTATCAACCGCTCGTGCTCAATGAATATATCGGTAACGGACAGCCGTGGGATCTGGACAGACTTTACGGCGGCGTTATGGTTCTTCCTCCTTATCAGGGAAAACAGGGCGCGGATTGGTATAAAGGCACGGCAAACGCCATATATCAGAACTTGCAGTTTATTAACCGCTACGACCCCGATTATGTTCTTATTCTTTCGGGCGACCATATCTATAAAATGGACTACGCAAAAATGCTGGACGCGCATAAAAAAGCGGGCGCGGATTGCACGATTGCGGTTTTGAGCGTGCCTCTCGATCAGGCGAGCCGTTTCGGCATAATGAACACGGACGATACGGGCAGAATAATCGAGTTTGAAGAAAAACCCGCACATCCGAAAAGCACAAAAGCGTCAATGGGTATCTATATATTCAACAAAAAACTGCTTGAAGAATATCTGATAAAAGACGAAGCCGATCCCGAGTCTTCAAAAGATTTCGGCAAAAATGTCATTCCCGCAATGCTTGCCGACGGAAAGAAACTTTTCGCCTATCCGTTTGAGGGGTATTGGAAAGACGTCGGAACTCTGACAAGCCTTTGGGAAGCAAACATGGACTTGCTCGGCACAAAGCCCGCGTTTGACCTGCATACAAAAGATTGGCGCATCTATTCCAGAAACAACAATCTTCCGCCGCACTTTATCGCGGACGCGGCAACGGTTCAGAACTCACTCATAACAGAGGGGTGCGACATTCACGGCACGGTTGTCAACAGCGTGCTTTCAAACGGCGTTACGGTCGAAGCGGGCGCATTTGTGCGTGATTCCGTGCTGATGAACAACGTAACGGTAAAGAGCGGCGCCGTTGTCGAGTATTCCATTGTTGACAGCGACGCAGTTATAGGCGAAGATGCCGTTGTCGGCAAAGAGCGTTCGGAAGCAAAAGGACTTGCCGTTATCGGCGAGGGGCTTACGATAGCGGCGGGCAGAGTTATCGCCGACGGCGAAATGATAGGTTCCGCTTCGAAGAACAACTGATGAAAGGGAGAGCATTATGACAACCGCGGGTATTATTTTTTCTAACATTCATGACAGCAATATCCCCGAACTCACAAGCAAAAGGACTATGGCATCCGTTCCGTTCGCCTGCAAATACAGACTTATAGATTTCACCCTTTCGAATATGGTGAATTCAAATATAACGGATATCCGAATAGTTACGCAGTACAATTATCAGTCGCTTATGGACCATATCGGCTCGGGCAAGGATTGGGACTTGGCTCGCCGTTCGGGCGGTGTCAAGATAGTTCCGCCGTACATTTCTGCGGGTTCTCCGGCATCTTCGGTCTATCCCACACGCCTTGAAGCGCTGAAAAACGTCAATTATTCCATAACTCACATAACCGCCGACTACGTCGTGCTTTCGGATTGCGACGTTATCTGCAATATTGACCTGACGGATATGATAGAGTATCATATCAACCGGGGCGCGGACATAACGGTTGCGACAAGGCTTGTCGAGGTGGACAGCGAGACCGCAAAAAAGAATGTTCTTTTTCAGGCGAACGATGAGGGCAGAATCACGGACGTTATTTCTTACAGCCCGATATTCTCAGGCAAGGCGCACGTCAATCTGAATATCCTGGTCATCAACAGAGATTATCTTTTTGAGCTTGTCGCAGACGCAATTTCGCACGGTTACAGAAGCTTGACACGGGATATAATGACAAACCATACCGTTGACAGAAAATATTCCGTTTATGAGTTTTCGGGTTATTATGCGTGTCTGTCGTCTCTGAACGATTATTTCGGTTGCAGTCTTGACCTTATATCTAACAAAGAGTCCCGCAACGCATTGTTCAACGTTAAGAACAGACCTGTTTATACCAAAGTCAAAAATTCCGCGCCGACATATATCAGCCCCGACGCAAAAGTCAGCAACAGCCTTATCGCGGACGACTGTATGATTCTCGGCGAAGTTGATAACTCCATACTGTTCCGAGGCGTTAAAGTGGGCAAGGGAACGGTTGTGAGAAATTCCATTCTGTTCCAGGACGTGTTTACGGGTTCGGACGTTCACTTAAACTATGTGCTTGCCGATAAAAACGCCGTTATATGCGACGGAGTGACTTTGAGCGGGCACTCTCAACTTCCGAGTTACATCGAAAAAGGAAAGTCGATAGGCTGATTTTTTCCGCAAAAAGAAATACGTCGAAAAGGAGTGTCGATATGAAAAAAATACTATATGTCGGTTCAGAGGTCCTGCCGTTTGCTTCGACGGGCGGACTTGCGGACGTGCTTGGGTCTTTGCCTGCGGCGGTCGCAAAAAAACTCGGTGACGGCGGCGATGTTCGCGTTGTTTTGCCGATGTACAAGTCGGTCAAAGAAAAGTTCCTTTCAAATATGACACGCGAATACGAAACATATATAAGTCTTGCGTGGCGCTGGCAGTATTGCGGTATATGGAGCCTTTGCGACAAGGGCGTTAAATATTATTTCATAGATAACGAATACTATTTTTGCAGAGGTCCTCTTTACGGCGAATACGACGATGCCGAAAGGTTCGCATTTTTCTGCAAAGCCGTTATGGAAATGATGAACATTGTGGATTTCCACCCCGATGTGCTTCACGCTAACGATTGGCAAAGCGCGTTGACTGTCATCTATCTGAAACGGAAATATAATAATAATGGGGCATTTGCGAATACCCGCGCCGTTTATACCATTCACAATATCGGCTATCAGGGCAGATACGGTTTTGACATTCTCGGCGACGTGTTTGAACTTTCGGAAGCGGATAAAGAGATAGTCGAGTTCGGCGGGGATATAAACCTGACCAAGGGTGCTATCGTGTGCGCCGATAAAGTAACGACGGTAAGCCCTCGCTATGCCGAAGAGATAATGACCGATTATTATTCGGAGGGGCTGTCTCCCGTTCTGAATATGTACCGATTCAAGACCTGCGGCATTATCAACGGCATTGATATAGATTATTACAATCCGCAGACCGATACGGAAATTCCCGCAAATTATTCGGCAAAAAGTTTTTCGGGCAAAGCCGCAGATAAAAAAGCGTTGCAGGAACGCTGCGGACTCGAAGTCAGAAAAGACGTTCCGATCATAGCAATGGTTTCGCGCCTTGCTTCGCATAAGGGCTTTGACCTTGTCAGATACGTTTTGGAAGAAATCCTTACGAATGACGTTCAGTTTGTTCTGCTCGGAACGGGCGAACACGAACTCGAAAATTTCTTCCGTTATATCGCAAACAAATATCCCGGAAAAGTAAGTATAAATCTTGCTTACGACAAGGCTTTTTCAAAACTTATCTATGCCGGTTCGGACATCTTCCTTATGCCGTCGCTTTCGGAACCGTGCGGTCTTTCGCAGATGATAGCGTCCCGCTACGGAACCGTGCCTGTCGTTCGCGAAACGGGCGGTCTGTTCGATACGATAAAGCCTTACAACAAATTCGACGGCAGCGGCAACGGCTTCACATTTGCCAATTACAACGCACATGAGATGAAAGACGCCGTTTTGCGTGCGGTTGAACTGTATCATGATGAAAAAGAGTGGAAGAAGTTCGCAAAACACGCAATGGAAATGGATTTCTCGTGGAACGCTTCCGCGGAAAAATATCTTCGTCTGTATGACGATTTGACATAAAAACGAACCGTTCGGCTTTCGGAACGGCTCGGAAACAGGAAAAACTGAAAGGACACTTGCAAAAGCAATGGAGAAAAACGTAAAAGAGGAAATCAGAAAAGCGCTCGAAAGCAAAGTTTCGAGATATTTCGGCTGCGCATTGACCGACGCTACCGAAAAACAGATCTACAATTCGGTCATTCTTACCGTCAGAGACATTCTGACCAACAAAAAGGCGGAGTATAAAAAACTCATCAAAAAGAATCAGCCGAAGAGAGTTTACTACCTCTGCATGGAATTTCTTGTCGGACGGTCTCTGAAAAACAACCTGCGCAATCTCGGACTTGCGGACGAGTATGCTTCGGTGCTTTCCGACCTCGGATTCGACATCGAAAAACTCTACGAACGCGAACCCGACCCGGGTCTCGGCAACGGCGGCCTCGGCAGACTTGCAGCGTGCTTTATGGACGCGCTGACAACGCAGGATTATCCCGCAATGGGCTTTTCTATATGCTATGAATACGGACTTTTCAAACAGCGTATAGTTGACGGTTCGCAGGTCGAACTGCCCGACGTTTGGATGGACGACGGCGGCGCATGGCTCGTTCCGAGAACGGATAAAACGATGAGCATACGTTTCGGCGGCACGGTCTCCGAAAAATGGGATAACGGCAGATGTGAGATAATCAACGAGGGCTACGAGGAGATTCAGGCCGTTCCCTACGATATGATGATATCGGGCGCAGACAGCGCGGCGGTAAGCACGCTTCGTTTGTGGCGCGCCGAAAACGTCAGCAATTTCAATATGAAACTGTTCTCACAGGGCGAGTATATCAAGGCGATGGAGGAGAACAACAACGCCGAAGTAATTTCAAAGGTTCTTTATCCCGCAGACGCAACGCCCGAGGGCAAAATGCTGCGTTTGAGCCAACAGTATTTCTTTGTTTCCGCGTCGCTTCAAAGCATAATCGCGGATCATCTTGCCATGTACGGCACGCTCCGCAATTTCGGTGAAAAAGTCGCTATCCATATCAACGACACGCACCCTGCGGTCTGCATTCCCGAACTTATGCGTATATTCATGGATATTTATTCGTATTCGTGGGAAGATGCGTGGAACATTGTGAAACAGACCGTTTCGTATACAAACCATACGGTTATGCCCGAAGCGCTTGAATGCTGGAACGAGAATATTTTCAAACTTCGTCTTCCGCGCCTTTATATGATAATCGAAGAGATTAACCGCCGTTTCTGCGCTGATATGTGGAATCTCTATCCCGGAGATTGGGACAGAATTTCCCGCATGGCTGTTATCGCAAACGGACAGGTGAGAATGGCTAATTTGAGCGTTGTCGGTTCTCATACCGTCAACGGCGTTTCCAAACTCCATTCCGAAATTCTGAAAGAGACAATATTCCACGACTATTACAAGGCGATGCCCGAAAAGTTTACCAATGTAACAAACGGTATCGCGCACAGACGTTGGCTCTGCTATTCAAATCCCGGGCTGACTGCGTTGCTTGACGAGACCATCGGAACGCAATACAGAAAACAGCCCGAGACTTTGAAAAAATTCGAGGCATTCAAGGATGATAAGTCCGTTCTTTCAAGACTTGAACAGATAAAGAAAGAAAACAAGATAAACTTTGCAAATCACATCTTTGAAAAAACGGGCGAAAAAATTGACCCGAACTCGATTTTCGACGTGCAGGTAAAGCGTATGCACGAATATAAACGCCAACTTCTGAATGCGTTGAAGATAATCAACAGATGTATAGAAATCAAAGATAATCCGAACGGCAACTATGAGCCGATGACGTTCGTTTTCGGCGGCAAAGCCGCGCCGAGTTACTATATGGCAAAAGACATAATCAGCCTTATATGGAATCTCGGCAAAGACATCGACCGTCACGACGTTCTGCGCAAATTCATCAAGGTCGTATATGTTGAGGATTACAATGTAAGCACCGCCGAAATCCTTATGCCTGCGTCGGATATCAGTGAACAAATTTCTCTTGCGGGTAAAGAAGCAAGCGGCACGGGTTGTATGAAATTTATGATAAACGGCGCGTTGACGCTCGGAACGCTTGACGGCGCGAACGTTGAGATGAAAGAGGCGGTCGGAGACGACAATATCTATATTTTCGGACTCAACGCAAAAGAGGTTGAGGATCTTTGGCGCAGCGGCTATGTTTCGGCAAAATACTATATGGCAAGCCCGCGCCTTCGTGCAACGATAGACCGTATAAGCGAGGGCTTCAACGGCAGGAACTTTGCCAATATCGCAACGTATCTTACAACTACCAACGGCGTTGCAGACCCGTATATGTGCCTTGCGGATTACGAGTCGTATAAAAACACGTTCGACCGAATGATTGCGGATTATTCCGACCGCGACGCATGGCTGAAAAAATCGCTGATGAACATTGCGAACGCGGGGTATTTCTCCGCAGACAGAAGCATTCGCGAATACGCCGAGAACATCTGGCATATCACTCCCGTAAAATGATGAAAAAAACGGTTTCACACGAACAGATTTTGATAAAACGCGACGGCGGGCTCAAACCCGTCGTCGCTTCCGCGCTTCCTTGCGGGGTGACAGCCGTTTTCAGAGTTTTTATAGCCCGTATTTACGGCGCATACGACGGCGTTTTTCGTTTAAGAGCGGACGAGGATTTCGGAAAACACGGCGGTGTTTCCGTTACGCTTGAATGGATAACATTTGAAAACGGACACGATGTTTTTGAGGCGGAGATAAAGGTTTCCGATTTCTGTGACAGTAACGGCGGACTTTTCTTTTACAGATATGAGTTTAAGACATATTACGGCGAAAGATATTGCGTTTCGGACGGTTTTTCGGAGCTTTCGGTCAACGCTCTTCCGTCGGAAAGACAACTGCTTGTTTATGACGCAGACAACGAAATAACATATTCTCCGAAAGGGATAATATATCATATTTTTGTCGACCGTTTTCGCCGCAGCGGAAAATGTGAAATAAAGAAATCTTCCGTGCTGAACGAGGATTGGGAAAACGGTATCCCCGAATACGCAAAGAAAAACGGGGATTTTCTGAAAAACAACACGGTGTTCGGCGGCGACCTTTACGGCATTGTCGAAAAACTCGATTACATCAAAAGTCTCGGCACGGAACTCATCTATCTCAGCCCGATATTCGACGCTTACTCAAATCATAAATACGATACGGGCGATTATATGCGTGTCGATGAATCGTTCGGCGGCGACGAGGCGCTCGATCTGCTTATATCGGAAGCGAAAAAACGCGGTATCGGCATAATTCTTGACGGCGTATTCAATCACACAGGAGACGACAGCGTTTATTTTAACAGATACGGCAATTATCCCGACACGGGCGCATATCAAAGCGAAAAATCGCCGTATTATAATTGGTACACATTCAGGCATTTTCCCGATGATTACGAGTGCTGGTGGAACATCAAAATTCTGCCCCGTGTCCGCTGCGACGAGCCGTCATACAGGGAGTTTATCTGCGGCGACGGCGGCGTGCTTGAAAAATGGATGCGAAAAGGTGTACGCGGCTTTCGCCTTGATGTTGCGGACGAACTTTCCGACGGTTTTATTGCGTCAATACGCAAAAAAATCAAGAAAGAGACCTCGGACGGCGTTCTTTACGGCGAGGTGTGGGAAAACGCTTCAAACAAGGTGGCGTATTCGACCCGTCGAGAATATTTCCGAGGAAAAGAACTTGATTCCGTTATGAATTATCCGCTCCGAAAAGCGGTTATAGAATATCTTCGAAACGGAAATGCGGCGCAGTTCAAAACTCTGTTGTATGACGTTTACGGTACTTATCCGCCGTTTGCCTCACGGCTTTTGATGAACTTCCTCGGCACGCACGACACGGAGCGCATAATCACGGCGCTTGCCGCCCCGCCGTGGGACGGAAAGTCAAATGATGAACTTGCGGCTCTGAAAATGAACGAGAATGAGCGGGCAAGGGGAGAAAAACTTGTAAAACTTGCGCTTGCGCTCGTTTTTACCGTTCCCGGAGTTCCCTGTGTCTTTTACGGAGATGATGTCGGTGTTGAGGGCTATCATGATCCGTTTAACCGCAGGACTTTCCCTTGGGGACATGAAAATTGTTCGCTTGCGGACTTTTTGCGGACGCTTTCCGTAATTCGTGCCGAAAACAGCGTTTTCAAGGACGGGGATTTCCGCATTTGCGAGGCAACTGCCGAGTATCTTATTCTCGAACGTAAAAACGCCGACGGCGGCATATTGACGGTTGTAAACCGCTCCGACAAAACGTTGACGCTTGCGTTTGAAAATCCCGTTCTGAATCTGCTGAACGGCGACGAGGTGTCGGATATGACCGTTTTGGCTTTGACTTGTTCAATGCTCCGCTTTGACGGCGAAACGCCCGATTATGAGATAGAATAAACACTTAAATACAAAAAATCGGTGAGCAAATACTCACCGATTTTTAAGTTTGTGTATGCTTGTTTTTATTGCAGGTTTATATTAAACCTTAACTCTGTTTCCGAGACGGCTTTTTACGAGCGACGAAAGACCGAGCGCCAGCGCGAGTTTTGCGAGGTCAAACGGAATGTACGGCACAACGCAGAGCATGAGCGCGGGGAAGAAAGATGTTTTTGTGCTTATCACGAACCATACCGTGCCGAAAAAGTAGGCAACGGCAAGTCCCGCAATGAGCAGGATTATGCGTTTCCATATTGCCGAAAACTTCGGGTATGCGGTAAGCCCCGCAAGAAAAGCAAGACCCAAAAATCCGATAATGTATCCGCCCGTCGGTCCCGCAAGTTTTGCAAATCCGCCCGCGAATCCCGAAAATACGGGAACGCCTATCGCGCCGATGACAATATACAGCGCCGTTGCTGGAACGGAAACTTTTGCACCGAATATCAGCGAGAATAAGGAGATTACAAAAATAGCGAGCGTGAACGGGATAGTGGGGGACAGCGGGTTCGGTATTGCCCAAGGTGCGGTCACGCAAAGAATTGCGGCGATAAGTGCGATGTAAACAAGTGTTCTGAGTTTTTGGTTTTTCATAGTTTCCCTTTCACGCTGACTTCTCCCGAGTCAAGCGTCTTTATTTTCTTATTTTCTTTTACTGTAAGCCGTCCGTTTTCGTCAACGTCAACAGCCGTCGCTTCGTGCGTCACTCCGTTTTTTACAAACGTAACGGTCTTGCCGAGCAGGAACATTCGGCTTTTGTATTCGGAAATCCAGTTTTCGCTCAAATAAAGGTTTTTCGTTATTTCAGCGATAAGACATTCGCGTTCCGCCGTCTCGTTTTCGGAGAACAGATACCCGGCTTTTTCTTTCAGCTCGTCGGGCAGGGAAGAGACACTTCCTCTGAAATTTATTCCGATGCCGACGACTGCCGCATTTTTTGCCGGGACGGCTTCGCAGAGTATTCCGCAAATCTTTTTGCCGTTCAGATAAACATCATTGACCCATTTTATCGCAGGCTTTTTGTTCGTCAGACTTTCGATAGCCTTGCATACGGCAACCGCCGCTGACGTCGTAATTTTCCCGGGGTTGAAAATGTCCACATTCGGCAAAACCGCTGTTATATATATCCCGTTTTCGGGAGAAAAGAACGATTTTCCCGAACGTCCTTTTCCGTTTATCTGCTTATCGGCAACAAACAAGATTTTCTCTGCGTCGTGTTCTTTCAAAAACGCTTTCGCGTCTTCGTTTGTCGAACCCGTTTCGTCGCAGACAAAAAGTTTTACTTCGTCACCGAGCAGTTCGCTTAATCTTTTTTCATTTATCTTCATTGCCGTAATCTTTTGTTTCGACCTCATATAGGCTTTTTTCCGTTCCGTCGCATTCAAGGTCTTTGCCGAACGGTTTCCAGCCGGTCTTGTCGTAATATTTCTTCAAATCGGTATACAGATACACTTTTTCGTAACCGAGTTTTTCGGCATATTCAACCACCGCTTTTTGAAGCAACGCGCCGAAATGCCTTTTTCTGTATTCGGGTTTGACATAAAGCAACGCAAGCCACGGGCAGAGATCCTGTCTTGTCATCAGGTCGCTTCTCCAAAGTCCGCATGTTCCCGCAAATTTGCCGCATACCGTCAGCACGAATGTTTTCGGCAATTCGGTTTTTGCGTTGGCACTGCTTTCTACCATTCTTTCAAAAAACGCCGCGCTTTCGCTTTCTCGCGCAAATTCGTCATAGAGCGCTTTTGCCGTTTCTTTTATCAAATCGGGTCTTTCGTCAAGCGCAAATATTCTCGGTCTCTCGTCAAATGTGCCGAATTTGAGAAAATCTGGGTTTGAACGTCCGAAATAAAACATATACTGCTGTATTATGCCCGCGTTTTTCCCGAGTTCCTTTTCCGAGAAATTCTCATGAAAAACTTCTCTCGTCACACGGTTTATCCACACGTCTTTCGGGAACACTTCGTATTTCTGAAAACCGAAAAGCAATATGCAGTCCGCAACTTTGTCGCCTATACCTTTTATCGTTTTCAATTTTTCTCTTGCCTCGTCCGCACCGAGAGAAGAAATGGAAGGTATAAAATCCTCGTTTTCGTTCAGAACCCTTGCGCAGTCGATAAGATATTTGTCCCTGAATCCCGCATGAATAGGTTCAAGGTCTTCTACGGTTGCGTTTTTGAGTGCCTCCGCTTTCGGAAAAGAGTAAAACAGCCTGTTTCCGACCCAAATTTCTTCGCCGAACAGCGCGCAGAATGCTTCCACTATCTTTTTGATACGCGAAATATTGTTGTTCGACGAGATTATAAACGAGAAAATCGTTTCTTCGGGCGCTTGTTTCAGAATACGAATACCTTTTCCGCTTTCCGCCGCCGCGGTAAGAAAGGCATTGTTTTTGCAAAAATCGCGAACCGGTTTGTAGTCGTGTTCGAGGTCAAGATACGGAATCCAGACTTTGTAAATATCTTCTTCCGTGGTATTGCCGACTGCAATTCCGTTTTCCGTCTGCCGCATATAGACTGCATGCCCGAAGGCAACGCCTTGCCATACGCCGTCAAGGAAATTCCAACGGAAGCATTGACCGCATTCAAACGTGTCTTTCAGGTTTATGTCCGCGTTTTCTATCTCATATTCACCGAGTTCCGAATTGACGCATTTTACAGACAATTTGCGCATATAAACGTCCTTTTTCCCGCGTGGGGGTTGACAAATTTTGAATAAACCGTTATAATATAAATAATTATACCACGAACGCAATAATATTTCAATAGCAGGAGAGTTGTTTTTTATGTTTTTGGAAAAGATCAAACCCATGATAGCGGAAAAATTCGGCATAGATGAAGCGCAGATAACCGCAGATACGAGAATAATCGAAGACCTCGGCGCGGATTCTCTTGACCTTGTAGATATGCTGACCATAATCGAAGACGATTTCAACATTGTTATTCCCGATGAAGCGGCAATGAATATGCGCACCGTCGGAGATGTTGTCAACTTTATGCAGAAAGCATCCGAGCAATGAAAATTCTTGCGATAGATTACGGTATTGCGAGAACGGGCGTTGCAACCTGCGACCCGCTTGAAACCATAGCGTCTCCGCTTTGTGTCATTCCGTCTTACAATCACGAAAAACTTGTTGCCGAACTGCTTCGTGTCATCAAAGAAAGCGGCGCGCAGAAATTGATAATAGGCAAACCGCTCCGTACAGACGGCAATAAAAGCGAAATGGCTGAAAAATGCGAGACGTTTGCGGCGGAACTGCGCGAATTGACGGGTATGGAGATTGAGTCCGTCGACGAACGGTTCACCACCGTTATCGCGTCCCAACATCTTCACGCAAATTCGATAAACGCGAAAAAACAGAAAAAGACCATCGACGCCGCGGCTGCCGCCGTGCTGTTGCAGGGGTATATCGATTCAAGAAAATAGAATTGCAAAATATCAGGGGCTTCCGTTCGGAAGCCCCTTTTCATCTGTTTGTTTTATGCGTTTTTGGATTTCTTGTTGTTGGAAGCGATTACGAAAAGCACCACAGCAACAACCGCAACCGCCGCTGTAACTATGCCGATAAGCATCCAGTTTGCCTGACCGATAAGCGAGAAGTCAAGTTCGCCGCTGTCCGCATTCTGAAGTTTGGAGAAAAGCGCAACAACGTCAAATATAAGACCGCCTGCAATAAAGAGCCCCGCAATTATGGAAAGCGGGCTGATGGGCGAGCCCTGAGTCTGAATACGAACGGGTTTTTCGCTTCTGAGATCTATTGCGGAAGACAGATAGAATGCAAGAACGAGCGTAACTATCGTTTCGGGAATCATGTAAGTTGCGTTGTAGCTGAAAGAATAGAGCATTGCTGCCGTTGTCGGAATGGAAATGCCTGCCCAAACGGTAGCGCCCGAAAGAACGTGGCAGAAATATCTGAGAACGCATACGATAAGCGCTCCGATAAGAAGACCTGTGGTCTGATTCTTTATCTTCTTTCTGAACATACCGGCAAGACCGAGAACCGCAAACGCAACGATATAGTCGAGCATAATTATAGCAACGGTTGCCTGCCATGAGGTTGCGTAAGAAAGGTTTTTAAGTCCGAACAACTGCTGGATAACAGCATAAACGAGTGCAGAGCCCATGCCCCAACCGAGACCTCTGCGGTAGGAGATAAGAATTATCGGAAGCATAGAAGCCGCCGTGATCGAACCTCCGTAGGGGAGATCAACGAATTTGATCATGCTGAGTACGGTTGCAATGGCGATAAGAATCGCACATTCTACCATACAAACTACTTTTTTGTTCTGTGCCATGTGTTTTGTACCTCTTTTATATTAAAATTTTTTGAGTGCAATAAAAAACGGAAGGCGACATAGGTTCGCCTTCCGCAATTTTCGGATTTAACATTCCCTACGCTGGCATTACCCATATCAGGTTCAAGGGTCGAAGTTCGATAACTTCCTCTCAGCCTGCCTAACAAGCTCCCCGTATTAAATTGTGAATTATCTTTTAGATATCTTCTTCTTCGTCTGCACAGCATTTGCCGAACGCTTCAAGATATTTGTCATGAAGTTTCTGCTTCTTTGCCTTGCATTTATCCGCAAAATCGGAAACTGTTGCTCTTGCTTTGTCGTTCTTGCAAACGAATACTACCGCGCCCGCTACAACTCCTGCAACGATAACCGCGCCGATTGCGATTTTCAAAACTTTTGCTGCTCTTTCACTCATGATATAAGTCTCCTTTACAATTATAATAAAGTATAAATTATTGTCGCAAACAGGGAAAGGACAAGTGCGCCCGCAAGCACGAGGCAAATTATCCTTATCGCTTTTTTATTGAGCATTGTATATTACCTTTCGGTCAGTCTTCTTTGATTGATTCTTTTAATTTTCTTATTCTGTCAAGAATGGATTCCGTTTTCTTCGGTCTTTGCTCCGCTTGAATCTGTTTCGCTCTTATTTCCGCCGCTTCAAGGTGCTTTTGGGCGTTTTGTCTTATCTGCGCCGCCTCTTCAACAGCCTTTGAGCGAATCTCTTCCGCTTCGGCTCTGACTTCTTCAAGAATCTGGTCAATATTTTCTTCAACCTGATCGAAAAGTTCTTTTTGCTCGGAAAGCCTTTCGAGTTGCTCTGTCAGTTCCGCAATTCTTGCGGCTTTTTCTTCTATTGTTTTTCTGTCCTCGTCGGACTGAACATACTGCTCCGAAAGTTTATCCGTGCAAGTTGTAACTTCTTCGCAAAGCTGCGATACCTTTTCGGAAAGTTTTGCATCTTCCGATGCTTTTACCACAAGGTCTGCATTCGACTGCTTTAATCCGACTATCTCCGTTTTGAGCGTTTCGAGTTCCGAAAGATATTCTTCTTTTTCGGCGTGTAGAGCCGCACATTCGTCGTTTTTTTCTTTCAGCGTATTTTGAAGCGCTTCATTTGTTGCGTTTACGGTTTCGAGCAATTTTTCCGAACGTTCGAGTTTTTCGGTCACATCGGCAAGCGCGGAAGCGTTTGCATCGTTCATTTCGCGTATCTTTGCGTCGGTCGCAACGATGTAAGCGTTTACGTCATCGGCATTGTAACCGTGAAAGCCCGCTTTTCTGAAAAACTGTTCGTTCATGATTTAAGACTACCTTTTAATGAATATTTCCAGTATCTTTTTATATATTCCGTCGGCGTTTTCTCTGAAAGACTGCGCCATCATTTCCGCCTGCATTTCCGTCGGACAATACATCGAAAGGTCAATGATGTCCGCTCCGTCGTCTTTGAGTTTAAGTTCAACCACATACTCTACAACGCCGTTGTTCAACCTCTGTTTGACCGCCGTATCGACTGAAAGCGACTTTTTCAGCTTCTGCAACTCAATCGCCGTTATATACGTCACTTTCTGACGGAGAGCGAGAGGAAGTTGTGTTCGAAGGACGTATGCTATTTCCTTGCCTTTTTCCGAAAGGGAGAGAAATATGCCGTCTTCCGTTTCGTATCTGCCCACAAGTCCGTTCTCGACAACTTCGTCAAGCACGGGAACTATATTGAAATAGTTGATGTCGCAGATTCCGAGAATTTCTCCGAGCGTTGATTGGGGTATCGGCGATACCGCGGAACGCAACGAAAAAAGTATCAGTATTTTTAACTGTTCGTCGGACAAATTGATGCTCATATATGCAAATTCCTTTTTCACTTATATAATAACACACAAAACCGCAAATTGCAAGTGGTCGGGTACAAATGACAGAAAAAAATTAAAAATTTTTCGTGCGATTTTCTTCACAATTATGTGGTAGTATAAAACCGAACAAAAAACGGGAGGAAACAACCATGGATATAAATTCAACGATAACTCTCAATAACGGAACAAAAATTCCCCGTCTCGGCATAGGCTGTTGGCGTTCGCCGTCCGGTGATGTTACAAAAAACTCTGTCTTGTGGGCATTGGAAGCGGGATATCGTCATATTGACACCGCCGCGATATACAAAAATGAAGCAGATGTCGGAAATGCCATAAAAGAAAGCGGCATAGCCCGCAAAGACATTTTTGTTACCACAAAACTCTGGAACACGGACAGCCGCGCACACCGTCAGCGGGAAGCGTTCGAAGAAAGTCTTGACAGACTCGGTCTCGATTATGTTGATCTCTATCTGATACACTGGCCTGTCGAAAACTTTGTTGAATCGTGGCATGAGCTCGAAAAGATATACCGTTCGGGCAGAGCAAAAGCGATAGGTGTGTCAAACTTCAAGGTTCATCATCTGCAAACGCTGCTCAACTCCGCGGAGATAACGCCCGCCGTGGATCAAATGGAATTCAGTCCGTATATGCAGGATAACGAAGCTGTTGATTTCTGCCGCGCGCACGGTATCGCTTACGAGGCATGGAGCCCACTCGGCGCGGGAACATTGCTTGAAGAGCCAACGCTTGTAAAACTTTCGCAGAAATACGGTAAGTCAACCGCGCAGGTCATTCTTCGTTGGGTCCTTCAACGCGACATCATTGTTTTTCCGAAATCTAACCATAAAGAACGAATAGCGGAAAACGCAGACATATTTGATTTTGAGATTTCGGAAGAGGATATGAAACTCATAAATTCGCTGAATTGCGGAAAGAGAACGGGCTCCGACCCCGACACTTTCAACTTCTGATTTTGCGGGTCATACGGAACGACCGCCATCAACACAAAGCGTCTGTCCCGTGATAAATGACGAATCGTCTGATGCAAGAAAATAGATCGCTTTTGCGACATCCTTGGGACTGCCGACTTTTTCAAGCGGGGTATCGGACGCAAACGCTTCGATGTCTTCTTTTGAGAAGTGTGCGTTCATATCCGTCATTATAAAGCCGGGCGCAACGCAGTTGACCCGTATTCCGGACGGTCCGACCTCTGCCGCAAGCGCCTTTGTGTAACCGATTACCGCGGCTTTCGAAGATGTGTATACCGCTTCGCAGGAACCGCCTCGAACGCCCCACAGGGACGCCAGATTTACAATGCTTCCGCTTTTGCGGGAAATCATATAGGGGAGCGCCGCGCTGACCGCGTTGTGTGTTCCCTTTATATTTGTGTTGAATATTTCGTTGAACTCTTCGTCGGAAACGTCCGTCACGAGTTTTTGCGGCAAAGCGATTCCCGCATTGTTTACAAGCACATCTATTCCGCCGAAAGTTTCGACCGCTGTTTCAATAAGCGCACGGGCTTCTTCTTTGATTGAAACATCCGCTTTTATCGCGACCGCGGAAGGCAGAGCGCGGGCAAGCGCTTGTGCCTTTTCTTCCGAGCGGACGTAATTCACGCATACATTAAATCTCTTTTCCGCAAAAAGTTTTGCGGTCGCCGCGCCGATACCTCTTGCCGCGCCCGTTATGATTGCCGTTTTCATTTCTTGTCGTCTCCGCCTTTCGAACCGATATGTTCGAGAACTTTCCGGATATCCGTTTCAGTCGTATCGTCTTTGATTATCGATGTTTCAGCCGTGTCGTCCGATACGGGGCATTCCACAACGGACGCACCGTCCGCCGTGACTATACGCGAAAGTTTTATATGCTTTCTGTCAAGCCTTTCGGAAGAGCCGTTTTTAAGCAATTTATAAACGACCGCAGTTGTCGGAACAGCAAGCAATGCTCCGATAATTCCGAAGCAACCGCCGCCCACAATAACCGCAACGAGCGTCCATACCGCGGGCAGACCTGTTGAGTTGCCGACTATCTTCGGCGCGATAAGGTTGCCGTCGAGCTGCTGAACCGCAAGAATGAATATCGCAAAGAAAATTGCCGACTGAAAACCTCCGTCGGGGGAGATAAGAATAAGCAACGCCGACGGTATACCTCCGATAAAAGGTCCGATTATCGGAATGATGTTTGTCAGACAGATAATGACGCTTATAAGTATCGCATCGCTGAAACCGAATATCGTCAACCCGATAAACGTCACAACGCCGATTATTGCGGAATCTATAAGTCTGCCCGAGATAAATCCTCCGAAAGTTTCCGCGCAGATGTCTGCTGTGTTGCAAACTCTGTCCGCATTTTTCTTTTTAAGATAAGCGTAGCAGAGTCCTTTTGACTGTCGGAGCAAAGAGTCTCTGGACGCAAGCAGATACACGGAAGTGCAGAAGCCGAAGAACAAATATGCAACGGTAGTCGCGACGGAAACAGTCGCGCTGAAAATGTTCGGGACTATCGAGACGAACCAATTTGCCAAGCCCTGACCTATGTTTCCTCCCTCGCTCATATACGGTGCAAGGAATTTTTCCAAATATTCAAGTGCAATATCGGGCAGCGGCTTTTCGATGTGGAAGAAATTGCCGACGTTCGTCAGTATCTTTTGTATCTGTTCCCAATATTGCTCATAATTGACGGCTATTGTTGTCACGCTTTCCGTAATGCTCGGTATAAGCAGCCAGAAAAACAGCGCGATAACGCCCAAAAATATTATGTATGAAAGCGTAAGAGATATTGCTATTGCAGGCTTTGAAGACATATCCTTTTTGAATATTTTTGCATAAGACCGCCTGAAAAACATATACGGCTTGTTAAGCACAAACGCAATGCAAAAACCGATGAACAGCGGGGACAGATATTTCAGGATGATGCCGAGCGCATATATGACCCAATCGATTTTTATAAGCACGGCAACAAGTGCAATGCAAAATGTCGCTATCAGCAATATTTGTTTGAATGTCCTTTTTTTCATTTGTCTTCACCTTTGCGCGGAAATCCGCCGCTCATAATTATATTTATATCATTATATCATATATTCCGCGAAAAATCTACCTCTAATCGAAAAAAAATACCGTATTTGCTTGAATTTTTTCTTAATCTGTGCTAAACTGTTACGGTATTACTGTTCACAGCCGAAAAGAAAGGCGGAAAAAATGGATATAATCAAACAACTTGCCGAGGAATTCAACCTGCGGCAGGACTACTCGAAAAATATCGTCTCGCTTATCGATGACGGAAACACCATTCCGTTTATTGCGCGTTACAGAAAAGAGATGCACGGTTCGTGCGACGACCAGGTGCTGCGTGAGTTCGATGAGCGATTGACATATCTGCGCAACCTTGAAAAGCGAAAAGAGGAAGTAACGTCTTCGATCACCGAACAGGGAAAACTGACGCAGGAACTTGCCGAGGCGATATCCGCCGCAAAAACGCTTGCGGAAGTTGAAGACCTTTACCGTCCGTACAAGCAAAAAAGAAGAACGCGCGCCACCGTTGCCAAGGAAAAAGGGCTTGAACCGCTTGCCGACATTATTTTTGCGCAGGAATTGAAAATCGGAAACATCGCCGATATAGCGTCACCTTATATTTCCGAGGAAAAGGGCGTTGAAACCGTTGAAGATGCTGTTGCGGGTGCTTCCGACATAATCGCGGAGACCGTTTCGGACAATGCGGAAGTTCGCAAAAAGATAAAAGATGCCGTTCACCGTCTCGGAACCGTGGTTGCGTCGGGCGACAAAGAAAACGACTCCGTTTATCGCAATTACTATGAGTATTCCGAACCCGTATCTAAAATTCCGAGCCACCGTATTCTGGCAATTCTCCGCGGCGAAAGCGAAGACTTTTTGAAAGTCGGAATAGACTGCTCCGACGCCACTTGTCTTAACATAATTTTCAATGAGTTTGTAAAGGGAAACAGCATTTTCACGGAAATCGTTAAAAATGCCTGCGAAGACTCTTGGCAGAGACTGCTTCAACCGTCCGTCGAAAGAGAAATCCGAAACGAACTGCGTGACAAAGCATACGAACAGGCTGTCAAAATGTTCGGTCTTAATCTGCGTCATCTGCTTATGCAGCCGCCCGTCAAAGGCAAAGTCGTTCTTGCTGTCGATCCCGCATACAGAACAGGTTGCAAGATTGCCGTAGTAGACCCGACGGGCAAAGTTCTTGACACGGGTGTGATATATCCGACCCCTCCGCAGAATAAGGTCGAAGAAGCGGAAAAGAAAATACTTGCGTGGATCAAAAAATTCAACGTTGACTGTATTTCGATAGGCAACGGCACCGCATCGAAAGAATCTGAAATTTTTATCGCAAATACGATTAAAAAAGCCGACAGAAGCGTTTCGTATATGGTCGTCAACGAGGCGGGCGCGTCTGTGTATTCCGCCTCCAAACTCGGCGCTGCCGAATTTCCCGAATTTGACGTCTCGCTCCGCAGTGCCGTTTCCATCGCGCGCCGTTTGCAGGACCCGTTGGCGGAACTTGTCAAGATAGACCCGAAGTCCATCGGCGTGGGACAGTATCAGCATGATGTTCCTCCCGCACAACTCGATGAAGCGCTCCGTGCCGTTGTGGAAGACTGCGTTAACAGCGTAGGCGTTGACCTGAACACGGCGTCTCCGTCGCTTCTTTCGTATGTTTCGGGCCTTTCTGCCGCCGTTTCTAAAAATATTGTCGCTTACAGGGAAGAGAACGGTTCTTTCAAGACACGTTCCGAACTCAAAAAAGTGCCCAAACTCGGACCGAAAGCCTTTGAGCAATGCGCGGGCTTCCTGCGTATTCCCGACGGGAAAAACGAACTTGACAACACCGCCGTTCACCCCGAAAGTTATGATTGCGTTAAATCTCTCCTTGCGCTGTTCGGTCATAAACTGTCCGATATTGCGTCTTTTTCTGACGGGAGTCTGCGCAAAGAAACCGAGAAATACGGAAAAGCAAAAGCCGCCGAAGCGTGCGGCGTCGGTCTTCCGACTCTTGAAGATATACTCGGCGAACTTGAAAAGCCCGGACGCGATATCCGTGACGACCTGCCCGCGCCCCTGCTTCGAACAGACGTTATGGATATGAACGACCTCAAACCGGGAATGCAACTGACGGGAACTGTCAGAAATGTTATTGATTTCGGAGTTTTTGTCGATATCGGAGTTCATCAGGACGGACTTGTTCATGTTTCCGAGATTGCGAATAAGTATATCAAACACCCCGCGGAAGTCCTTTCCGTCGGGGATATCGTCAAAGTAACCGTGCTTTCTGTTGACCCTGCCAAAAAGAGAATATCTCTTTCAATCAAAAGAAAGCCCGAAGATATAAAATAAGTAAAACTACGCCGTCTCCGTAAGGGGGGCGGCGTAAAAATATTTGGAAGTACCGTGTCGAACGTTGTGCAATACGCATAAATGCGAAAAAGTTCATATAAGGGTATTGACAAAACGCTTTCGGCATGGTATAATGATTGAGCAATTGAAAAGCGGCTATGTGCCGGAGTGGCGGAATAGGCAGACGCCCGGGACTTAAAATCCCGTGGGAGTAACATCCCGTACCGGTTCGAGCCCGGTGTCCGGCACCATTTTTTCAATTTTATATATCGCGGGGTAGAGCAGTTGGCAGCTCGTCGGGCTCATAACCCGGAGGTCGTGTGGTTCAAGTCCCACCCCCGCAACCAAATAAAAACGAACTTTTGTCTACCGGATAAAAGTTCGTTTTTTACGCTTTTCGGGCGCTTTTGAGGCAAAATCGCGCTAAATCGTGGAAAATTATATAAAAATCAGAGTCGGAGTGGCTGAAAATGCTGCTCCGACTCTATTTTTGTGCTTGAAAAAGATCAAAATGCCGGTGTACTTTTGTTCGTTTTATGCTGCTGCAAGAAACGAATAAAAGGTGCGGACAGGGGGGATTTGAACTATACCTCTTTACAATTTAACAATTTCATGCTATAATATAATGCATAATCATCTCACGAGCACACCTAAACTTACATAAGGAGGACATTTATGGCTACTATACTTGAAAAGTGGCAAATATCAGCAGAAGAATTGACAAAAATCGTTGACGAGAATCCATCTTTAAGAGGATTTATGTTCGGTTATGTGAGCGAATACAAAGCTCGTACTTATTTTGATGGACACGAGAACATTGAAAAGTTGATGAAATATGATGATCACGACAGAAGTAGCAAAGGCGATATCTCTTTCATCTACAAGAGAAAGGAATTTAAAATCGAGGCAAAATCTTTGCAGACAAATTCAGTAATTAGAACGGGAGACTCGTCATGGACGGGCAAGTTTCAATGCGATGCTAGTGATAGACGGGAAATTCTCTTACCAAACGGACACACCGTCGATACTACCTGCTTGGCAGTTGGAGAGTTTGATATTGTAGCAGTAAGTCTGTATGCATTTGGCGATGAATGGAAGTTTGCTTTTGCCAAAAATAGTGATCTGCCACACCCTGGAGCACGTTCCAGAAATGTGGCAGAAGCTGATAGAGAATATTTAATTAAAACACTAATCGATATAACATGGCCATTGCAACCGCCATTTACAACGGATGTATATGCCCTATTAGATAGTATGCTTTAACTTATTTTTCGAAAGACTAAAAAATAAGAATGGTTCTTCCTAGCATGAACTTGTTTTTTCAGTGTTGAAATATTAGGCTTGTTGTTTCGTACCATAACAAACAAATCTTCAACTATTAAGCCGTATTTTACATATTCGTTGATTATTTCAACATGTGTCAATCGTTGTTTGTTGGCACTGACTTCATCTTGACATTTTACAATCAAAATTCCTTTGTTTTTTAGTACGCGAATTGCTTCTCTTCCTGCTGCGTAATACATCGCTAACACGGCATCGTGGTACTTCGGAGCATTTTCTTCAGGAGTATATACACTTCCGTCTGAATACGCCTCTCTAAATGACGCAAATGTTCCGTTTCCTGCCAAATGGTCACTTTTGCGTCTATACAACCCTTCCATATATGGTGGGTCTATTACAACACAATCCATAGATTTATCGTTATAGGGAAGGTTACGACAATCTACCCCTGTTTTTATATCGGAAAAATACAAAGTGTAGTCACTTTGACTCACTTTTTTCCAAAAAACACCTTTACCGTATGTCACGTCAGCAACATGAGATCCAATAGGAACATATAACGATAAAATCATCGGGAAAAGGTCTTCATTATTGCGTACATAAGCAGAAAAAATTAAATCAGTTGACGAAGATCCTGTTACCACTCTTTTCTTATCTTCCATAAATCACCTCTCGATATGTTCTATAACATTTTCAACGTTACATTGCAAGTGAAAACAAATACGATCGATGATTTCTAATGAAACGATTTCTCCGCGTGCCATTTTATCCATGGTGGATTTCGAAATGCCCGTTACTTGCATAAGTTGTTTCTTGGTCATATCTCTATCAATTAAAAGTTTCCATAAAGGTTTATACGAAAAAGCCATAGTGCCACCTCCATTTAGATTATATCACAATAATATTGAGATGTCAATGCTTTTGTATTTATTTTTAATGTAATCGGTGTACGTTTGTTCGTTTTTACCTCACTTACGCACCTTTTAGTCGCTTTTAGGCAAAAAATAAACACCGTTCAAAAGACGGTGTTTATTTTTTGGGTTGCGCAACGCCGGGTAAGAGACCGACGGCGAATAACTCGGAGGGCGAGGCGGTAGCGAATGACATTCCGAGGGGATGTCATGGCCGCCGAGCCGACCGCGGCATTTTCAACGCAGTGAAAAATGAGAGACCGTGTGGTTCAAGCCCTCCCGCACCATAAAGAACGGATGTAACGGATTTCTGTTGCATCCGCTTTTACTGTATATAAAGTCGATTATAAATTATACCTCAAAGAAGACTTGACAAAACACAAATGTTCTGTTAAACTCTATATGAAGATGAGAGTTTTGAGGTGAGTTTATGCAAAACGAATTATTGTCTATCGGAAAAATGGCGGAAATCAACAACCTGACTGTGGCAACGCTGCGTCTTTATGATGAACTCGGACTGCTGCACCCGCGGCGCAAAGACCCGCAAAGCGGATATCGTTATTATGATATGGCTCAAAATGCGCGTTTGGACATGATAGCATATATGAAAGAATTGGGCATGAGCCTTGCCGAAATTGCGGATATACTGAAAAAGGAAGATATCACGCTGATAGAGACTATCCTGATTCGCAAGAATGAACAGCTGCACAGTCAGATGAGGGAGTTGAAAGCCCTTCACAATGCCGTTGAGCGGGCTATTGCCAGCGTGGAACGGTATCGAAAATCTCCCGTCAAGGGGACTATTGCGCTGGAATATATAGACCGTCGCTATCTGTGGGGATTGCCGTGCCGCGACAATTTCTATGACACGGATATTTATGCCTACGAGCGTGAATTGATGTACCTGCGACAGGCTCTGATGAATCGCGGATTTTCGCATATTCATTCTTATGCGACGGGAACAAGCATTACAAGGGAAAATTTCCTTGAGGGACGCTTTGAGGCAAAAGATGTTTTTATTTTTCTTGACTATCGTGATGTGCAAAACTTTCGCGACGCGACGGTTCTTGACAGCGGTATGTACGCTTGTATTTATCTCGACAGTTATGACGACGAGGTGCGTTACGCCGACAGACTTCTTGAAGCCTGTCATGCCTGCGGTTGGCACGTCAGCGGCGATTACATCTGCGAAGTTCTGACCGAATTCAATGTTTTTGACAGTAACAGGCGGAATATGTTTCTGCGTCTGCAAGTTCCTGTGACATTCGGCGAAGAGTGATTGTGAAATTTTTATGAACCGTATTGACTCTCATCCTGCATGAGGGTATATAATAAAACAAAAAGGGTATATTCAAATTAAAAGAGTAGAGAAACGGCGTACTTTACAGACTGTGCACATTCAGTCTGCGTCATATACAATTTTTAAGGAGGATTTTCCCATGGAAAAAATCAAAGTTGTACAGTACGGTTGCGGAAAGATGAGCAAGTACATTCTCCGTTATCTGCATGAACACGGCGCACAGATAGTCGGCGCTATCGATGTCAATCCCGCAGTTGTTGGACAGGATGTCGGTGATTTTGCGGGGCTCGGGTTGAAAACCGGTGTTATCATCTCCAACGATGCTGACAAAGTTCTCGATTCGTGCGATGCGGACGTTGCCATTGTAACATTGTTCAGTTTCATCGGCGACATCTATGAGCATGTGGAAAAATGCGTGGCACGCGGTATAAATGTAATCACCACCTGCGAAGAAGCAATTTTCCCGTGGACGACATCTGCGGCGCAAATCAACCGTCTTGATGCTCTTGCAAAAGAAACCGGCTGCACAATTACGGGCAGCGGAATGCAGGACATATTCTGGATCAACATGGTTGCTCTGGTTGCCGGCGGTTGCCACAAGATTACAAAAATCAAGGGCGCATACAGTTACAACGTTGACGAATACGGTCTGGCACTTGCGAAAGCCCACGGTTGCGACCTGTCCAAAGAAGAATTTGAACAGCAGATAGCCCACCCCGATTCCTTTGAACCGTCATACGCATGGAATGCAAGCGAAGCGTTGGCAAACAAACTCGGGCTGACCGTTAAATCCATTACGCAGAAACACGTTCCTTATATTATCGACCACGACATCGATTCTTCCACTCTCGGCAAAACCATTAAAGCAGGTCGCTGCATAGGTATGTCCGCGGTTGTTACGATTGAGACCATGCAGGGCATAACTATTGAGGAAGAAACCATAGGCAAGGTTTACGGTCCCGATGACGGCGATATGTGCGATTGGAAAATTTCGGGTGAACCCGATACGGAGTTTCACGTTGTCAAACCTGCCACCGTGGAACACACCTGCGCTACGGTTGTCAACAGACTTCCGAGCCTTCTTGCCGCTCCCGCAGGCTATGTGACCGCCGATCAACTCGCTCCCAACGAATACCTGACCTATCCGATGGAATTCTATTGCTGAACCTTTTGTCGAAGAAGTTGATAAACAGATTTTTTGTCCCCGGTCGTTTTTCGATCGGGGGCAGTTTTATGCGTTGGCTTTTGTCGCATGGTATTCGTTTCGATATACATAAGAAGTTTTATTGAAATTTGTCTTGATTTTTTTAGAAACTTGTGTTATAATATATCAAAATATAGGATTGCCATTTATTGATTCAAGGAGGACGATATATTGATTATCGGTAAAAAAAGAAAATATTTTACTGTTGAAGAGAAAAAGACCCATTGGAATGTATTTCGTCGTGAGGGTACATCAGGCGTAAATTACATGATATATAAGACGACGTGTCCGACTGTCGAAGATCTCGCCCGATATGTGGAAAAGAGTGATTTGGTAAAATAGATTTTTGTGTCTGAAAAGCCAAAACTCAATTAAAAAATGGATTTTTATATGATATAATAACATCGATAAAAAGATCGACGGCGGGTTTGAGTATATTACAGATTATATTTGTTATATTGGCAAAACGTCAAGGGCTTGCCTGAACCACTTGTGGCGGGCGCAAGCCGCAACCGTCCATATTTCAGACAGACGTGAAAAATCGTGTTTCCGTATGGCGGTCACAATGATTGACAATTATGCTTATTTTCGTTAAAGTGTCTGAAATACCGATACTTGTTGAGATTTACGATGTTTGATAAATTAAAGAAACGCTTCTCCCGAAAAGAAAAAATAGATTATGTTTTGCCGTCGCATACGGAAATAGTTGATATGCTTTACGATAAGCATCTTGATTTTTCGGACGAAACAGTTATAAAAGTTGTTTACGGCGCGAATAATGAGCACAGAGTTGTAATCCTGAAAAACAGCGATGGGTATTTTCGGTATATATTCGAACGCATAGAAGAATATGATGCGGATGAAATGAAGTATTTTTCGGGGTATCCCGACAGATTGCCGGCAGAATGGCGAGAGGTCGATGACAGACGTTTTTCGGCTTTCGGTTCCGAGGAAGAGGCTTGGAATGATTTGATAGCAACATCCGAGTACAAGACGTATTTCAATCGTTAATCTAAAAATTAAGCGGTATAATGAATACAATTATACACTTGACAAAAAAGACTTGCTGGTACGATTTTTTTGCAGTGTTGGAACGGAGAAAAATGAAAAATGGTATCATTAAGGCATTTTGAAAGTTCGGATATTCCGTTTTTGAAAGAGAAAATGGGATATACGGACGAAAATGCACAGGCGTTGCTGAATACATATAAAACACTTGAATATGACGGCAAATATTTTGAAATGTTCGCCGTTATACACGATGGCATAATTGTAGGAAATACTTCGTTATTTTATAAGTCCGAAGATACTGTCAGCGATGGAATAGAAATTTTGCCCGAATATCGAAATAAAGGATACGGCGGAGAGGCAGTATCTGCTGTTTGCGAAAAGGCAAAGGCGCGCGGGTACAAGTTTGTTATCGCGCAGATACGGATTGAAAATGAAGCAAGTATCAGACTGCACAAAAACGCAGGCTTTTTATGCCTTTTTGAAACGGTAAACAGCCGAAGCAGAAAAGTATATATCTACGGAAGGCAGTTATAAATGAATAAATCGCTTATAAACCATTACGATTCGCTTATTGACGAAAATAACGACCCTCTTCAAGATACCCCCGCATTACGGGCGTATATGGATAAATGGGACGGGCAAGCGTTTTTTGAAATGCTTGCATTGTCTTCAAACCAAAAGGTTTTGGAGATAGGCTGCGGCACGGGACGTCTTGCCGTTCGCGTTGCTCCTGTCGTTTCGTCATTTTTCGGAATAGATATTTCTCCGAAAACAGTCGAGCGTGCAAAAAAATATTTATCTTTTCCGAATGTTACTTTGATTTGCGGCGATTTTCTCAATTATCCGTTTGATACGGTTTTTGACTTGATATATTCGTCTTTGACATTTATGCACATCAAAGAAAAACGGCAGGCGATAGAAAAGATTTATTCTTTACTGTCGCCGAGCGGAAGGTTTGTTCTTTCGATTGATAAAAATCAAAGCGATATTCTTGATTACGGAAAAAGAAGTCTGAAACTGTATCCGGACGATCCCAAAAAGATTCATTCAATACTGTTTTCCGCTGGATTTAGTAATATTCAAACAAGAGAAACTGAGTTCGCATATTTGTTCTCCGCTGAAAAGAAATAACAAAAAAACAGGCAGCCTTTTGAGGTTGCCTGTTTTAAGTTGTAATGTGTTATGCGATAAGTTCTATTATGAATATCGAAATTATCATCAGCGGAAGAACAATGAGGAAATACCATTTCATCCAAGGATAAACTTTAAGTTCTTTGCCCGTGTTCGCCTCTTCTTTGTATTTGTCAAAGCCCCGTCCGAATTTTTTCACGCAGAACAGCGATATACAAGCAAACCGGGCGGTCGGTGAATGTTATCGGCAAGCAGGGTTTTGCTGTCGAGGATACATCGTCCGCCATCTTGGTGAAAAGCATTTGAAAGAGCATCGAATACCGCACCGTAACCGAAGCAGGCAGGGGAAACTGTATATCATTTCAATGAATAGCGGATAACTGAAAACAGCGCATAAAAATTCATTGGTTCGGAAGCCTTTCGAGCAGCGTATGTCCGTTCTCTTTCAGCCACTTGTTTCTTTCTTTATAATCGGGTAATATACGGCTCACTTCCCGATAAAACGCGGCAGAGTGGTTCAACTGTTTTATGTGGCAGAGTTCGTGAACTACCACGCCGTCGAGCACTTCGGGCGGAGCAAGCATCAAAAGCACATTAAAACTCAAATTGCCTGCTGACGAGCAGCTGCCCCAGCGCGACCGTTGTTTGCGAATGGTTATTTTACCGTATTTAACGCCGACGGCGGGCGCAAAATATGCCACACGTTCCGGTATATGTTCTTTTGCCGCGGCGACCAATTCTTTGAGTTCGGTTTCCGTAAGCTTTACGACTGTTGCAAGGCGCGCGCCGCGTTCTTTGACCTTTTTCTGTGTTTTTTCTATCCAATCCGTTTTTTCGTTTACGAAGGCGTCAATCTGTGCTTTTGACGCAAATCGCGGCGCTTTTATAATTACGGAACCGTCGTCGCAGACTTTTATCGCTATCGTTTTTCTTTTGCTTCTGATTATTTTATACATCGGATATTCCTCCTTTTGAAATTATACCATTTTCGCGGACACATATCAAGAATAAAAACACATTTTTTTTCAATTTTGCTTGCGAAATCAAAATTGATGTGATATAATTAAAAAAACGGCAAAAAGGAGTATTTTATATGTCTGTTGCTGAAAAACTGAACAGTTCGCCGATGTATCTGATATGCGGCGGAATCATCGCCTTTGTCGCTGTTGTTTGCGTGATTTTTATGGTGCGCGCATATCGGCAGGGAAAGGCTCTCGGAATGGATACCGTCAAAATGAAGCGTGTTATTGTTTCCAGCGCAACGTTTTCGGTGCTTCCGAGCGTCGGAATATTGCTCGGCGTAATCGCACTTTCTGGCAGTCTCGGAATCCCGTGGCCATGGCTTCGCCTTTCCGTTATCGGAGCGCTCCACTATGAAACGCAGGTCGCGCAGGGGGCTGCGGAACAGGTCGGAATGAAAGAGCTTTCATCAAGCGAAATGACGGCTTCGGGCTTTGCGACCATAGCGCTTTTGATGAGTATTTGCATTATTTGGGGAATGGTACTTTCCGTCCTCTTCAACAAAAAGTATACGAAAAAACTTGTTTCAAACAATAAAAAGAATGTCGGCGCAGGCTTCGGCGATACTGCAATGACAGCAATGTTTATCGGACTTGTCAGCGCATATATCGGCAGTTACATAGGTGCTTTTGCTTCATCCGAGGGATTGTTCACTTTTAAAGGCGATTGGACGCCTTTGCTTGTGGTTGCGGTTTCCGCTGCTGTTATGGCTCTTTTCGTATACCTTTCATCCAAAAAGAAATTCGCTTGGGTAGACAGTTTTTCGATTGCCGTCAGTATGCTTGTGGGAATGGCTGCGGCAGTTGTTGTCAAACTCATATAAAGGAGGAACGGGATAATGGACGAAAACAAAGATTTGAACTGGGAAAAATACAGCAAAAAAACTCATGTGATAGGAAGAACCGTCAGCATTATCGCGCTTGTCATGCTTGTCGGCGCGCCGTTCCTTATCGGTACTTATCTCGGCGCGATGCCCAACCTTGCCGCAACCGCAAAAGGCTTTGTTGCGGTCGGTCTTGTATGGCTTGTCAGCAGCATTGCCGAATTTCTTATTTATACACCTATGCTCGGCTCAGGCGGCGGTTATCTTGCGTTTATAACGGGAAATCTGATAAATATGAAGATTCCGTGCGCCGTCAATGCCCGCGATATGGTCGGCGCAAAAACGGGAACGCGCGAAAATGAGATAATCTCGACGCTCTCCATTGCTACATCATCTCTTGTTACGATAGTTGTTCTTGCCGTCGGCGTTGCAATACTTACACCGCTTCGCCCCGTGCTTGAAAGCCCGATGCTCCAGCCTGCGTTTGCAAACGTCGTTCCCGCACTTTTTGGCGCAATGGCATACAAATACTATCGCAAAAATATAAAGGTTGCAATAGCGCCTCTTGTTTTGATGAGCGTTCTTTTTATTCTTGTTCCGTCTCTTGTATCCTCGACGAGTTTTATGATTATTCCGTCGGGCGCAATTGCGATAGGAATAGCGTTTTTCTTCTATAAAAAGGGAAAGAGGGCAAACAAATGATTCATCTTCTTTGGATAATTCCGCTCTGCATTATCGGCATACTTTTGCTGCTCGTTCTTGTCGCCGTGATAAAAACGCTGCTTACACCCGCAAAAGTCTCAGAATATAAGGCAAATGAAAACGAAAATGAGTCTCTTCGCCTTGCCGAAAAACTGTCTGCGATGATCAAGTATGACACGACTTCGCATTCGGGTGTTGATGAAGCGGAAAAATTCCGCGGCTTTCATAAAGTTTTGGAAGAACTTTTTCCGCTTGTACATAAAAACCTCGAAAAAACCGAAATTGACGGAAATCTGCTCTATTATTGGAAAGGCAAAAGCCACGATAAGCCGATACTTCTGATGAGCCATCAGGATGTTGTCCCCGCAGAGGGTGTTTGGAAACATGAACCTTTTTCGGGTGATATTGCAGACGGTAAAGTTCACGGCAGGGGAGCGTCCGATACAAAATGCTCCGTTATGGCTTTTTTTGAAGCGGTTGAGCAACTTCTCGCAGAGGGGTACGAACCCGATGTTGACGTATATCTTGCGTCTTCCTGCACCGAAGAGTGGGCGGGTGACGGCGCGCCGAAAATAGTTGAAGAACTGAAACGCCGCGGTGTTGAACTGTTTTTGCTCTGCGATGAGGGCGGCGGAATAATCAGCGAACCCATCGGCGGAATCCACGGCAACTTTGCAATGGTTGGCATTTTTGAAAAGGGTAAAGGTGACGTTGAATTTACTGCAAAAAGCACAGGCGGTCATGCAAGCGCCCCGTCGAAAAACACACCTATCGCAAGACTTGCCGCTTTTGTGAATGAGGTGGAAACAAAATCTCCTTTCAAAAAGAAAATGATGCCCGAGGTTGCCGCAATGTTCAAGGCGCTTGCTCCGTATGCTTCATTCGGACTTCGGCTCATTCTCGGAAATCTTTGGCTTTTCAAACCTCTTCTTGCCGCTCTTCTTCCAAACATCAGTGCACAGGCGGGCGCTATGTTGAAAACTACGATTGCCTTTACTATGCAGTCTGGCTCGGACGCCTACAATGTCATTCCGCAGGAAGCAACGCTTGGCGCAAATATGCGTTTTATTCCGCATCAGGGTGAAAAAGAAAGCCTTGAAATCATCACGGCTCTTGCAAAAAAACACGGTCTTGAAACCCGCGTGCTTCATGCAAATGATTACACCGAACCTGTCGATATTCACGGCGAGGCGTATACGCTTTTTACAAAAGTCATTGCCGATACTTTCCCCGGACTTCCGTCTTCTCCCTATGTTATGACGGGTGCCACCGACGCACAGTTCTACCAGCCGATATGCAAAAACTGTCTGCGCTTTGCTCCCATTACCTACGGTCCCGAACAGATGAAAGGTATGCACGGACTTGACGAGAACATTGAGTATAACTGTCTGCCCGGCGCGGTAAGGTTTTATAAGAATCTGATAAAGGCGCAGAGATAAACTTTGATTAAAAAATATCCGACGCGAATTTTGAGGTTCGCGTCGGATAATCTATATGTACCGCATATCGGCATAACATTCTTTTTTTTGCGCAGATATGCGTGTTTTGTCAATATTTGAAGCCGTCGCTGAAAAGCGACGGCTTCAAAACTATATGATATTTTCAGACGGTTGGTATATCAGTCGTTGACCTTCTTCTTTTTAATGCAAACGGCTGCGCCCGCAAGTGCGGTCAGAGCCATAATGCTCCAGAAGAAAACGCTGAGTTCATCGCTCGTCGGAGGTGTTTCTTTCGGAGGATCGTTTTCGTTGTCTATTGTGATTCTTCCGAGAGGTGCGGCATACTCTTCGCCTACAACACCGCCGAGTTTATCGGTTATATATTCAACAAGAACTTCATCAAGAAGTATGCCTGTATCAAGTTGCTCGGTCGAACTTGCGAACGCATAGTAAGTGTCACCGCCTGCGGCAACAAAGTTGTTTGTGATAACGGCATATTTTGCGTTTTTGTCAAACGGCTTGCCGTTCACTTCGGTTATTCTTACTCTCTGAATGGTTTTCGGTCCGAAATAGGATGAGCCGGGATATTCGGTGTCCGCTTTGTCGTATGTCGGTTTGGTATAAACCGTAAACTTAATGCCTGCAACCTGCGGAAAACCGCCGAGGCTTTCGGGAAGTGCCTGCGTGGACGCTTCAAGAGCTTCGAGCAGCTGCTGACCGGAAACATAAACAATCGCAAGGCTGTTGCCGAACGGGAGAACTGTATTAACGTCTTTCTTCGTCAGATCTCCTTTATGGAGCCAAGCGCGGATTCCGCCGCCGTTTGTAAGAGCAACAACATTCTCTTCGGGAACGGTAAGTTCAACCGTGCTCTTGATTTTCCACATCATAGCATCCGTGATAAGGTCGCCGAGGTTTGTTTCTTCGGTTCTGTTTCCGGGTGCTTTGTCGCCGTTGAGTTCAACTTCGGATTTTGCAACAACGGCTCCGAATTCAGCGTCGATACGTGCGATGATTTTGTTTGCTTCCGCCTCAACCGCCGCGTCGCTTCCGCCCTCGTATTTTTTCATATCGAGAAGTTCGTTTTTCTCGATCTTCTTTGTTGTGTTGTCAATAACGATAACGCCGATATTTGCAAATGCCGTTCCCGTTGACTGAATGGGAAGTTTTTCTTCGCCGTAACTTGTCATAACGGTGTGAGAGTGACCGTCGATAATGAAATCAACGTTTGTAAGCGCTTTATAAAGGTCGTAAGATGTATTGGGCTCAGAACTTGCGTCAACGCCGAGGTGAACGATACCGATAACAACATCCGCCCCGTTCGATTTAAGCGTATCAACCTCTTTTTGAGCTGCCGCCTTCATTTTGTCACCCGCAAGGAAAGAGAGTCCCTTGATGAGCGCCGGATTTGCTTTTGTCTGCGCTTCGGGAGTTTCGAGACCGAAAAATCCGACCTTGACATCCCCGAGGTCTTTTATCGCAGATGCGTCATAGAGCAGTTTTCCGTCCGCTCCGAGAACGTTTGCGCAAAGAACCTTGCCTTTGAATTTCGACAGGTTGCTCTGTGCCTGAGCCGCACCGTAGTCGAATTCGTGGTTGCCAAGAGTTACGAAGTCGTATCCGACAGCGTTCATCATCTCAATCGCGTCAGCACCTTTGGAAACGCTGACGTATGCGGAACCCTGAGAAAAGTCGCCTGCGTCTACGAGAAGCACTTTCGCGCCCTTAGCCTCGTAATCGGCCTTGACTGCCGCGAGTTTTGCGTATCCCGTGATGGAACCGTGAACGTCGTTTGTGTGAAGAATAACGGTCTTGCCGTCATATTCACCTGCGGCGAACGCGGGGAGCGCTGCAAGGCTGAGAACCAAGCAGACGGTCAGCAGGATACTGAAAAGCCTTTTTTTCATGTGTTTACCTCCTGATCTGATTTCCGAAGACGGCATAGAATTTTCCGGCTCCGATTTATTGTTCCGTTGTCATTGTATCACAGTTTGGCACGAAATGCAAGAGGAAAAAGACATTTTTTTAACTTTTTGAAAAGATTATTCATTTTTCAAGTGCATAAAGCGTAATATAATTGTTTTCGGCATAAAAATGCGGTGGGTCGAAAATCGACCCACCGAAAATGTTTTAATGTTAATTTATTTAATAAGTCCGCTTTCTTTGAGCAAGATTTCGATGTCCGTGCCCTTGACTTTCTTCATAACGAGTTTCAATGCCTCTTTTTCCGCGAAAGAAAGTTTTACGTCGGTTATGGGCTTTTTGTCTATCGCGTAGTAGCACGCTCTCAACAGTTCGCGGACATCGTATTTGCTGCCCCAGACTTCGGGAACGCCTCTGTCAACATTGAGCAGAGTATAGACCGCTTCCATACCGGTACGGATAGAATATTCCGTGGTGAATATCGTATCTCTCGGAGTTTCCGCGAACTGACCGAGGAATGCGAAGTTGACGGCTCCGTGAGGAACAACAAGCGGACGGTCCTCTTCTTTTCTCGGCTGGAAGAATGCGTTGATGAACGGCATGAAGCAGGTCGTTGTATTGCAGGCATTCTTTGCAAGCTCGTCAATTTCGTTTGTCTGAACGCCGATGTGATAAAGCCATTCACGGCAGACTTCTTCACCCGTGCAGTCGCGCATTGCCTTTTTGACGTAGTTGCCCTCTTTGTTTGTGTTCAGCGCATATACCCAAACAAGAACTGTGTTTTTGTCCTGTGCTCTGAACTGCGGCTGACGGTTTATAGTCCAAGACAGATACCAATTGTCCGTACTGTCTTTTACGGTAACGATACCGCCTGTCGTAACTTTGCCGGCTCTCGGGTCTCTCTTGCAGATGTCCATGATATGGCGGATAACTTTTTCGTCCGATGTTGCAACGGTGGCGCTCATCCAGTTTGTCGCTTCAAAGTCGTTGCAGAATTTGTCGGGATTGCCGTATTCGCCGTTTTTAGCCTGTCTTGCGATATTCTTCCAAAGATCCCAGGATTCGCCGACGCCGTCGCGAACATTCGAAATATCGGGTGCATGGGTCTGGTCGCCGTAGCAGGAAGTGTCCGTGCAGCAGCCGTTTGTTATGAATACAAGATCGTCTTCGATAAGGTCAATGGTCTGCTCTTTGCCGTCTTTTACATAAACTATCTGTTTTGCAATTTTTTTGTCGCCGTTGTCTTCGATTATAACATTCTTGACGTCCATACCGTATTCAATGGTGACGCCGTGCGATTCAAGATACTTTACAAGGGGAAGTATCATGCTTTCGTACTGATTGTATTTTGTGAATCTCAATGCGCTGAAATCGGGAAGACCGTCGATGTGGTGAACGTATCTGCAAAGGTATCTCTTCATTTCAAGTGCGCTCGACCAACGCTGGAACGCAAACATCGTCTGCCAATAAAGCCAGAAGTTTGTTGACCAGAACGATTCGGGAAGAACGTCGGAAATCTTTTTGTCTTCAAGGTCTTTCTCGGGCGTCATGAAGAGTTTTGAAAGCGCCAAAGCCGATTCTTTATCAAGAGCAAATTTCTTGTCCGTATGTGCGTCTTCGCCGCAGTTTACGGTCGCTCTGCAAAGCGAATAGTTCGGGTCGTGCTTGTTGAGCCAATAATATTCGTCGAGAACGGAGACTCCCGGCGTTTCAATGGAGGGAACGTCTCTGAACATATCCCACATAACTTCGAAATGGTTATCCATCTCGCGTCCGCCGCGCATATAGAAGCCTTTTGTCACATCTTTGCGTCCGTCGCAACTGCCGCCCGCCAAATCAAGTTTTTCGAGAAGGTGAATGTGTTCGCCTTTCATCTGTCCGTCACGGACAAGATAGAACGCCGCGGAAAGCCCGGCAAGACCCGTTCCGATGATATAAGCCGATTTTTTGTCAACGCCTTCCGGCTTTTCCGGACGAGCGAAAGATTCATAGTTACCTGCCGAATAATACATAATGGATTACCTCCGATTTATTTTTTCTGTCTTTATTATACTCACTTTTCGGCGAATTACAATAAACAAAAAAAGACCCGTGATAAAGAACTTATCACGGGAATATAATCTGTAAAAAATTTTATCATCTTCGGGGATTTGATAAGATTATGCTCTTCTCTTATCGGTTCTGAACCGTTCAAGCGCTGATGAGATATTTCCTTGAATGGCGAGCGCCAACCGTTCAACGAGTTGTTCGGGGTCTTCCTTCATATCGTTGCAGATCCAGTCCAGCATAACGCCTACCAATATATATGCATATATTTTTGCAATAAATTGTTTATCCTCGTCGCGCACGGACATTCCGACGGACTGCTCCTCCACAACGCCCATAACAAGGGCGTCGGTAAGAGGGTTCAGGTATCTTTCGACGCGCTCTCTGCTGACACACCTGTAAACATTCATTATGAATGGCTTATTTTCTTTGACCGCATAAAAAATCTGAATAAGTCCCTGTTCCCATGTATCATGCGTCTTTTTTTCTTTCAGAGCCTTTGACGCGTCTTCCAGACAAGACCATTCCACAAGGTCGTAAATATCCTTGAAATGATAATAAAACGTCATGCGATTAATTCCGCAGTCTTCGGTTATGTCGTTGACGGTTATTTTGTTCAACGGCTTTTTGAGCAAAAGATTTTTCAGCGATGTTTCAAGCGCCCGTTTCGTTATCTGCGACATTTTGTAACTCCAAACATTCAATTATTTTTTTTCTTATTGTATCATAAAATTTATCTGATTGCAAGAAAAATCGTATGAATAAAAATCGGGAACCCCGTCAAGAGATTCCCGATGTGATTTACAGAATAATGCAGATAAGCCCGCCGCTGCCCTCATTGATTATTTTTTGAAGCGTTTCCTGAACTTTTCCGCGCGCTTCCTGCGGCATTTTGTTCAACTTCGCATTCAGACCCTCGTTGACAAGTTCATGAAGCGATTTTCCGAAAATATTGCTCTCCCATATCTTTTTCGGGTCTTCTTCAAACCCTGTCAGCAAAAATCTGACAAGTTCTTCCGATTGTTTTTCGCTGCCCACAATGGGGGAGACTTCGGTCTGAATATCTGCTTTGATTATATGGTACGACGGCGCGGACGCTTTAAGTCGAACGCCGAACCTGTTGCCCTGTTTTACTATTTCAGGCTCATCGAGTGTCAGTTCGTCAATGCTTGGAGTTACGATGCCGTAACCGGTCGCGTCAGCCGATTCAAGTGCATCCGAAAGTTTGTCATACACCTGTTTTGACTGCGAAAGTTGTGTTACAAGCGAAATAAGGTCTCCGTCATCTTCAAGCTTTACTCCTGTTGCATCGCCGAGAACTTTATAAAAGAGCAGTTTCGGCAGATCGAGCGTTATTCGCACTATACCGGTTCCGAGATCTGTTTTTTCGGACTTTGCGGAGCAAATGTATTCGTTCTTTTCGAGCCGTTCCGCAATTTTTGAAACTTCGCTTATGCGGCAACAGTCTTTTGTCGCTTCACGCACATCTTTATATACGCTTTCTTTCAGCGCGTGCCCGTCTTCAAGCGATGAAACCCAAGAGGGAACGGCAACTCTTATTTCCCGAACAGGGAATTCACAAAGTATCTGCCCGAGAATATACTTTATCTCTTCTTCGCCGAGTGTCAGACAATCTGCGGGAATGACCGTTACGCCGTACTCGTCCGCCATCGAACGCGCCAAAAGTTTTGTCGGTTCGGATTCCGGCTGCGTGGAATTGAGCAGTACGACAAACGGCTTTCCGAGGTCTTTCAATTCGGATATGACGCGCGTCTCCGCTTCTATGTAATCGTCACGCGGAATATCTCCTATTGTGCCGTCGGTGGTAACAACAAGCCCTATCGTCGAATGTTCGGTTATAACTTTTTGCGTGCCTATCTCCGCCGCCATATTGAACGGTACCTGTTCGTCGAACCACGGTGTCATGACCATTCTCGGATAATTGTTTTCGATATATCCGAGCGCACTCGGCACAATATATCCCACGCAGTCAATAAGCCTTATGCGCATATCAATATTGTCGTCAACGCATATATTGACCGCTTCGTTGGGAATGAACTTCGGCTCTGTTGTCATTATGGTTCGTCCCGCCGCCGATTGCGGCAGTTCGTCAACCGCTCTGTCGCGTTTGTAGTCTCCGTCAATGTTCGGAATTACAAGAGCTTCCATAAATTTTTTGATGAATGTGGACTTACCCGTGCGCACAGGTCCCACGACACCTATATAAATGTCTCCGTCCGTGCGCGTCGATATATCCCTGTAAATATCGGTTCCCGTCATAGTTTACCTCCGAAAAATTCGTTTTGGTAATAACTATGACGGGAAATACTCATTTATGCGTTGATTTTGACGGCTAAAACATTTTCTTCTTTTTAAAATATATGATTTCAAGTATAACGGAAACGACGGCGATAACGATAACCCCGAGATAACCGTGTTCCCATTGAAGTTCAGGCATGTTTCTGAAATTCATTCCGTACCACCCCGTAAGAAGTGTCAAGGGCAAGAATAAGGTTGTTACTATTGTAAGAATGCACATAACCTTGTTTTGCTTTGCGTCCTGCTTTGCCTGATAAAGTTCCCGTAATTGCAGAATGTTTTCTTGCAGAAGTCGAATATGGTCTCCAAGCCTGTCGGCTCTGCCGCCGAGTCTTGACCAAAGTTCGGTTTCCTTAATTATTTGTGTTTTGCCGCATGCCCCGAGTATATCGGACATATCGGATATCTGTTCGTAAAATGCGTGCATTTCTGAGAGTTTTTTGCGTTCTTTTGTAATCTTGTCAAAAAAGTCATTCGGCAGATTTTCCGAAATGGAATCTTCAAGAGTTTCAATCTTTTTTTCTATATGGGAAAGATACATCAAATCGTTTTCAAATGAACTTTCAATGATCCTGAAAAGCAGCGTGTCGGAACTGTTGAAATCGCAGAGCTTTTCGGATTGAACCTTTATCCATTGCTTGATGTTTCCGACATCTTCAATCAAAACAAGTTTGTTATCAACCAAATAAAAAAGAAATGATACGGGCGGTTTTGTGTCGTCACTTTTGTTCGGTATTCTGACTGTTCCCCAAATACAGTTTGCGAAAACATCCGCTTTGCAATACCTTGCGGCGCCTTTACCGTGCAGCACATCCTTGACATGCAAAAACTCATTTTTCCGTTCTGCAAATTCTTCCGCAGTCATAATTGTCAGTATGGGCGAAGAGGCATTGTTTTCAGCAGATAAAAGAGTACCGCCGTTTTTTTCTGTTCGTATATATTCGGTCATATCTTTCTTTCTCCTAAATAGCCGTTTTATTAAATTATCTGATTACTGTTTTCAGATAGAGGCAATGGGTGTAAACGGATACCTTTATGCGTTAATGTTTGTATGTATAAAATATAGCACATTATAAGAAAAAAATCAAGATATCGGTTATGTTTAAATCAGACATTCATTTTTTATAACCGGAAAGAATCTTACGGATATACCTCTTCAAATTTTTTAAAAACGCAACTTCCGTTTCATGGGCGAGTTTTGTTCTTGAAGTCGCGGCCTTTATTTCCGTGAGAAGAAGATTGGCAAGTTCGTCGGCAAGTTTACCGCCCCGGACTTCCATATATCATGCCTTTTGCTTGGGGCTGTATTTGTTGCGCGCGGTATGCCGGCCACATCGTTTCTTCTGACATTTTGTTTCTCTTTCTTCTGAAAAATTCAATATGACAAACTAATTGTATCTTATAATAAAACCATATAATATTCAATATAATCTTCAATAGAAAAATCCACCGTAATTTTATCAAAAACATGGCGACTGAGTCCGATAGGGGTATTTTGAAACGAAGTTTTTGAGATAAAAAGTGGCACAAAAAGTGGCACAAATTTTTATTTTATTGCGCTTCAAGTGTATTTTTCAGAGATAATCAAGGTATAAAAAATCCCCATAACCAGCGGTTTTTTGCCGTGGTTATGGGTTTTTTCAATGTCCTCGGCACATGAAAAAGATATTTTTGCGGTTTCTTTGGTGGGATCTGAACCTCTGCAAGCCTTGCTTGGAAGTATGACATCACTGCTCCACCTCGGTTTTCACTTCCATGCCGCCGATGAACACCACCTTGATCTTCTCCTTGGATTCTACGATGACGCATTGCAGGATCTGGCGGATCACTGCATCGTCATAGGTAAGCGGATGATTTTTCATGCCGTCGAGGATGGTGAAGATATTGTCCAGTCGGGACGCCGTATTCTGCCGGTGCTGCTCGGCGGCAGCGTATTCTGCCAGTTCCTTTTCAAGCTGGCGCTTTTCTGTCATCAGATCCGTAATGCGGGGATCAGTGAGCAGCTCCTGCTGATTTTCGGCAGTCACGCTGTTCAGCAGGCTTTTGAATTCCTGATCGATCTGCGCAATGCGGATCTGTATTTCAACGCTCTTGTCCTCTCCGGCCCCGGCACCGAGGCCCAACCGAATGTGCTGCTTGAGGGTTTGCAGGATATTCGGGTCGATCTGCGCTGTTTTCAAAACTGCATCCATGATGGCGTTTTGCAGTGGTGCTTCTTCCATCGTCGGCGAGTGATGGCAGTATTTTTTGCCGTAGTCCAGCCGGTTGATGCAGCGCCAGACGATTCGCTTTTTCCCGCCTACGGTCCATGTGCAGCGACGGTATGGCGTGCCGCATTCACCGCAGATCAGCAGCTCCGTTAGGGCGTATTTACCGCAGTACTTGCCCTGTTCCGTAGTGGTGCCCGTTTGCTTGACCTTGCGTTTGGAAGCACGACGGGTCAGTTCTTCCTGCACTCTGGCAAAGGTAGCCGTATCGATGATCGCCGGGTGGTTGTTCTCCACATAGTATTGGGGCCGCTCTCCGGCGTTGACCCGGACCTTTTTGCTGATGCAGTCCTCTACATAGGTTTTGCCCAGCAGAGCGTCCCCCTTGTATTTCTCGTTAGAAAGGATCGATTGCACGACGCTGGCCTGCCATACCGTTCTGCTCATGGGCGTCGGAATGCCGTCCGCAGTCAGGCCGTTTGCGATCTGCTGCAGGCTGTCCCCTGCGAGGAAGCGGTCGTAGATCCGGCGTACCGTGTTTGCCTGCTCCGGGTCGATCTCCGGCTTGCCGTCCGCTCCCCGGCGATAGCCGAGGAAGGACTTATAGGCGAAGAACACATTTCCCTCCTTGGCGCTTCGGGCTTTTCCCCATGTCACATTGTGGCTGATATTCTCGGATTCGCTTTGGGCGACGGAACCATAGATGGAGATGTAAAATTCCGAGGAAGGATCGATGCTGTGCAGGTTCTGTTCCTCGAAGTACACATCTACCTTAAGCTCCCGGAGCATTCGGGTGATCTTGAGGCAGTCCAGCGTGTTCCGGGCGAAGCGGCTGATGGATTTGACGATGATCATGTCCACCTTGCCACGCTTGCATTGGCGAATGAGCTTGTTGAATTCATCCCGCTTTTTCATACTGGTGCCGGTGATACCCTTATCGGCGTAAATGCCCGCCAGCTTCCAGCCGGGTTCCCGGTTGATGCGGTCCGTGTAATAACGCACCTGCGTTTCGTAGCTATTGAGCTGTTCTTCCTGCTTGGTGGATACCCGGCAGTAGGCCGCCACCCGCTTGAGGAGATACTCTGTGCTGTATACATTCAGAGGCTGGACGGTTGCTGGGATGGTTCGTACCCGTTTAGGCGCTGTGTTCATGCGCTCCATCCGATTGCTCCTTTCTGACCTGCTGGCCGTTTTTCAGGGTAAGAGTTACGCTTTTATCTGCGTGAAGGGTAATGTCAGTAACGATAGCCTTTACCAGCTCTGCCGAATAGGAAGAGAGCGGCCCCGTGTCTAACAGAGCCACTCTCATCTCCATGGTAATACGCTCGCCTGCATCCAACTCAGCATATTGCCGGGAAGCGTATTCAAATATTTTGTTTTTCAGCAGATCCTTATCGATCATCGTACCGTCCAGCATTCTACCGATCTCGTTTTTCAGCCGCAGAAGCTCCACGGGAGATTCATGAGTTGCCGGGGTGTAATGGACCTGCTCCGGGTCGGCAAGCAGATCGTTCAGCCGATCGGTGATGGCCCTCAGCAAATCGGTATCTGTGATCTTGATGGCCGTACTGCAGCTTTGGCATACCCACTTTTCCTGATGGGAGGTACGGCTGTCATGAAGGCGGCGCATCGGTACCCCGCAGGTTGCGCAGCATACCGGAACCGGAAGCGTCCGGATCTCTGCCGTGCGGTCGATATCCTTTTGCGTGTTCCGGTCGAATTTGATCGCCTGTGCCTTGTCAAAGGCTGTTTGCTCGACTATGGCCGGGAAAGATTCCGTACCGAGATAGCGGGCATCTTCGATCATGCGCTTAAGCCGTGCTTTATTCCATTTGACAACGCCGGGCAGGTACTCGACGCCGTTTTTGTTCAGCGCCTCTGCGATTTGCAGCAAGGATTTCCCGGTAATATAGGCTGTAAAAATCCCAATCACGATTTTGCTTTCCGTCGGATGCGCTGTAATGACCCCGTTTTCCCACTGGTAGCCGAAGGGAATGTTTCGTTTCTTCATGTTCATCCCCCCTCAGATACGCTCGGTCAGCGCAAGGCCCCCGGCAAGGCAGAAGCGGAGCGCATTTTTACTGACCACCGTGATGCTTTCAACGATCTGCCCAAACAGGTCCTCGTCAAAATCTTCGGTTGGAGCATAGTCGGCCATGATCTCATCCAGCGCTCTCAGGGATTCGATGACCTCGTTATCCTCATCCTCCATTAGGATTCGGCGGCGCTCAGACCGAAGCTCACTGACTTTCCGATTCAGTTCCCCGGACTGGGCAGCGTATTCGGCATTGTTGAGGATGCCGCTGCTGTGGAGCTGTGCGACGACAAGGTTTTGGGCATTTACATCTGCGATTTGGCGGTTGAGCTGATAGATGCGCTCACCGCTGCCGCTGGTGCGGTTTTGCAGCTTTTCAAGCTGTCGGATCAGATCGCCCAGCAGTTCTTCTCGATTGTCCGCCAGCTTGCCGCTCATGCGCATAAAGGCCTCCTTGACCATGTTCTCCGGCACTCGATCACTGGCGCATTCTGAGCGCCCGGATGCCTTATAAGAGCAGAGCCAGAAGGCCGTACCATTGGTCACCTGTCTGCGATAAGCGTGACCGCAGACAGGGCATCTCAGCACTCCGCTGAACGGGTAGCGATTCTTTGGGGCGGATCCCCCGGCAGTTTTACGCTGCTGAAGCGCCTGCGCCGCCTGAAAGACTTCCCGGCTGACAATGGCAGGGTTACTGTTCTCCACATAATACTGCGGCTTTTCTCCGCGATTTCTTCTTTTGCGGAACGGCAGGGTTTCCGTGGTGTAATTCTTCTGGAGCAGCGCATCGCCCATATACCGTTCGTTGTTCAGGATATAGTGGATGGCGTTGAGATGCCATGTTTTATGGCCGTATCTCCGTGGAATGCCATCCGTATTGAGCTGGTTGGCGATGGCCTGCTTCCCGCAGCCTTGCAGATAGAGGTCGAAGATCCGGCGAATGACCACCGCCTCCGCCTCATTGATATAAAGTTGGCCGTCTATGAGCTCATACCCATAGGCGGCCTTGCAGCAGTTGAAATCTCCGGATTCCATTCTCTTTTGATAGCTCCAGCGCATATTCTCGGAGATGGTTTCCGACTCCTTTTGCGCTGCCATGCCGGGGAAGGTCAGGATCATTTCAAGGTCGATAGCTGCAGTGTCGATCCCTTGCTCCTCGAAGTAGATGCTGACGCCAAGCTCTTTCAGCCCACGCACCATGGTCAATAGTTCCGTGGTGTTCCGGGCGAAGCGGGAAACGGACTTGGTGATGATGCGATCGATTTTACCTTTTCGGCAATCCCGAAGCAGGCGATTCAGATCATCCCGCTTGTCCATTCGTGTGCCGGTGACCGCTTCATCTGCGTAGATGTCCACCAGCTCGTATTCCGGGTGGGCCGCCGCATATTCCGTATAATACTTGACTTGAGCGGCGAAGGAATGAAGCTGATCGTCGGATCCGCTGGATACCCGCGTATAGGGTGCCAGTCGGATAAGGCGCTGGCCTTGCTCGGGCATCGCCAATTCGGTAACGGTTTTTCTCATGCTGATCTCCTTTCTGCGGATCGCTCCGCTTTGTGATAGCCGCTTTCCTCTGCGGCAACACGAAGGATACCACATGAGTTTGCATACATCCAGCGAGAATGGCAAGAATTAAGGAACCAGACATAACTTTTTTTGCGGGTCATAATGCTCGACCTGCAAGCGAAAAATGCGTTGGTATTCCACCTCTGAGATCAGCGCCATGGAGCGCAGCAGGCGGAGCAGATTCAGTCCATAGGCGAGTGCGGCGCAGTTCTTATCTGTCATGCCGCCACCTCATTCCAAGGCTTACCGCCATGGCTGCCTCTACCCTCTGCATATCCTGCACAGAGATTCTGCCGAGGCAATCGGAAAGCCGTTCCTTGTCGATCGTGCGGATCTGCTCCAGCAGGACGACGGACACACTTTCGAGGAAATCGTAATCAATGACGATGTGTGTGGGCAGAGAGCTTTTCTTCTGCACCGAGGTGATGGGCGCAATGATCGTAGTGGGGCTGTGACGATTGCCGGTGTTGTTCTGTAAAATAAGGACGGGACGGATGCCGCCCTGCTCGCTGCCAATGACGGGAGAAAGCTCTGCGTAGTAAACTTCGCCGCGATAAACTGTTTTCATCTCTGTATACCTCCGTATGGTGTAAGTAAAAGCCCAAAGGCATGAACAACCGCAAAGGGTGGGTGTCATGCCCTTGGACCGGTTTGATCGTTTTGCGTTTTGCGACCATATTTGCCTCGCACCCGTGGTCAGACGGCGATCATGCAAACAACCGATAGCGAATCGGTTCCCCAGGAATTTCACCTCCGCGTGGATCTCACCCGGCCGCCCTCTTTGGTTGCGACGGCTCACGGCGCATGGCACCGCTTCAACGCTCGACTTTTGACTGGACGGGGTGTTGTCTTTCCGCAGCCGGTCATGGCGTATTTCATGCGGTGCTGCCGCACTATCCGCTCTCAGAAGGAGCAGGCCGCTCATCCCTTGCGGGGACAGCAGGCGGAAAGTATTTGCTGACGGATCATTCAATTTTCAAAGAACAACAGAGGCATATAGAAAGCCCCTCACTTTCCATGGCAAAAAGTGAGGGGCCTGATAACCGGTCAGGTCATCATATTTTTAAGTTTTTTCAGAATGCGCAGCTTTCGCTTGTGGATCGCAACCTGCGACACACCATACTTTTGGGCAGCATCCCGCTCCGTCAGCCCGTTATAGAACAAATCACGGATCAGGAGCTGTTCTGCTTGTTCCAGCAGAGAGAGGCAGTCGATCAGCTTGTCCGTCTGCATTTTGCGGATAACCAATTCATCAATGGACTCTCCGGGATCCACAAGGATGTCGGCTCCGTTGAATTCGTCGGTGGTGAGCATATCCACAGAAATATCGCCGTTGTCTGCAGAACGCCGATCCATGTACCTTTGCCGGTTTTGGATCCGGTAGAATTCTGCATACTGCTCCGGCGTTACCTCCATCAGCATCCCATGCAAGGGGATGAATTTCCGGTTTTGATAGTCCGGCTCCATATCTCGCCTGCGGCACAGCTCCAAGTACGAGATTTCTTGGTAACCCTCGGGCGAGAGAATAAAGCACTTTGCTTTGGCATACTTTTCTTCTGCCATTTGTATTTCCTCCAATCGATCGTTTTGAAAAATTGCAAAACGATCAACCGGAGGACTGCGGCAGCCAACGCTGCCACGCAAAAGGAGCAGATATAGCAAAACGCACCTGCAAAGCGGCAGAAGCCGCAAAGCAGGTGCGTTTAATTCATATTTATAATGGTCTGTCAGTTCAGTGTATAGGCTATAATATCCCGATGGCGGGAAAAGGCTTTTTTTGACGGTTCACCGGGCAAGCGATCCGTTATGCAGGCAAATCAAATTGGTGGCTTCTGACGGGCAGAGTTGCCGAATGTCGAGTCCAACGCATAAAAAATCCCTCCAATCCAAAACTCGGATTTGAGGGATATAGGCGTGTTTCTACACCCCGTCAAAGCCTCGTTTTTTTTATTTGGCGGGGCGGTGTTTGTATTTAGTTCAGTCCTTTTTGCACTCTGCGTTCACCAATAATTGAACGGCTGTGCCATTATCAGCATGAACGAAATCCATATAATTATATATGGAGGTGAACGCACAGTGCAGAAACGACCTGAAACGCTCGGAGAAATCATCAAGACAGCGCGGGATAAGTCCGATTTGACCGTCGAGGAACTGACCGCACGAGTTGGAATTTCAGAGCGATACTTATACAGGATCGAGAATGAGGGCAAAGTACCAACATTTGAAGTCCTCAAGAAAATCGTCCGGGAATTAGCCATTGACGGGAACTTGATCTTCTACCCAGAGAAGCCGGTCAAAGATTCGGAAGTGGAAGATCTTGTTCGTATGCTTTACAGCTGCGACGACCGTTCTCTGAAAATCATCAGAGCAACCGTCAAAGCAGCATTGGAGAGCCAAACAGAAAAGGAATAAAAATAGAGCCGATAACCATTCTCCTTACAGTTGGAGAAAGGGTTATCGGCTCTGCGTCTTAGCGTCTGGCACTTCTGCTTTTGTGATATTCAGTTGCTTTGCATTTATCAATGTCTGCTTATGGCACTTGGGACAGAATAGAGGGAAATTCTTTAGCTCTGTATCTTCCCGTATCTGCACCCTTGTTTTGTTGCCGCAGACGGGGCATAGTATAAACTTTTCTTTTTGCATTAGGCATATTTCCTCCGACTCACAAACGCAAGATTGCCTTAGCTATTGTTGCCAAGGAAAGCCGCAAGTCCCTTTTGCACTTCTGCTGGATCTTTCACACTATATGTGAAAGAAAGCGTTGCGTTTGTTTCAATCCAAATTTTAGAATAATCAGAAGTGAAGCTGATTACGGAGTCCATAGAATTGTCTGCTCGGTAAAATGTAATTTTATTATTTCCCTCGCTGTCATTCCAAGAGCCTCTCTTGACTTCTTTCGTGTTGACCTCAATGCCTTCTATGAAGTTCAGCAGTTGATTGAAGCCTTCACTGTCTGTAATGGTTGTATTTCCATCGGCAGTCTTTATTGCAGCTTGAGTTGCGGACTGCGTAGCTATTGCGGGAATGCCCGTAATAGCATCCTTTGCCGTCGCATACTGCGGACGGTTAGGAATAAGGCATATTGCAATGACCACAATCAAAATTACCGCCCCTAAACCTGCAAATCCAATTATTTTTTTCGTGTTTGATTTCATAACATTCTTTATCCTTTCTTTGGGATTTCCCTCGGCAAACGCCATCGGTATGCCAAGTGTGCTTTTTTCAATAGAAAGCTCTAAAAGCGACCGGCTGTATTCTTTGCGAATATCCTCCTTTGAATTTCTGATTACGCTTTCATCGCAGGACATTTCCATATCGGTAACGAACAGCTTGAACGCAAGCCACACAAGAGGGTTAAACCAATGCAGGATAAGAACAACATATCCTAATATCTTCGCAAGGTTATCACGCCGAGCGAGATGCGTCTGTTCGTGGGCAATTACATATTCCTGTGCGTCAGCCAAATTGCTCGGCAAGTATATTTTTGGATTTCGCAATCCAAGCGCAAAGGGCGTGCCGACTACTTGCAAAATATAAATATTATCCCGAAGAAGGACGGCACTCTGTAATTTCTTTTTGAGTTTGGAATATGAGCGTATGCTATACAGGCAAAACGCACAAACGCCGATGAACCATATAATCTTCCCCCAAAAGGTAAATATCTGATATACATTTGCGGTAGAATCGAAAACCTCAGTTGCTACAACAGGGTTGATTACGCTGTCTATTGCTTTTATACCCGTTTCCACATAAGGGGTTTCAATATAAAGCATATCCGTAGAAAGCGGCGTGGTGTTGAACGGCAATATGCTCAAAACGCTTTCAAAGGAAACGGGTACAAGCAGACGGAAAAAGGCAACAAACCATAATGCGTAGGAGAAAACCTTTGGAGCTTTTTTCAGCAGCAACCGTGCCAACATAATAATTAAGATAGCAAAGCTGCCCGTAATACTCATATTTACAATATCGAGAAATACTTTGTCGCTCATAGTCATTCCTCTGCATTTTGGTCGATGATTTTCTGTATCTCAGCGATTTCCTGCTTTGAGAGCTTTTTGCGGCGGGTAAACGCCACTAAGAATTGTGGCAGAGAACCGTTGAATGTTTCTTCCACGAAGCCCTCACTTTGCTTCGTAAACCACTCCTGCTTTGAAAGGACAGAAACGACATTGCCCGAATTGTTTTGAAAAATGCCCTTATCACAAAGACGCTTCAGCATCGTATATGTGGTGGATTTCTTCCAAGAGAATTTCTGCTCACAAAGCTGAACCAAGCCTCCAGAGGAAATAGGCTCATTCTCCCAAATTAAGTTGGCAAACTCCAGTTCCATATCTCCAAGTTTGTAATTTTTCATTATAATCCTCCTTGCGGGTCTACAAGCATTAGACCTTTGCTTATAGTCTAACACTTGTAGACCCGTTTTGTCAAGAGGAAAACAAAAAGTTCACAAACTCTTTGCTGCCAATACTCAGACAGCATTCAACTACTTTGGATTTATCAAGGTTAGTTTTTCGTTTCGGTTTCCTTGTCTGGCGTTGCCCGATATGCGTGGTTCTCCACATATACCATCATACGGTTATACAGTACCACATAGAAAAGTATAGCAAGCATACTGCCTATTGCACCCAAAAGCGCATAAGAGTCGCTGCCTCGTAATTTCAGCGCAGTCCAGATTATAATACCTATCCACGCTACAACGCACAGGACGATAGTTGAAATATGTTCGTGCAGCCATTTCTTCTTAAAAAATACTATCTTTTCTTTCAGCGTAAAGGTGCTGTTGTTCAGCGCCGTAACAAGGTTATCGTCGGCGGCTTTCTTAAAGTCCTCCGCCCAAAGCCGTTCGCCGCTTATAAGTTCGTTAATACTTACGCCGAATTCCTTTGAAAGCAGCGACAGCATTTCAACATCGGGCATATAATTGCCGTTCTCCCAACGGGAAATGGTTTTGTTGGTCACACCAAGCTTTTCTCCGAGCTGCTCCTGCGTCAAGCCTTTATCTTTTCGCAGGGCGGCAATAAATTTTCCAATCTTTATTTGATCCATTTTTGTGTACCTCCGAAGAAAAGTATAGCACGGCTTTCGCAAAAACTCTTCCCCACAAACAGCGAATGTGTTGCCCACAAGCAGCGAAACACATTTTTGTGTTTTCCGACCGAAACAAGTTAATTCTATTTGCACATTGCCACTATTGTCATTATGACAGTCACGCCGTTTCCAAAAACATTTACGATAAAATGCGCCGTCATTGGCACATACACATTTTTTGTTCTAATATAAGAAATCGTTAATGGCAACGCCCATATCGCCGTTAAAAAAATGCCCCATGGCTTCAGTGAATGCTCCGCAGCATAAAGCAACATCCCAAATACAGCGCTCAAAACAAGTGCGGGTTTGCTGCGAAAGGATATGATGCTCTTACGGTAAAAAGATTCTTCTGTGATTGCAGGAAGAAACATCGTAGAAATTGCAAAAGCAATCAAACGCGCTGGTGTATCCCTTTTCAGCATAATCATTCCGGTGTCTAAATTGGGGAAAAAGCTCTCTAAGGCAGTAGTCAATCCGAAAACAATCAGAAAAAACACCGTTGTTACAATTACTTGTTTCCAAAATGTTTTCCCGCCTTTTAGGTTTTTCACCCATTTCCGAAAGGAAAACTCACGCTTCACATAAAAGTCTGCAAAAAGCAGCAGATAAAAAAGTAGGTTTGAATAAATATAGTATTCCTGTGGCACAAAGAAACAGGATACGACAAATATAATCTCTATGAAAATCGGTAGAGCGTTTTTTCTCAAATATATACTCATTTTCTTACTCCAACATAATACTCTTGACCGAAAGCCTTTTTATGCTGCGAGAATACAGATACATAACCAGTTCATAGGTAAACACGAATATTATCAAAGTGATAGTGAGCGCCCTAAAATCGAAACTATATTCTGGTACATTTTCAATGTCCGAAAACACTACCGATACCATCAGCCGCAGTAGCCCGTATTGATATACCGTGCCTATTGCAAAACCAAGATAGGAAATCGGACGGTAAGCTCCCAATATGTATCGGCTGCAAGTAGTATCGTCATAGCCGAACACCCTCATCATAGCAATCGTCTTTGTATTACCCTTGACAACGCTTGAAAGCGAAAGAAACAGCGTCACAAATGCTAAAATCAGCCCTATGGATAAAACCATAACTGCAAAGGTTTCGCTTGCAAGCTCGTCCATCGAAAAGGACATCTGCACCATTGCTGAAAAGCAGAACGCCGAAAACGCCACGAAGAAAACCAGTGACTTTTTGCTTCTGAGCGTTACACCACGCAAATCCTTCAAGAAAGGCGTGTCCTCTTTTCCGTCCCCTCCGATTTTAGACTTGTAATGTTGTCTTTCACGAAGCAAATCCAACACAGGACTTTTCAGTTTCAGATAAGCAAACAACACAGATATTACGGAAAAGGCAATCGTCGGCGCACCAACCAAGGCGAATGTCAACAACGGATGAAATTGCACTTTGAGTTCTGGAATTAGAGTTTGTAAGCTCGGAGCTTGTTTTTGATAAAATGTCGGAAGGTAAAAATACCCGACAACAAATCCAATGGTACTGCCAACAAATACAGAAAGCCCGAATACCCAAAAATGCCTTGCAATTTTAATATTGGAGTAGCCGAGTGCCTTGAGAATGCCAAGCTCCTTTCCGTGTGTACCGATATAGTTTTTAACATAGAACAACAGCATTACGACGGAAGTAGCAATCAGACAGCCGCCCGAAACGGCGGCAATCACTTTGCCCATAAGTACCTGTGCGTTATACATCGCCATTCCCGCTTCTGTTGTTATCACATCCTTTATTGCCGCAAGGTCGATATTGTAGCTCAGAAACAGCGTACAGACAAAAACGGCACAACAAGCAATAATCGTTATCCCGAACAGCTTAGCAGTATCCTTTAATCTAATTACCATAGCGTTACCACCCAATCTCATAAGCGGATTTCTGCACAGTGTTTACATAGATTTCAGCAATTTCACCGCTGTTCATTCTGATAACCGTATTTGCCATTTCCGCAATATTGGCGTTGTGCGTTACCATTACAATCGTAAAACCGTATTCGGTATGTAACTTACAGATATAATCAAGTACCTGCCGTCCTGTCTTTTCGTCGAGTGCGCCTGTCGGCTCGTCCAGAAACAAAACCTTCGGCTTTTTGGCAAGCGCACGGGCGACCGATACTCTCTGCTGTTCGCCGCCCGAAAGCTCGGACGGATATTTGGCGGCTTTCGCTTCAAGCCCCACCGCCTTTATGATTTCTCTGTAATCGGTGTTTCCCGCAAGATCTGCGCCCATACGGACATTTTTATCAACGGTCATATCGGGAAGAAGATAATACTGCTGAAAGATAAACCCGATATTTTCCTTGCGGAATTTGGTCAGCGCTTTATCGGAAAGCTCCGCAATATTCAAGCCGTCGTATTCAATACTTCCGCCGTCAACCCTTTCAAGCCCCGACAGACAATTCAGCAGTGTCGATTTTCCAGACCCCGACGCCCCTAAAATCACGGCAAAATCACCATCCGAAATTTGCAGGTCAATGCCTTTCAATATATCGGCTTTGCTTTCACCAAAGCCGTAAGACTTAGTAACACCCTTTGCTTCAATCATTGCGGATACCTCCGTTTTCGTAACGATGCTTTAATCCCTCGTACACATCAGTCAAAGCTCGGCTTGCAAGCGTCTCATCCCACTCATAGAAACCCGTTGCGATCATTGACGCAATACCGTGTGTGTATGCCCACATTTCAAGATAAAAAAATCTTGCTGCTTCCTTGTCGATGTTGACCTGTTTGGCAATCAGCCCAATCAGCGCTTCCATTTCTTCGGGATTTTCTTTGATTTGCTCCCCCGAACGGTCACGCATAAAGAGCAACTTGAACAGCTCTTTTTCTTCTTTTGCAAAGCGGATATACGCCATTCCGCTCGCTTTATACGGAACATACCTCCCGCTTTTTATTTCTTCTTCCCGAAAGGATTGATAAAGTTTATTCGCCGCACCGATAATTCCTTTCTGCACATCCGCCATATTCTCAAAATGGCTGAAAATCGGGCGGGAAGTCGTGCCGAGTCTATCACCGAGCGACCGTGCCGAAACAGCGGAAAATCCTTTCTCTCGTGTCAGCTCGATTGCGGCATCAAGCACCTGTTCTTTTGTAAACATATAGCTTCGGGGCATAACCGTACTCCTTTTCCTTGTGAATACATCCGTAGCGTTACGGGCGTATTTTTATTATAGCATAGGAGTAGAGGAAATGCAATAGGTTCCTCAAAAGAGGCTTAAACAGCCAAGCCTCTTTTCTGTAAAATATATAGGATACGATTTTACAGACACAAGGTGGTGAGCTTATGGACGAAAGAAACAATAGTTATGTAAGGCAAAAGAGCAAACAGAGGAAAGAAAACCTCTGTTTCTCCTTTGCCATTTTTTAATATGACGGGACACCATACCCAAGGATCTCATAATGTCCCACGGGATATTGGTTCTGTCGGCAGCTATCGCCGGAATTTCCTTTAACTGTGCCGCTATATTCATCCTTTTCTGCTGTAATCTCCTTAGAGTAGGCTTTTCAAGGAGGCTCACGGTGGACCGGGGCTGGGCCCACCGTTTGGGCATACCACCCCCTTGGCGTAAAATTTCAGTTTCAGAGAATATAATAGCGATTGGAAGTCGCACTGCCGTTTTCACGGTAGTGCGGCTCCTTTCGTATGAGGGATGCTTTTTCCAGATCCCGAATAGCTCGCTTTACGGTGCTGCGGGACAGCGACAGATCCGCAGCGATCGTTTTGATCCCCGGCCATGCTTTCCGCTCCTTATCCATCCGGTCATGCAGATAGAGATACACCAGCTTGGCCCGGTGCGGCAGCTCGCCGTTTTCATATAGCTTCTGAAAATAGGACATTGGACCACCGCCTTATCCTGTCCGAAGAGGCTTTGGCGTTTTCGTCTGCTCTGCGATATGATCCAGCTCCTGCTCCGGTGTCGCCTCTACCGGCTCGGTCATGGTCGGGCCACCGGACGCTGCCGTGCGTGGCTTAGATGGTGTTCTTCTTTCCTGCGGGAACTGATCCGTAATGGCATGGATCAGCCTTTCACGGGAGATATACTGCACCCGTCGAGCGCCCCGATCCTCCACGGTATAGGCTTGGCTCGGAAAAGAGATGCCCCATTTCATAAACAGCTTGAGCCGGGAGACAAAGGGGTGCGCACCGGTTTTCATCACAATGAAGGAGCCTTTCTTCATGCTTTTCAGTTCATCCGCCGTCATAAGAGGCCGCTCCGTCATTTGCAGACTCTGGGACGGATCGTTTTTGCTCCGGGATACGGAGCCGGTCATGACCGTGCGGGAGCCAAGCGCCTTGGAGATGACCTCCGCCGTTTCACTGGAGGGCGCAAAGCCGCCCGCAATGGTGAGCTGGCAGTTGTCCTGAATGATAGCTGCGCCCTCCCGGCCATAGTTCTTTTCAAGCTGTTGGTAGCCCTGAATAATCGCAGCGATGCTCATGCCACGAGAGCGGGACGCCGAAAACATCATTTCCACAGACTGTATGGGCGGAAGGGTGCCGAATTCATCGCAGTAGAAAAACACACGGCTTGGCAGTCTGCCGCCATTTTCGTCTGCTACAGAAAGGATCTCCCGGTATAGCTGCTGAATGAGCAGACTCACCATGAAGTAGGCATTGGGGTTTTCCTCCGGAAGCACAAGAAAGATCGCAGACTTTTCATGGCAGAACCGCTCGGCGTCAATGGCCGTGTCAAAACACAGGACCTGCTCCATCTCGCTGTCGAGAAATGCGTTCAGGCGGGACATTGCAGTACTCATGATGCTGGCCATGGCTTGGTCGCCGGTAGACAGCGCTGCGCCGGAAAACCAGCGGGCCTTATGATCCGGCGGCAGGCGATCCATGAGGAGCTGAAACTGATTTTTCCCTTTGACACCGCTGGGAGCCATCAGTTCCTGTATGAGCTTGAACACAGACACGATGTGCCGCTCCTCTGGCTGTGCGAACTCTGCGATCAATAAAATCACAGCGGTCAGAAGCCCCTCTGCAGAATCATAGAAAAATGCGTTCTGACCGTAGGCGGAAGCATCGCCGTCCCCGTAGATCAGCGTCTTGGCAATGATCTTTGCGTACTTCTCCGCTTTGGCCCGGTATGCAACCTCGCCCGGATCCTCCTTGTGCAGATCCATATACTTGTTGACGAGGTGAAGCAAATTGTTGCCGTCTGACTTGGTGGGGTTTCGCAAGTCGATGACGGCCACCTGATACCCGTACTCCTCGGCGATCGCTCCGTAGTTCCGATAGAGATCGCCCTTGGTATCAGTGGTCAGGAAGGACATTCCCGAAGCACAGGCATATTCCAGATTGGGGTACAGCCAGTAGGCCGTCTTGCCGCAGCCAGCGGCACCCACCATCATACAATGCACATCGGCGTCATCCACAAGGGCGACGGTTTCACCGCCCTTGTTCTGGCAGCCGACAATGATCCCCTGCGGGAGCTTTGGCAGCGCATTCTGCTTTGCCTGCCTGCGCCATTTCTCCGGTGTGAACGGCACCTGCCGATATACTTTTCGGATCTCGGCTTTGGTGGAGAAGCGTGCTGTGCCATGCTGTCCGTCGCCTACGGTTTTGGATTTGATGTTGTTCAGATTGTAGATGTGTGCAAGGAGCGTCACGCCACCCAGCACGCAAAACATGACCGTCGCAACAACGATCAGAGCTGTAAGGTTGGGCATCGTATTTCCTCCTGCTGTGAGAATAAAAGATCCTCATTCCAATCCTTTTGGATCGGGACGAGGATCTCGCTTGGGATACCGTGTTCCTTTAATTTTTCTGCAATACGCCTTGCCGCTGCTTGCCCCGGCTCATCGTGATCGAGACAAAGACAGACTCGCCGGATGCCGGGGTTGTCTTTCATCATCTGCCAGAGCACTTGATCGGACACACCGCAGGCTGCGGCGTAGCTATGCGCCTGCCAATCCTCTTTGTACAAGGAGAGAAAGCTCAGCAGGTCGATGGGCGCTTCAAATAAATAGAGGCAGTCACTTTGCCCATGCCAGTGAAAGGCATACTCCGGCAGGCTGCCGTCCTGATTGCCCTTGTAAGCGCTCTGGGAACCGCTGCCGCGTTTATGCGCATGGCGAGGCACTCCGTTTTGGTCGTAACCGACGAATATGGCGTTGTGGTAAGGTGCGGATTCATAGATCATATTCTTCTGCGCAAACACATTTACCACATCCCGATTAAGGCCACGACAGCGCAGCAGGTACGCATAAACCCGACGCATATCCTCGTTTTTCTCTGGGAGCACAAATGGTTTGGGCGGTTGCCTCTGGATCGGCGGAGACAGCGTCAGCGATCCTCCGCAGCCGCTCAGCAAAAATTCGACCGCCTCCGGATAGCTTTTGCCCATGAAGCGGCGCACAAAATCGATGGCGTCGCCGCCCTCATGGTCATACTGGTGAAACCACAGATTACCTCGAACCGTGACCTTGGCGCTGCCATCTTTCCATTCGTATTCACTGCCGGAGCGTTTCAGTGTCTGACCCTGCCTGCGGAGCAGCTCGGCAATATCCGTTTGCCGGGCTGTCTGTTTTTGTTCTTCTGTAAAGTGTATATATTGAGTAGCCATAGCCCCTCCTTGCCAAAGCAACCGCCCGCATCATAGTGATACGGGCGGCTGCTGATCTTGATTTGTTTACTTGTCGAGCCGCGGAAGAATGACTGGAGCTGTTTTGTCCTTGCCGTGTATCTCGACCATAAGATCGATCCCGAAGCGGACCCCCTCGGCATAGGTGCAGCGGCACTCATCCTCGGCGATCGACAGACAGAGCGCATTCAGTTCGGTGAGTAGCTCCTGCCGATCTGCGGGCAGTGCCTCTCGGATACTTTGCATGATACGGGTTTTCTTCTGCAGCTTTTCCCGGTATTCCTCCGTACCGGGGACTGCCGTTTCGGACGGGATGATCTCACCGTCATATAACTTTTCCAGAATAGTCATGGTAACACCTCCTGCTACAACGATACAAAGCTGGCCCTTGAAAGTCCAGCGAGAATAGGCCATGAAAAAAGAAAATTTTGAAATGCCGTATGGGTTTATTATACCGCATTTTGCAAAGGAAAACAGGACAGCCGGGAAATTTACTCCATCCGCAATCCGTGCAGCTGTTTCTTTTCTTCGATTTTCCGGCGCAGCTTGCGGTCGATGGCCGCACGTTGCCTATCCTCTTTCTTGAGCCGATCTTCAAACATTCTGGTAAGCCGAGAGAGCAGACGCAAGGACGCCATACCTACCGACGGGCTGCGCAGCCTGCCGCTGTAATAGCCTTGCAGCAGCCGGGCGGCATACACATTGCCTTGCTCGGCGGCTGCCGTCAGCAGCTCGATCCCAGCCTCTGTATCCCGTTTGACTTCTTTTCCGAACAGTAGTATCTTCCCAAGCTGATACTGTGCATATTGATTTTTCTGCGCCGCAGATTCATTGAGCCAATGAAGCGCCTTTTCCGCATCCTTTGGAATGCCGTCCTCACACAGATAGAGCCTTGCCAGCAGATACTGCGCCTGACTATTTTTCTGAAGCGCTGAAGCCATGAGCAGGCGCTCCGCTTCTGCCAAATTCTTTTCCGTATGCTCTCCACGAAAGAAAAACTTGCCGAGAAGATACTGTGCCCACATATTGCTGCGCTCTGCGGATTCTTTCAGCAGGCGGATCGCCTTGTGCTCGTCGCTGACGCTTGTCTGCCCGGCAAGATGCATTTTGGCAAGAGAGTATTTGGCATAGCTGTTTCCCTGTGCAGAGGCTTTTTCAAACAGTGCCTCCGCCTGCGCCAGATCCTGCTCGACCAGTTCTCCTTTAAGATAGACCTTGCCCAAAAGATACTGTGCGCAGTCGTTGTTCTGCTGCTCGGCCTGCCATGCACGCTGCAGGCCATAAGCTACATTCTGCTCCACCTCTGTCCCGGCCAGATACAGCTTTCCGAGTCGGTACTGCGCATACTCATAGCCTTGGTCTGCTGAAAGCTCCAACCAGCGAACTGCCTCCACCGGATCATAGATCGGACTGTCCTTGTCCAAGTACAATTTTACCTTGCAATACTGAAACAGCGGATCATTCGGATCGTTCCACTTTTTCTTCCCGGCGTTCTCCTGCGGAGCTTCTTCCTGCTCCAGAGGTTCCGGTGCATCCTCCTCTGAATTCGAGAGGCTGTCCTCGAAGGTGATGCGGTTATACAAAATGTTCAGGGACTCTTGAATGACCGCATTTTTGATCGCCTTGAATTCTTTGTTCTGTGACAGTGGGATGCGCTGCTCTGGCGTATCCTGATAGGTTCCGATGATCGTATCCCGCTGTGCGTACCACAGATCATAGAGCGCTGCGATCTCCGGGTTCTTTGCCAGCTCGTCCACGACGGCGTTGACCAGATTACGCCCGGCCTGCGGCAGATAGCCGTAGACCTTTTTGCCCTTGTGGTTCTGCATCTGCTGGGATAATTTCAGAAGCAGCTCCGTGACCACCGGATCGTCATAGCTGCCGGAGTTGATGCGGGCAATGATGTCCGAGAGAATGTCGCGGCTCCGCCCGGTCAGCTCATTGCGCTGATTGGTCTGCTCTACATAGACCTGTAGAAGGTCATGGCGAAAGATCTGTTTCGCAAAGGCCGCCTTGAGATTGCGGATCCCCTGCTTAGTGAGATAGGGTTCTTTGCCGGTAGAGTAGACCACCATATGCACATGGGGATGATAGCTCTCATCGTGATAGGCGGCATACCATTTCAGATCTGTCAGCGGGATCTTCATGTTCTCCGCAATGGTTTCAGCTTGAGAGCGCAGGAGGTTTCTCCAAGCATAGGCGTTGTCGTAGCCAAGGCGGGCCGCATCCTCCCGACGCAGAGAAATGATATGCGTCCACACATTGCCGTCGTGATTTGCGACCTCCGCCGCCACTTGAGAAAGGTTGATCGGCACATCCGCATCGGTAAATAAACCATGTGTGCCGTGCCGCTCGGCACGAGGGCGCTTGGCAATATACGAAACATAGTTTTCCCGTTTGCCGATGAGATCCACATTGTCATCGATGGCGCGGGAGATCAGCTCGGAAGCAGTTCCCTTATTGGACTTGGCGAGATAGTCGGCATATTCAAAGCTGTCCTTCACTTCCGGAAAGTCCCGCAGGAGTTCGCCGATCAGTTTTCTCTGTTCCTTGGTGGCAGGCTGATGCTTCCATGTGTCATCGATCTTCTGCACACCCTCGCGCTTTGCAATATACTGAATAAGATGCTCGGAGTGCTGCTTGCTGCCCGCACGGAGATACCGGCTTTTCAAAATGATCCGAGCCATCAGTCATCTCCGTTTTGGAATCGTACCGCATCTTCTAAGCGCACCGCACCCCGCAGTCGCTTCACTTCTTCCACGCATAACCCGCGCAGCCGAGAGAGGGTGTCCTCATCGATCTGATTAGCTGCGGCAGTGACATGAAGCACCATGCACAGCTCCACAGCGATCTTGAACAGCAGCGACGCCATCCGATCCTCTAAAGAGTCGAGGCTGCCCTGCATGGTGGAGACGATCACGCCGGGCAGATAGGCCCGGTACTCTGTGCTTGCCAGATACCCACAGTAAAACAGGATCGCTTTCTCAATGAATTCGCTGGGGCTTTTGCAGTTGTCCGCCTCATAATTTTTCAATATTTTCTCCTCTGTAGATGGGTAGATCCACAGAGGGATACGGATCTTCTTTTCTTTCAGGATGTTCACCTCCAAATACATGGATTTGCGGGCGCTTTACGGGCAGCCGGTGTACCCGTAATTGGCAAATGCCTCATACAGGTGTACCTAAAGCGGAAAAGTTCAAAATGCGCAAAGCTCCTGAACGCAGTCCGCATTGCGGGCTGCTGTGGAGCGGCGGGCGGCATTTACAGCCACCCGCCTTTATCCTGCAACCAAATCGCAGGCGAACGCCAGCGGATTTGGCGCCGCATCCGTCTTGGCACACGCCCCCACAAAGCCGCCGTTTTGCTGCGTTTTCATTTTGGCGGGTATCGTCCCGCTTCTCCGCTGAAAGCTCCACACGAGGCCACACGGTGGCTTACGGGCGGGGCTTTGGCTTGCGTGGGACTTTCCCATCCAACCGGGTAAAGCAACTTTCAGTATAGGACAGCCCGTGCCGCCTTGCAGCGCCATCGAGAATGCGCAGCATCTCGACCTCTTTAGGGCTGGCTGTGTCAGAGATGCCATCGTAAAAGATCCATTCCGGGGAAGAGGGATCGTCCTTGACCAGCACATCATATCCCTGTATCAGCGTTTCATCTGAGCGATAAAGCACGGCGTTCAGACGAAGGCAGCCCACAGTCAGAGCCGCAATGACCATTTCGGAAAAGTCCTCCGGAGGCTGCCTTTTCAGTTGCCGGAGGCTCCGCTCATCCAGATAGCGCTCATAGATATAACCGCTGCCAAGCTGCTTTTGCAATTCTCTTTTGCGGCTCATAGGTGCATTCCCTCCGAGAAATAGAACGGATCCGTTTCGTCCAGCTCCGGTTCATCCTCATCTAAATCCGGATCGTCATCTTCCTCCAGTTCGTCCTCGTCCGGTTCTGCATCGCTTTCAAAACGAAAGATGGACTCTTGGTGCGGCCAATGAGAGCCGTAAAACTGCGCGGTACTCTCTCGGAGCGCCTGCTCCAAGGCGGCGGGATCCAGTCCGCAATCCTCATAACCCTCCCGGACGACATCGTAGTAATACGGCGCTGGCAGACCGAAGTCCATTTTGAGATTCATCACATACACCATGGCCGTGACCTCTTTGCCGTCCAGCTGCACAGGGACATCCTGTTTGAAGTAGTGGGAGGGATAGCCCTCATACCGGTCGAGTGCCTGCTCATTCCGCTTGGAGATTTCCCACACGGCCACTGGCACCGACGCTCCATCCTTGGGGGCGATCGTAGCGAACGCACCGTGAGGCTGACCTTTGAATTGCAGTTCAAAATTCTCGATCACACCTGTCCCGTACAGCTTCGCACCGGGGCAACGGCTCGCCATTTGCTGAATATTCAGATTGCTGCCGTAGGCAACATATAGTCGTTTGCTCATATTCTTCCTCCTTTATCCCATCGACATGGTGAAAGCAGGCGTATCCTGCTCCTGCTCGTCGGACGGTGCTGCCGGTTCGGACTCCGGCAGCGCCGCCTGCTGTTCCTCTAACCGCTTAGCGGCAAGCCGGGCTTTTTGCGCTTCGGCCTGCGCTGGATCCCGCCATGCGATGTTGCCCTCCAAGTTTTTCAGCAGGTGTTGCCGTGCGGTTTTGAATTCGTCCCCGATCATCCCAAGGCGAAGAAGCCATGTGCGGAAGGTGTATTTTTCATTTTCCGGATGGGTCTTGGCACGGGAAGCCCCGCGCTGCACCAGCGCCTGATGGCTGATTGCGAGGCAGAGCTGAATATAGCTTTTCACCTCACCGGCATGGAGGGTGGAATTGAACAGTCGGAATTCGATGGTGCCCTTGGAGAACACGCTGTGCAGATTCAGGGCATGGTAGCGGCTGTTGTCGTAATGATCGTATCGACCGCCTCTGCCGTTATACCACAGTTCCTCGACATCATCCATGGTCTTAGGCCGCTTGTGATTCAGATCTTCCAAAAAGCGGGTATCCGCTTTCTGACAATAGTGCTCTCGGTTGACCTTCACCTGCAGCGTTTTATAGAGCAGGTCCTCCTTGGCAGCCATGATATTCACAATGTTGCGCAGGGTCTGCGGCGTATGCGCAGAGGCATCCACATGAACATGGATGCCGCAGGAGTCGTTGACTCTGGCGCCTCCGGTTCGGAGCTTCCGCACCAGTTCCTGTACCGTTTCGATGTCCTCGTACTGGCAGATGGGCGACACAAATTCCACCGAGTAGTCCCGGCTTGCCGCTCGGTTGCTTCCATTGCGGCAGCGGATGGAGGCATCGCTGACCACTTTCCACTGCCGGTTCTGCTCATCGCGGATCGTATAGGCATCGTAAGCGCCGCCTACATGGGTGGCCTGCGTACCAAAGTGACCGGCGATGATCCGCGCTGCTGCGCTGCGGGTCAGGCCGGTCATTTCGATCTCAATGCCGAAGTTCTGGCTTCTCAAGCGGGATCACCGCCGGTTGCAGACGGCACGCCCACAGCAGAAGAAGGAGCCGGGCGAGGTTTTTTCGGCTTGGCTGCCGCCTTGCTCTCTGCGTTCAGCTCAATGAATTCCCGGACACCCGCAGGCACATATTTGCCGTACAGCGCCTCCGCCGCCTTTTCCAGCTCGTCCTCAAAGGACAGATCCTTTTGTGCCATATACAGCTTTGCAGCGGAGAGCTTCTCCGCATCGAAAGCCACAGAGATCATTGCTTTCTTCATTTGATTCACCTCACATTCGCATTTCGGGCTGTGCCATGACCGGCTCGGCATATTGCTGCGTATTCAGAGCAGTCAGCCCATGGTTATAATCATCCACCATTTTCTCAGCTTCGGTCATGGTATGCCCGCCGTCATACCACCGGGATTCCATCTCCGCAAGGGTATCTTCCACGGTATCTCTCACATGGGCAGAGTAGTCCTTGGCCGCATCGAGAAACGCATCCCGGCCATGCTTTTTGTAGATCCCGTATAGGGTCCTCATTTTTCCTTTCATGCTGCACCGCCTTATAACGAGAGAACGGGATCGGAATGATCGTTCCGCTTCGGATGCTGATCCTCGCTGTGGTAGATGCCGTCATCCATGACATCGGAGCCGAGCATTCCGAGCACATGATCCAGCTGCTCTGCGCCGGAGCAGCAATCCGGCGCATTGGCAAGATAGGCAGTTGTCTGCACAGCGTCCTCTGCCAGCAGCGCCTCGTTGGTCTGTCGTTCCTGCTCCTGCCGCTGCTCGGTAGGTGTGGCGAGTTGGTTTTGTTTTTTATTCATGGGGTTTCTTCCTCCGTTTCTTCGATATAGGTGATATAGGGGATCTTCAGCCAGTGCGTCCAGCCGCTGCTGCCGATTGGTGTCTGAACAACACCGACCTTGGTGCCGGAGGCATGGATGACCTGACCGTTCCCGATATAGATTCCAATGTGCCCCTCGTGCCAGACCGCAAGGCCGGGGATCTCCGGGATGGTGTCGATCGTACCTTTCTCTGTGGCGTTGTCGTACATGGCGTCTGCGCCGATATCCGGCATCCCATTTGTACCGTATTCGATCTCATGGGTATCGGAATTCAGCCAACCGTAGCCCTTGATGAACCCGACGCAATCGGCAGTACGCCCGCCCAGCCAGTTTTGACGGATGAAATCCTCGTAGCCGCCGACTTCGTCCGGGTACTGTGCGGCCTTTGCCTCATAATAGCTTTCCGTCAGCACCTCTCCAAAGGTGCCCCACACATAGCCCCATCCGGCTTTTTCAGCGGCGATGGCCCACTGGACCAGATCCAGATTGTTCTTGGTCGAGGGATCCGTATAGTGAGAGGTGTCGATATACACAGCCCGGATCGCCTGCATCACCTGTGTGAAATCCTCCGGGGCAAGGCTTGTTCCGAAGGCGGAATTTACCGCCGAGATAAGCTGTGCATCCGTCTGTTCTGCTGTGAAACAGCCCACCAGCTTTTCTACAAATCCGTTGTCATCGGCAAAATCAGAGAGCGCCAGCACATAGAGCACCTGTGCCTCTTTCACTCGTGCCGGAAAACCGGCGGCGAGCATGGCATCCTCGATGGCATACATGGTATCTTCCACTGCCTGCAGCTTAGCTTGTTCCTCGGCAGACAGATTTTCAACCACCATGGTCTGCAAGCGATCCGTGTCGATCTCGATTCCGCCGTTAAAAAGGCTGACCACGGCGACGATGGGCATGATGATGATTATCAGCACGCCGAGCACGATCCCGCCGATCGTCTTGAGCGCTTTCTTGTCCGTCAGCAATGCGACGGCGATTTTCTTGAGGGCTGCGGCTACCGTTGCGCTCATCGTCCGCCCGCCTTGCCGAACAGTGCTGCCTTATAGTCCGGTGCGATGACCTGCAGCAGATACCGCTCGTTGCCGCAGCGATAGAGGCAAGTGCCCCGTTCGGGGTATTTGATGAGTTCAAATTCGCTCGGCTCGACCTGCAATGCATCCATATATTCTTTCGGGTTGATCTGCCCGGCGTTGAACAGGAACTGATGGGTCGGGATGGAGAACAGCGGCTTCGTGTACTCCCGGATGGCGGGAATCAAAAAGTCCTCGATGTTCTGGCTGGCCAGAATGATCGAGGAGTCCTTTTTACGCACACGCTTCATGGCGTTGCGGATATATTCGATTGCGGTCATATTGGTGAGGAACAGATACAGCTCGTCAATGCTGGCGGCTGTGCTGCCCCGGCCCAAAAGCTGATTGCTCATGAAGGACAGAATGTTGAAGAGCATGGCGTCTTTCAGGCGCTTGTTGGTATCCAGCAAGCCTTTCACGCCGAACACCAGGAAGTCGCTGCCGGTGATGTTGGTGTGGCCGTTGAAGTATTTGCTTTCTGCGCCGACGCACATGGAATGGATGCCGAGACAGACCTCCTGCAGCGTTTCTTCGGTATAGAGGTACTTGCGCTGCTTGTCGTAGCCATAGAATTCTTCCTCACACAGCTTGTAGAAGTCCTCCATGATGGGAAAGTCGGATGGCTTTTTCATGCTGTAATCCGTGCTATCGGTAATGCCGAACCGGGCATACAGCTTCGAGAGCAGGATCTCTATGGTGTCGATCTGCGTATCGGTGAAGTCCTTATACGCACGAAAGAAATCTTTCAGAAAGGCGATGTGCTGGCTCAGCCGGGTAACCTTTCGGAATGCCTCCGGCGTTGTCCTGTCCACCTCGCCGCTGCCATCCGACCACGCTTTCGGCTCCAAGGGATTGATGGTGTACTCGCCGGATAGAAAGTCGATATAGCAGCCGCCGAGGGATGCACAGAGTTCCTCATATTCCGATTCCGGATCCAGACAAATGACCGCCTTGCCGGACTCCCGAATGTTTGTGAGCAACAGCTTGAGCAGATAGCTTTTTCCCTGACCGGAGTTGCCGAGAATGAGGATATTGCTGGTGGTCTTATCCTCAGCACGGCGGTCAAAATCGACCAGAATATTCGTGCCGAACTTGTCACGCCCGATATACAGTCCCTGCGGATCCGTTTTGCCGGAGAAGTTGAAGGGATACAGATTCGCCACGCTGGAAGCGGGCAGCACACGCTCATATTGCGCACCGAACTGGTTTGCGCCCACGGGCAGAACAGAGAGAAATCCCTCTTTCTGCCGCAGGGTCAGACGATCTACAGAGATCTTGGACCGGGTCAGCTCCATGGCAATGTCAGACTGCAGTTCCCGAAGAGCCTCCATGCTGCGGGCCTTCAGCTCGAGGAATACCGATACATGAAGCAGCGGCTCCCGGTTCTTTCGCAGGTTGGCCAGCAGCTCCACCACATCCTGCAGGTTACCCTCAGCCTCGATGGTTTCGTTTACATCATTGCCGCCGCTTTTGAGCTTGTTGCGGCGGGTGGCATTCTGGATGATCTTGCGCTGCTCGCCAGCCTCCACCAATCTGTGATAGATCCGCAGGGTCACGCCGCTGCGGTCAGCGAGCTGGGCAAGGATCGCCTGTTCCTCAGTGGAGGGCGGGTATTCCCGGATCACCCACACACAGCGATAGCTGTCGCCGAGGATATAATGGTCCGAGAGAAATTTTACGGTGCCGGGCAGGATCATATCAAAGAAGTCCTTGGTGCGGAGTTCCTCGGCCTGCTCCGGCGTCAGTACCTTTGGTTTTCGTTTGAACATATTGCCTCCTTTTACCGTCATGCAGAGCGGAGGTAACCGGCAGTCGCTTCCGCATCTGCAAAACGACTGTCATGTTTTAAGTTTTTACGGCGGCTACGATCAGCCTGCCGTTCCCGCCGCCGTAGCAGGTGGATAGGGTGAGAAGCTGCTGACCGTAGGCCGGAATAACGCCGGTCGTATAGCAGGCTTTGCATAGCAGATCTGCGACCTGTTCGTCAAATCCCGCACTGCTGCCTGCCTCAATAAAGTCATACCATGGATCTGTCTTTTGCACCGCAGCCACGGCGAACACCGTATAGCGTGAAAGACCCGCAGCGGTTTGCAGATCGATCACGGGATGCTCGGCGGCAAAGTACGCATCGGTATAGCCGGTGAGGTTGCCGAACATCGTGCCGTTTTTCATGTTGTGCCCGTAGAGGATGAGATTGCTGTTTTCATCGCACCGAAAGTCCATAAACGGCACACCGCTTTGACTGTATGCGCCATAAAAGCTCCGGCGCAGGTACCGCTGGGGTTCCTCCGGCGTGAACATGACCGGATAGTCGATCTGGGTTCCGGGAACACACAGCCAGCCGATGCAGTCCGGGTTTTGTGCAAACAGCTCCGTCAGGTCACGCAGCTCCGCTGCCGGTTCCGTGCTTTTCTCTGGGGTAGTGGCTTCTTCCGGCACAACTGCTGCAGAAGGCTCTGTGGCCGGTGGCTCTACCAAGGCTGCGAGAGCGGAAAACTCATCTTTTTCTTTCTGCCGGGCGGAAAGCTCGCTGTAGATCTTCCAGCCGGAGAACAGGGAAAGTACAGCCAGCAGTAGGCACAGAACGCTAAGTGCGATCTTCCTCGTCATCCTCATCCACCTCATAGAACTGCTCACCGTCTGCGTCCGGCATGGCTTCGCCGTTCATACTGGCCTCGAAATACAGTGCGAGAAAGCGCTTGATCTCCGGCTTTTTCATACGATGCACCTCAAAGCCCTGCTCGGAAATGGTTTTCTCGATCCGGTTGGCGGCATCGAAAACCTGCTTGTCCTTTGTGTTTTTCAGCCGGGCCATGAACAGAAACTGCCGGGCTGTGGCCATCTCCATCTGAATGTGGTCCAGATGATCGATATCCTTTTTGATGATCTTCCGCACCTTGGGATCGTGTTCCTCGGCCAGCCTGCCGGTCAGGTACGCCTTGTTATCGTCAAAGCATTCCGAGGAGTCGGTGCAGGTGATCTCAATGTCCGGAATGGCCGAGAGCACCATCATCAGATGGCGGATCTTGATCTCGATATTCGTATGAGAAAGCACCGAAATATTGGTGGGCGCTACGAGATAAAAGAGCAGCTCATATTTGCCCACTGCAAGGCCGTACTTGGTAAAGGTTCGGATGCCGAGAAGCTCCTGCACCGAGCGGCCCTTTTTCTTTTTCTGCTGTTTTTCTGCCATGGGTTCACCTCCATTCGTAATACTGTTGTGTGCTGATAAAGTACCGCACGGCGTATTTGATAAAATCCAACACGGTGGTATCATCCATGCGGATAGTCAGAAATCCGAAGCACAGCGTTGCTGCTGCCGGAAGAAAGAATCCGAGCTGCACCAAGGCCACAATGGACAGCAGCGCTGCAATGCCGAGAATACAAAAATCCCGCAGGCCCCAAAGCCACAGATTGGCCGTGGCTTTCAGGTTTTGCGGATACAGATATTGTGTCATATTGGTCCCTCCCGTTACTTGCCCGTGGCTCGTGCAACGCTGCGGGGCAGATTTACGGCGGTCGTTGTGGCATGGACAACGCTCATCATGTTGACGCGCACAGAGCTGTCAAGCCCGAACTGCTGCGCAATGCGGGGCACCTCATTGGCCGCCAGCATGACGCCAAGGCCCAACAGCATATTACCGGGGAAGGTCAGAAGCCCCAAAAACAGCAGGCTGGTCTGCATGAAAGCCGTCAAGCACAGTGCTGCGATCTGTTTCATCCACTGGTTGAAACCATCCTGATAGCCCCTCGGTACGCTGAACATATACAGTGACCCGACTGCGATCTGGATCAGCAGAATGCCGCCGCGCTTGATATTGGCGAAAAAGATCTTGATCACGCAGTAGGCAAAAGCGATCAGCGCAAGGATGTTGAACAGATTGAAGCTGACATTGTTTGCTACGGAAAAGCTGCCGACCAGCACGCTGGTGCTTTCTCCGGCAAGGTCGATGCTTCGGCCACCGGCGAAAATGGCAGACAGATCATGGGAAAAGGTGTTCTGCAGGCTGACGCAGAATTTGTACAGTTCCACCGGGACGATGCCGATCAGCGAGCAGGCAAAGAAGCCTTTCAGAATGTTAATGGCCGTTGTCTTGATGTTGGCCCGTCCGCACTGGTACTCGATGGCGACATCGAAGATCGCTACGACCACACCGGCTGCAAACAGCGCCCAGCCGAACAGCGTAAACAGCCGGATCGTTGCCTGTATCCAGTCCAGCTGGAAGATGTCAGCGCCCATGTTGCCCATCATGGTAAAGAAGTCGGCTACGGCGTTATAGATCGTTTCGTAGAGCCATTGCAGCATGGTATTCCAGATCACATTGGAGATCTGCTCGCCAAGTGCCTCAAAGGTACTCCCGATGGCGTTGCCGATGCCGGAAAAAATATCCCCTAACCAATCAAACAATCACTTCACCTCCCGTCAGGGCCGCCGCTTTTCGCAGCGGCCCTGCGTGACGGATCAGAGGATAGACCAGATATACAGCGGTGCAGTCAGGGTAAAAATAAGGCAGGCGAACAGAATGCAGGGCGCTGCAAATTCAAACTGCCCGTGCTTTCGGTACTCAAAGTAACTGGTACCGACCTTGACAAAGAACAGGATCGCCAGGATCATATCCACCACCGGGAACACCACATTGTTGACCACCGTCTGGATCTGGGCTTTCGCCGTATTCCAAGTCTGCTCAATGGCTCCGGCCACATCGCCTGCGGCAAATGCGGTCATGGAGCACATCGAGATCATCACGGCCAGCAGCCCCGCAAGAAGCAGCGTCCACGTTGCTTTCTTTCTCATCATGCATTACCTCCCAATACTTTTTGAATTTCATTTTGCCGGATCTTCCGTATGCGGATGTTCAGGTGTTTGCAAAACTGCAGCTCGGCGGCCATGCCCTCAGTCACGGTATCGCCGAACAGCCAAAGCTCATCACAGAACCATAAAAGAGCTATTCCTGCACTGTGTCCAATCTCACGCTCCGCCGGTACGCTGTCATCAAGACATTTCGCATAGAAATGCGGCACGACCGGAGCCGTGCCGCACAGCAGAGCATACCTGCAGTACTGTCGGATCTTTTCAAGATTGGCGGTTACATCGCCGCCAAGGGGCGCACACAGATACACCTTTTTCATTCGTCGCTGTCATCGTCCTTTTTGCGCTTGGCAAACAGAATGCCGCAGGCGATGGCACCGCCAAGGGCAATGCTGCCCAACCCGATCCAAAAACCGAGGTTGCTCTCATCGCCGGTCTGCGGTACATCCGGCGTGGGGATCTTCTCGTTGGTCATCTCCGCCTTGACGATCTGTCCGTCCTCAGTGATCTCAAATTCGTGGGGTGTCGTGTCGATGCGGTAGCCCTCCGGGGCATCGAATTCCTCATAGGTGTATTTTCCATAGCGCAGCGTGAATTTAGCAATGCCGTTTTCGTCGGTATAGCCCTCAGCGACAACATTCCCGTCTGCGTCCTTGATACGGAAGCCTGCGCCCGGCAGGAGCTTACCGTCTGAAATATCTTTCTTGGTAAGCTCCAATTCACCGGTGATCGGTTTGTTTTCCAAGTTTCCAAGCTCGATCACAGCGCCGTTTTCGCTGATCTGCACGGTAAAGATCTCATCCGACAGCACATAGCCCTCCGGAGCTGCGATCTCCCGCACCAGCCAAACACCGTAAGGGATGTCCTCGAAGGAAAAGCTGCCGTCCTCGGCGGACTCGGCAGTCAGGAGCGCATTTTCCATGGTGAAGTCTGTGCAGTCGGCACGGAACAGCCCGAACACCGCACCGGGGAGCGGCTCGCCCTGTTCATCCACCTTGATGCCGGTGATGCTGCCGCGAATGATGCGGTTCCCGATGGCCTCGCCGTTGTTTACCTCGATCCTGACCACGGCAGTGGTATCGTCCTCGTAGGTGAAGGTAATGGGATAGGTTTCCTCGCTGATGAGATACGGCGCATCGACGGCATACTCTTTCACATAATAGCTGCCGATCGGAAGGTCGGAGGCAAACACCAGCGTGCCGTCCGCCTGCACACCGGCGATCTCGATCAGGCCATCTGCCGGGATTACGGAGCCGTCCGCTGCGGTCAGTTCCTCCGCCGCATAAAGGGCGAAATACACATGAAGGATCTCGTCGCCGCTACCGATCCGGAACAGCTCGTCCTTCTCCAGATCCTTGTACAGCTTGACCTCCACTTTCTGGCGCTCGTTATACACAGCGACAGAGGTGCTGGTGACGCTGATCTCCTGACCGGCATAGACCAGCTCGGCAGTGAGGACGCTATTATCCCTGACCATACCGTAAGGCGCTTTGGTTTCATGGATCTCATATTTGCCCAGATACAGTTCACGGCTTTCTGTCGTGCCATCTGCGGTCGTAGTCAGTGTATCGACCACATCGCCCTTGGCATAGCGCAGTGTGCCGTCGGGCGTGAACACATCTGCAGCTGCGCAGATCTCAAATTCCGCACCGGCAAGGCCGCTTTCTCCATAGACCGGGGTATATCTGCCGTCCTTTTCCGTGACAGAGGAAAACACCTCGCCAGTTTTGACGATCCGGATCTTTCCTTTCTGCGGGGCATTCGGCTTTTCTGCGATCACAAGGGTGATGCCGTCAGCGCTTTCGGCGTTTTCTGCTGTAACATCGAAATACACCGGCTCAGGGTTCAGCACATACCCGTGGGGTGCCTGCACCTCGACGATGGAATACCCCGTGCCATACGGCAGCATCTCCGGCGTGATGAGCCAGCCGCCATCGTTGGTCACAAAATGGGAGTGCGTTTCCGGCTGCGGGTAGGTGGTTGTCATCTCCACCAGCTTGCCGTCCGGATCGTAGATCTCAAAGGCGGCACCGGCATAAGGAATAATCTTGCCGGTTTCGGCATCGACCTTGACGATCTTCAGATAGGCTTTGAATTCAGCATTGTTGATGAGATACTGATAGGTCTTTCCGTGCTCGGAGATCCGGACGGTAAAGGCAGGCATCAGCTCACGACCGTCCCAGCCCTTGGTCTGCTCCACCACATACTCGCCGAAGGGCAGCGCCTTGCTCTGGGCAAAACCATCCTCGCCGCAGACAAGCACATCTCGCTCGTCCGGATCGGCGGCGTCATAGCTGCCGGAGGCTTTGAGATAAATCTGGAACTGAGCACCGGCCTCCGGTGTTTCGATCTTGGTGCTGCCGTCATCCGTATGCTTGATGATGGCGATGCTGCCCTTGATGACATCCTCGCCCACATCGACGGCAACGGCGTTGTGCTCCAAGGTGAAGTTTCCGGCCTCTGCACCGACGGGATAGACCGTTTCGTCCAAAAGATAGCCGATAGAGGGCGTGATCTCACGGATCGTCCAGCCGTTGCCGCACACATATTCCTTTGTCGTAAAGCTGCCGGAGGCATCGGTTTCATAGGTGTCAACCAGATCATCGCCGTGATAGATGCCATACACGGCACCGGCCAGCACAGCATCGCCCTGCGGCGAGCCTTTTTCGCTGTCCTGTTTGGTCAGGGTCACGCTGAACTTTTTGAGAACATTGCCGAATTCTACGATGGCAGTCTGGCCGCTGACTACGCACACGGTCTTGCTCTCCTGCGGCACATAGCGGTCATCCGCAAGCTCCGTGACGGTATATTCACCGGGGGTAAGGTTGTCGATCTGGATCTCACCGTTTTCTCCGGTCGTAACGGTTTCGTTCACCCCGTTGCCAGTGATCGTGAAGCGGATGCCGGACACAATACCGTCCTCGGAGGTTTTGATGATCTTGGCACTGCCGTAGGATACCTTGACATGAAGGTAGCCCGTGACGGGGTCGTTCACCGACTCCGCATAGGTGACCAGATCCTGCAGCGTAGCGTTACCGGGGAGGTAGTGGCCGTCGCTCCAAGTGATGATCCCACGGCGCTGGGAATCTTTCTTTTCTGCCGTAATGGTGACGGTGTCCTCCAGTGCGGTTTTTGCCGTGATGGTCAGTGTATTGCCGCTGACGGAGAAGCTGAGACCGCTGCCGCTGAAGCTGTAATTGCCAAGGACGCCGTTGGTATCGGTCAGTGTCGCCGTGTATTCCGAGCCGTTCCATTCCAGCTCGGTGTCCTGCGCTCTGCTGCTGGATTTGCTCATAAAGCTGGGGATCTTGCTGTGGCTCTGCACATTGGCCTCGATCATGCTGTAGTAGCTGAAGATCTGACTGCGCAGCGGATGGCTTGCGCCGATCTGCTCGGTCACAGCATTGTAGCCGCCGGTGCTGACATGGGAAAAGTCCGAATCTCTTTCACCAACGACTGTTTCCCAAATGAGAAGCTGCGTTGCAACGGCGTAGGCCAGCTTGTCGGCTCCCTCATTCTGACTTCTCCATGAGGTAGAAATGCTGCCGGTATAGCCGTACTGCATGATTCTGCCGATAAACTGCTTGATCTCATACGGCTCGATGGTGTGGTTGTAGTCAGAGGGATAGTTCTCCCAAAAGTCCTCGCCCCATTTGGAAAGGGAATCTCCGGTTTCCAACGGAACACCGGGTTCGATGCAGTAGCAGATGTTGCCCTCATACGAGCCCATGGCCCGGACAATGGTGAAGAGTGACCGACCGGAGGACCACCCGTTCATATACCGGAGATTGTCATGTCCCCAAGTTCCGCTGTAGTCAAGGTTGGCATCTCCCTCACGGGGATACGCCACGAGATAGACATCCGACTGTTCTCCGGCTGCGAAAGCCGTTGTGGTGCCGAAGCCGAGAACGGCGGTAAAGCACAGGAGCACTGCCAAAAACAGCGACAGGCCCCTTTTGCAGGTCGTAGCAAACATAGTAAAAACTCCTTTCAGATAGGAAAAAGCGCACCGAATGTCGATGCGCTTTCTGCCTTGTATTTTGTTTTATGGTCATGCATAGCCGATATAGATATCCCACGAGCTTTCTGTCCGAGGCTCTGCCCATATCCACACAGCCGAGATGTCCGCATCCCGGCTGTATTTGTTCAGCAGCCCACACAGATCCCGTTCCAGATATCGACTGGCACTGCTGGCGATGGTGGGATTATCCCAACAGCTTACGGCCTCACTGTCCAGCTCCAAGCCGACGCTTTTGGCATAGGCCTTGGCGAAATCCACCCAATATCCCACATCGAATGCAGGCTCCGGTGCCGGTCCTGTTGGCACAGGGGCTGGCGGCTCAGAAGTATCCTCAACCGGCGGCTCCGGTTCCGGTTCGACCGGTGATGGCTCTGCCGGTCGCTCTGCTGGAGCAGGCGACTGTGATGCCTCCGGATGCTCAGATGTGCTTGGTACGCTTTCCGACACCAGTGGTTCGGAAACTTGCGTCGATGGTTCCGTTTCTTCTGCCGGTAGCATTTCCGGTGCTGATACTGTTTCAACTTGGGCATCGGCGTCCGATGTGCTGGATGGTGTCGGCTCCGATGGCGCAGCAGCGGACGATGCAGTAGCAGGCGCTTCTGTAGGTGCAGGCGATGTCGTTTTTGCACCGCATCCGGCAGTGCTTATCAGAAGCAAGCCTGCAAGGAGGAGCACGAATATTCTGCGTTGTTTCATGTTGATCACCTCTGCCTACAAGGATACCGATGCAAGGCTGAAAGTCCAGCGAGAATCGGAACTTTTTTACGGAGACTACATCGAGTGCACCATGCCGGGGCTTTCGTCGATAGATTCCTCCACGTCCGGTGCTTCATCCTGCTCCATGTGCAGACGCTGCTCGTATGCGGCAAGGACAGCGTCGTTGATAGCATTGCGGGAAGTTTCATTCATGGCGAACACGGTATCCGAATACTTCATATCGCCGTTCCTATCCTTATAGCTGCGATATGGCATTCGGGCGAACAGTCCGTTTTTGCTGTCCATGACTGCAATGTCCCGCACGACATATTCGCCGCCGAGGATCACACTGGCGTATGCTTTAATGCGGTTGTTTTCGCCGACCATGCGGTCGATCTGTGCTTTGATCTTCATTGTTGTACCTCCATTTTCTGTTTTACCATGCGAAAAAGGTAAAGCCCATATGCTCCTGCACTTCCTCCGGGAAAATGTCCTCGACCTCCGCAAAGCGCTGTTTGTATCGCTCCACTTCCGCATCTGTCAGCGAGCGGAAGTTTTCGCCGTCTGTACCAACGACAAAGAACGGCCCGGCGATCACATCTCCGTTCAGGCGGCGGTTTCCGTCCATCCCCATGAGCTTAGACTCCTCATTGCAGACGAGGAGCGTGCCGTCGCCGTTGCCGATGACCTCGATCATGCCGCCGACCGTTTCCTGCAGATCCTCAAGCTGGTCGGTGATGTTCAGCTCATAGGGAGCTTCATGGGGTTCCACCATGACAACACGAAGGATCTTAGACATTGGGTTCACCGCCTTGCTGCTCCGCCCAGCGCACCGACAAGTGGATGAGCGCCGCCCGCTGTTCCTTGGCAGAAAGGCTGTCCAGAAAATCCAGAAGCGTGATGCCCTCCGGCTCCGGTTTGTCCGGAGTGCCGGGGGCTTTTCTGCAATCGTTGCAGAGCTTTTCTCTCCGGACGATCACCGTGCGGTCATCCTGCTCGGCAAAGGACAGAATGTCATTGCAGGAAAAGCCTACCCGCTTGCGGATCTCATAGGGGATGGTGATACGCCCACGCTTTCCGAGGATGCGGTACAGCTTAGTCATCCCCGTCACCTCCGGCCATCTGCTCTTTCAGGCATTCGCCGCAGCAGGGACAGCAGTACGGGCAATCCTCGCAATCCTCGTTGTAGCTTTTACAGAAGGCATCGTCCTCTGCTTTCTGGATCACGATGCGTTTTCCGTCCACAAAGGCTTCCGCCATAACGCCGGGGATGATGCCGACAGCCTCCAGCGCATCAGTAGGGACGGGGATCAGTTCAAAATCATATTTCATGGTAGAGTATCCTTTCATTCAGAATTTCCTGGGAATCCAGCCGGTCAAACAGCGTGAGCTGCACGCAGGATCGGGCCAGCTCCGTGGTGTCGTAGTTGGAGATCAGCAGCTCCGGGTACTGTTTTCCGTTTTCGTATCGCTGCGCAATGTTGGATAGTCGGGAGATGCCCTCGACCACAATGCCGGGGCGGTCATACAGTGCCCGGATCTCCGGGCAATCGTTGTAAGAGAGCAAAAATTTCCCCTTGATTCCAAGCAGCGCATCGGCAAGTCCAGCATGGTCAAAGCCGTCTGAGGAAACCGCCTCGTAATACTGATCTGCGTTGTAATACGGCGGGGCGCAGTAGAAAAAACTCTCCGGACGATCATACTGCTGGATGAGCTTCACACAGTCCTTGTTTTCGATGACGACCTTTTGCAGCCTGCCTGCTGCCGATTCGATCAGCGGAAAGTTGTTCCACATGGCATGGGGCTGGCTGCCGAAGGTCGAGGTCCCAGCTGCGTAGCTGTACCGGATCAGCGCATAGTAATAGGCGGCCCGCCGTACATCCGGGAGTACGGCTTGAGAATGCAGCATTCCCTTCATATACTCGAAGTCCAAACGGGAATTGAGCATATACCGCAGCTCGTTCCGCAGGGCCTCCGGCTGCTCCCGGACACAGCGGTACAGGTTCACAAGATTACCGTTGAAGTCGTTAAACACTTCAAAATCATTGCCGGGCGGCTTATGGAACAGCACCCATCCGGCCCCGCCGAACACTTCGATATACCGTTTGTAGTTTCGTGGGAAGCGGGCGAGGATCTCGTCCCGAAGGGCTTTCTTCCCGCCGACCCACGCCATAAAGCTGTTGATGGAATCACCTCCTTTGCGGAGGCGTCTGCGCATACAAAGGTTCCGCAGAAAACAGAAAGAAGCCGTTTTCCATGTACGGAACATCCATACACGCAAAACGACCTCTTTGATTTAGACTTTTAGCAGAGCTTCATTTCCTCAGCCTCCTGCGGGGAGGTGTCAGAAAGGAAATCGGAGAAATTTTCTCTTTCACCGGAAAAGTTCGGACTTGTTTCTTCGTCAAGCGGGATATATTCGCTTTTTCCAAAGTCCAGCGGCTCTTTCAGAATCACAGAGCCACCATGGTTGACACCGACACTCGGTTCTACGGAGCAGAATTTGCCGCCGTCATCGCTGTGGCGCAGGTGGTAGCAATACAGCCCCTCCGGAATGTCTGCATCCGTCAGTCGGGCATTTGAGAACAGTGCTGTTTTACCGAGCAGCTCGATCTTCTCGTATTCATCATCCTCCAGATTGACATAGTCTGTACCGGCTGCATTCAGAGCGAGTCCATAGTCCAGCGGTTCCAGCCCCATCAGCTCACAGCCGAGATCAATGGCCTCCCGCTCTGTTTCGGGAAACCATTCTTCGATTCGTACTCCGTTCTGATAGCGGTATCTGCCGCAGTTATGGCCGATGTCCTCATCGGCCCACTCGTGCTCGATCTCCACATTGGGGAACATCTCCGCCAGCTTTTCCATTACCGGGTGCGGAGCAGACCATGCCGTCAAGAAGTTCAGGGCGTCCCCATCCTGATAGTCTACTTTCGCCTCACCGTAGCCGTAGGAATTCCATTTAGTGCCCCAATGATGGTTACGCCACCCATACCATGTGGGTACTCCGTATAGGCGAATGTTGTTCCAAGCGGCTTTTCCAAGTTCCCATTCTTCTGGACGGATATCCGAGCGCTGCCGAAGGAAAGCGTCCTCACTTTTGTGAGGAATGTTCTCAAGATCGTCCTGATGGATCGTTCCGCCGAGGGTGTAGACCTCGATAAAATCCTGATAGGCTTTCAGGCCGGTACTCGTCTGGCTGCCTGCCTCGATATTCAGGCTCTCCGGCATGGGTATGATCTTATTAAAATCTACTGAGCCGATTCCAAGATCATCATACTGGATGGCCTCCAGCATGGCTCGGATCTGCTCAGGCTCTCCGTGCAGCGTCAGCACATTTGTTACATGGTTTGGCACACATTCTTCCTCCTATTCCATTTTCATCTCAAAGCCCTGCGCTTCCTGTATCGTCTGTTCTTCCGCCAACTCCGCCGCCGTGAGCTTGCGGAAAACATCTTCTTCAGGGATCAGGGCGAGGGACTGCCCGTTATCCCAATGCATCTGAAGCTGACCCATATCGTCCACATGGGTCACCGTGCCTCTCGTTCCGGAAGGAACCGGTGCATACGGGTCATCCATCCGGAGCAGCTGCACCCGTGTTCCGGGTGGGTAGTGGGTCCTCATTCGTTCACGCAGTTGATCGTTCATTGGTCGTGACTCCTTTCATTCCAGTTTCATTGTTTCGAGTTCGGGACCGGCAGACATCCGTTGGTGGAAGGCAGTTTCATTTTCCATGAAGTAGTCGCTGCCGCTGTTCCAGAAGGAAACATAGATCTCACCGTCGGCAGTACGGATAGGGCGCTGCTCCAGCCCCTCACCGAAGCCGTCTGCTGCCTGCCCGATCAGCTCGTCGATCCATTCCTGTTCTTCTGCCGGGGAAAGGACTTCCCGCAGCCCGGTACAGATCACACCGAACAGTTCTCCGTTGACCTCCTGCACATCCCAGACGGCAGAGACGATCTTGGCCTTAGCGGACTCGCTGCCGTCGAAGTAGTCGGCCATATCGTTCAGATCCTCGTTTTGCTCCTTTTGAAGCAGCTCCCGGATCGCTCGCTCATTGTCGAGCGCATAGCCGTTGTCCACCTCATACCAATCGCCGTATTCCTCGTCCGTCATACGGACCTGAAGCGGACAGTAGTAGTTGACGGTTACGGCGATCAGGTCCGCCGTCATTGCCTGAATGTCCGCCAGAACCGCCTGCGGCGAGTGATACTGTCCATAGACGATGCTCTGCTCGATCTCATGCTGCACCTCCGGTCTGGCGTGTACCACAGCGTGAGCACATACATTGGCGTCCTCCAGCGAATGGGACGGTCGGAACAGTGCGGCGAGATTTTGCCCAATGTCCGCCTCGGAATAGAGCTTGACGGAGATCGGCTGATCTTCCTCATCCATGATCGGAATGTCCTTGGCCAGCCTGCGGATACCGATCTGCGACAGTTCATATTGCAGACTCAAGCGATCCATGGGCAGCTCCACAATGGCGGCCTGTTCGTTGTGCGAGATCACGGCTTTAAGCATGGCGCACCTCCGTTTTCAGCACCGCCGCACCGAAGCGGGCTATTGTGACAGCCTGCACGATCAGGCGAAAGGCTCGATCTGAGATCACGCTGCTGTCGGCCAGCTCACACAGCGAGATCTGCCGCTGGCCGGTCTGCAATTCCTTGACCGCTTTCCAAATAGCATAGCAGTCTGTGGACACATCGCCGAGGCGTACTGCCTGCAGATCGACTTCGCCACAGTTGGAAAAGTATCGCCTTGTCTTGGACCACAAGGTGTGGTCCGCAGTCAGAAGATACAGCACAGCAAGGCTGCGATGATCCGGCTTTCGCAGGTGCAATTTCTGCGCCTCAAAACGCTGGTTGTGCTGATCGGTTTGAAAAATCATAGGGGCATCATCCTTTCTGTCGTAGAGATGTGAAAGCCGTCTTTGAAACGGGATATGGCGTGCGTCAGCGAATGCCGCATGAACGGCTTCATGAAGAGAGGCAGCGCCGCAGGAGAGTCTGATATTTAATACCGGGCAGACCTCCATGGAGCAGCCTTTCTTTTTTCTGTAGTAGAGGCAGAGCCTGCAATCGCAGTCCGCTTTGTTGAATGGATACGCCCCACGGAGCCTGCCGCCGCCCCGCTGATTTCCACCGGGTGGTTGCTTCATGATGGCCTCCATACTGTTGAGGGCTGGTGTGCTGGTGAAGTACATTTTGATCGCTCCTTTTTCGTGAAATAGAAAAAGCCCGAAGTCTTTTGCAAAACTTCGGGCTTGGAAAATGCAAAACGGCGGACAAGTTTTGGCTTGTCCGCCGTCTGCGAATATTCAGTTGTACGGGAGTTCGATACTGCACCCAAAGGGAAAACAGTGGTTTTACATCTTCAAATATGCATCTCGAAAACCCGGCATTTGGGCAGCAAAAAACCCCGATAAAATCGGGGTTTTCGCGGAACATATCTTTTTTATGTTCCTTTTATGGTGGAGGCGGGGAGAGTTGAACTCCCGTCCGAAAGAACATTCCCAAGACTTTCTACGAGTGTAGTTTATCGTTTGAATTCGGCGGCAGGGGAACAATAAACAAATCCTCTGTCGCTATAAACGGAATTAAGCCGCAAAGGAGTCCCGATACCCTCCGATGTCGTTCACCGCTGAATCGACGCCCTGTTCTTCGCCGCGGTACTCAAAGAGAGGACGGCTGCCGGGTTAGGCAGCTGCTAATTCTGTTCTATTAGCGTTTAATTTTAAGTTTAGGCCTTTTAAGTGATTGCCCGACACTACTCGCTTATCAAGGTTCAGCGCCCCCGTCGAAAACCGGTACGCCCCCGAATACGGTGTACCTGCGTGAATAATAAATCCGCGCAAGCACACATTTGGCGTTCCCGAGGTGATTCGAACACCCGACCTACCGCTTAGGAGGCGGTCGCTCTATCCTGCTGAGCTACGGAAACATTTTTTAGGCCGTATTCTGTTTCAATATATTATACCATAAAACAAGCGCGTTTTCAAGCCTTTTTCATGATTGTTTTTATTTTTTTGCATAATTACCGCTTAATTCCTTGCGGTATTAGGCGGATTTATGCTTAAGGAAAAATCCGAATTTCTGAAAAACGTAGAGGATTCCCCGTTTTGGGTTGATGAACTCGCGGGCAATTTGAGATATTTTGAATTTGACTATGTTCGGTGTAATTACTATTTGATCTATAATGAAACCGAAAGAAAGTACAACATTACGCCGTGGGAAGACGAAACATATACTTTTTTGTCTTCGGCTTTGATGCGCAGAGCGGAATTATTTGCGTTTTCGAAGAAGAAAGCACATTGGGTAGATGAAAATTAAAAAAATTCGCCGAGAGACTGTCCTCTCGTCGTTTTTGTTCGTATAAAGAATTGAAGAATGAAAAATGCGAGAGATATTCGTTGTAGATGTCTTATATTGTGAAAAAGTGTGTGGGTCACAAAAAAATGCGCAAAGGGTTGTTGACGAATATGTGTTAAAATGGTATAATGTTATTATAAAATTCAGATTGGAGATTTCAGAATGACGATAGAAAAAAAACTTGACGGAACGTCTTTGACGATAACTCTTGAAGGCAGATTGGACACCAATACCGCCCCTTTGCTTGAAGGGGAGCTCAAACAGTCCATGAACGGAATAACAGAATTGACGTTTGATTTCGGCGGGCTTGCATACATCTCTTCCGCGGGGCTCCGCGTTTTGCTTGCCGCGCAAAAAGTTATGAACAGGCAGGGCAGTATGCTGCTGAAAAACGTAAACGACGATATAAATGAAGTTTTTGAAATAACCGGGTTTTCCGATATATTGACGATCGAAAGATAAAGTTATGTTGATTAAAACTCTTTTACAATTAGCCCTGATTGCGGTTTTGCCCGTTATCCTCTCCGTTATAATATATTTTATCGAGAAAACGCGGCTTGCCAAAAAGATTCCGTATGCGTTGAATCAGATCGTGGTCGGAATCCTTTTCGGCGGACTGGCGGTTCTCGGAACGGAGTTCGGTGTTGATATAGGCGGCGCGGTGATGAATGCCCGCGATGCGGCTCCCATATGCGCGGGGCTTTTGTTCGGCGCGCCGGCGGGTATTATCGCAGGTGTTATCGGCGGCGTGGAACGGTGGTTTGCCGTTTTGTGGGGTGCCGGTGTTTACACGCAACTTGCGTGCTCCGTATCTACTGTTCTTGCGGGTGTGTTTGCGGCGCTTCTTCGAAAGTTTATGTTTGACAACAAGCGTCCCAAATGGTTTTACGGGCTTGCCGTCGGCATAATCACGGAAGTTATACATATGCTGATGATTTTCCTGACGAACATGAGCGATGTTCATACCGCATTTTCGTTTGTCCGCACCTGTTCGCTTCCGATGATAGCGATAAACGCGATTGCTGTTATGGCGGCGGTTGCTCTTGTGTCTTTCCTCGGGAGGAGAGGACCAAAAAGGAAACATCACGGTATAAAGAAAATATCGCAGACATTCCAGCGCTGGCTGCTGCTTTGCGTTGTGGCGGGATTCTTGCTGACCACATTGTTTACATGGGCTTTGCAGACGGAACTTTCCGCAAATGACGCTTATGAGTTGGAAAAACTCAATATTGAAGACGTCAGACAGGATATTCTCGACGCTTCAAATGAGAATTTGCTGCGCCTGACAAAACAAATAACAGCCGAAATCGAAAGAGCGTATCTGCCCAATTCGGATTTACTGAAATCGCTTGCGGAAAAATATGATGTCGCGGAAATCAACATGATTGACGAGGCGGGTATAATAATTGCTTCGACAGAGCCCGAATTCATGTATTACAACATGCGCGGCGGGGAGCAATCGGCGGCGTTTCTTGTGCTTCTTGACGGGCAAACGACCGAATTTGTTCAGAGTTATATGCCGACATCTTCCAACCCGAACATTCTGCGCAAATATGCGGGAATCGCTTTGGACGGCGGTGGGTTTGTTCAGGTTGCGTACGATGCCGAACGTTTTCAAAAAGACATAGATGATAAAGTCGTAGGCGCTACCCGCAACCGTCGCGTGGGCGAGGACGGCTGTATAATAATTGCCGACGAAAACGGAAATATCGTCAGCGACCGCCATGGCGGCGAGGGCAGAGACCTCGGCGCTACGGGCATAAATCTCGATAAAGAGAAAATTTCCGAAAATCAGATATTTGAAACCGAAGTTTACGGCGAAAACGCATATTGTGTTTATGTTGTTTCGGAGGGATATTACATAATTGCGACGATGCCGAAAGCGGAAGCGTTGTTTTCGCGTGATATTTCCGTTTATGTAACGGTATTTATGGAGTTTGTCGTATTCGGCGTTTTGTTTATATTTGTGTATTTCCTTATCAAAAAACTTGTGGTTGACAATATGGAAAAGGTCAACCGTTCTCTTTCCGAGATAACCGGAGGAAATCTCGATGTTGTAGTAGATGTCCGTTCAAATGAAGAGTTTGCGTCGCTTTCGGACGACATAAACTCAACTGTTTTGACGTTGAAACGGTATATCGCGGAAGCGGCGGCAAGGATAGACCGTGAACTTGAATTCGCAAAAGCAATCCAGCATTCCGCAATTCCGTCGGTGTTCCCGCCTTTCCCGGGACATTCGGAATTTGACATATTCGCTTCGATGTATACGGCAAAAGAGGTCGGAGGTGATTTCTACGACTTCTATTTTGTTGGCGAAGACAGAATAGCATTTCTTGTCGCGGACGTTTCGGGCAAGGGCATTCCCGCGGCTATGTTTATGATGACGTCAAAGACGATAATCAAAGGATATGCCGAATCGGGAATACCGGTTAACGATGTATTCACCGTCGCAAACGAGAAACTTTGCGAGAGCAACGAGGCTGGAATGTTCGTAACCGCGTGGATGGGCGTGTTGGAATTGAAAACCGGGCTTGTCGAGTTCGCAAATGCGGGACATAATCCTCCGCTTGTACGCCATAGGAACGGAAAATTTGAATATTTGCGTGTCCGTCCCGGGCTTGTTCTTGCGGGCATGGAGGACATCAAATACAAGAAGAACGAGTTGAAACTCTCTGCGGGCGATGAAATCTTTCTATACACGGACGGCGTGACGGAAGCGACAAATGAAGACGACGCCCTTTACGGCGAAGAGCGACTTCTTTCATTTCTGAATACGCTCGGCGACATATCGAGCCAAGAAATCTGCAACGCAGTAAAGGAAGATGTCTCACTCTTTGTCGGAGAAACTCCGCAGTCCGATGATATTACAATGCTTTGTTTGAAATACAACGGGGGTGTTACCGTGAAAGAAATGACTATTGAAGCGACCGTCGCAAATATCGAAAAGGTGACGGACTTTGTAAACGAACAACTGCAAGAAGTTGGGTGTCCGATGAAAGCGCAGACGCAGATAGATATTGCGATTGACGAACTTTTCGGCAACATTGCGCATTATGCTTATGACCCGAATGTCGGTCCCGCAACCGTTCGTGTCGAAGTTCCGAAAGAGCCGCTGTCCGTTATTATAACGTTTATAGACAACGGCGTGCCGTATGATCCTCTCAAAAAAGCAGACCCCGATATAACTCTTTCGGCTGACGACAGGGAAGTCGGCGGGCTTGGGATATTCCTCGTAAAAAAGACGATGGATGACGTTTCATACGAATATAAAAACGGACAGAATATTCTTCGGATCAAGAAATCTTTCTGATAGGGGTATACAGGTAAAAAGATGAAAACGAAAAGAAATGCCGTACAGGGCAGACTCTTCGCGCTGTTTGATTATCAGCGCATTGCGGAAAACCCGAGACTTGCAAAAATGATCGAGGACACGGAAGCGCGCTACGGCGCCGCACTTTCGGACGATTCGCTTGAATTTGTCAGCGCGGCGGGCGAGACAGACATTCCTCAAAAGAAAAGCAAAGGCGGGAAAGAGAAACGATGAACACGCTGTGCGACAGGGAAAGAGTGTATCTCGACTATCGCGATAAGGTTCGTCGTTACATATCGGGAAAGGTTCGGAACATTCATGATATCGAAGACCTGACAAGCGATGTGTTTGTAAAGGTATACGAAAAACTTGAAAAGTTTGACGGCGAAAAAGCCTCCGTTTCGACGTGGGTATATACGATTACCAGAAATACCGTAATAGATTTTTACCGAACAAACAAAACTTGTGAAGAATTGCCCGAAACGTTGGTGTCGGATGACGGCGTAGACGAAAACGTTATAAAGGAAGAATCTCTTTCCGAACTTTGCGACGCGCTTGAAAGCCTTGACGAACGTTCGCGAGACCTGATAATATTTCACTATTATAAAGGTTTGACATTGAAAGAAATTGCGGAAAAAATGAGTATTTCATATTCTTACGCAAAACTTTTGCATAACAACGCTTTGGCAAAGTTAAAGGATTTTTTGAGTTAAAAAAATACATATACAAATTAACCGCCGTAGGAAAGTTCCTGCGGCGGTTCTGCTCTTGTTGCTCTATTTGTTTATAAGAAAGTCAATAAGCGTATCAATATCCTTTTTGCCGAATGAAACGTCGTTTTCGTTGACAACAAGGCACGGAACGCTCATTATTTTATACTTTTCCCGCAAGTCGGGGAAAAGGCTTACGTCATATACTTCCGCTGTTATATTTTCGTTTATCGTGGCTGTTTTTTGTGCCGCCGCCACGAGTTCGGGACACATCGAGCAGGTGAGAGTTACAAGTATTTTCATGTCTGTTTTCGGCAGAGATTTAATTTTCTGCTCCGTTTCGGCGCTTATTTTTAATCCCGAATCGGACGATGCATTGAGCAGTCCGAGAATGAACGGCGTAAATTCATGTCCCGTAGGCACGCCGTGAAAGCCGAGCCCTGTCTTCTTGACGTCGGCTGTCAGAATTTCGACGAACGGTTTATGCTGTTCTTCGCTGTTTTCCGCTGTCGTTACATTTAGTTTTTCTGTTTTCACAGCCAGTTCCGTTACGAACTTCCGCAGTTCTTCGGACTTCGGTGTTTTGTCAAGATGCAGTTTGAGCGTCAGCGGTTTTTTCATTTTTTCAAAAACTTTATCCAACTGTTCCGTTACCTTATCATCAAACAGTTTTTTGGTCTCGGGGGTTGGGTCTGTCTTGTTTACGGCAGGCTCGTTTTTCGGCTTAAATCCTGTTTTTCGCTGCATTGCCGCCGCATATTTTTCAAGTTCGGTTGCCGCAGTCGCACCGTCGGACACCGCAGTAACGACTTGACGAAGCGCTTTTTCGCAAACATCACCTGCCGCGTAAACGCCGTCAATGTTTGTTTTTTGTGTCTTGTCCGTCAGAATATATCCGTATTTGTCCGTCGCAACAGCGTTCGCGACAAGTTCCGAGGCAGGTTCATATCCGACAAACACAAACACCCCGAATGCATCATCTTTGCTCGCAAAAGTCGTTTCTTTTCCCGTTTTATTATTTTTATAAATAATTTTGTTCGGATATTCGCCGCCATCGACGCCGACAACTTCCGTGTTCGTCATCACTGTTATTTTCGGATTCTCCTTTGCTTTTTCCGCAACAGCCGCTGCGCAGGTAAAATCGTCTTCGCGAACAAGCACCGTAACGTGTTTTGCGTACCGTGTCAGAAAAACGCTTTCTTCCGCCGCCGCAAAGCCGCCGCCGATAACAAAGATTTCCTTTCCCGTAAAAAATTCTCCGTCGCATGTCGCGCAATATGCAACGCCGTGTCCTTTGAATTTCTCCTCTCCCGGAAAACCGAGCGTTCTCGGGCGTGCGCCGGTTGCAATCAAAACCCCGAATGATGAAAAAACGCCTTTGTCCGTTTTTACGGTTTTGATATCATCCGTAAGAACTGTGTCCATTACTTCCGCGACCGAAAACTCCGCGCCGAAATTTTCGGCTTGTTTGCGCATGACTTGTGTCAGGTATTTTCCGTCTGTCCTTTCTATTCCGGGGTAGTTGACCACTTCGGATGTTATTGTTATCTGTCCTCCGAACGTTTCTTTTTCAAGAACAAGAACTCTGTAACGCGCTCGTGCGAGATATATTGCGGCGGAAAGTCCCGCAGGACCTCCGCCGATAATTATTGCGTCGTAAATATTCTTTTCGTTCATCACAGCAACCCCACAAGGTCAAGGCTCGGTTTAAGCGTTTCTTCTCCCGGAGTCCATTTTGCGGGGCAGACTTCATCTCCGTGTTCCGCAACAAATTTGCACGCTTGCAACCGCCTGAACAGTTCCTCCGCATTTCTTCCCACGTTTCCCGCGTTGACTTCGTACATAACTATTTTGCCGTCGGGGTCAACTATAAAACTGCCGCGCTCCGCAAGTCCTTCCTTTTCAATAAGCACTTCGAAATCTCTGCACAGAGCATGTGTGGGGTCGGCAAGCATGGGAAATTCCGTCTTTGATATTCTTTCTGAACTGTCGTGCCATGCCTTATGCACGAAATGCGTATCTGTTGAGACCGTAAAAATCTCGCAGCTCTCTTTTTTGAAGTCATCATATCTGTTTTGCAGATCTTCAAGTTCTGTCGGACAAACAAAAGTAAAATCCGCGGGATAGAAAAAGAACACGCTCCATTTGCCTTTTATATCTTCCTTTGTGACCTTTTTGAAATCTTTGTCCTGATAAGCCCAAACCGAAAAATCATTTATTTCTTTACCTATAAGCGACATACAGATATCTCCTGTCTTTTTTTTGTTAGTTTGCGCGTCTGTCGTATGAATATGCGTATTGACTTTTTATCTGAAAACGTTATAATAATGATGTTGCGAAAATTACGGATTATGTTTGGAGGGCAGATATGAACAGGGATTTAACAAAAGGACCTATCGTCAAGTCTATGCTGCTGTTTGCCGTTCCGATGATTTTGGGTGATCTTCTTCAACAGTGTTATAATATTGTCGATACTCTGATAGTCGGTCATTGGCTCGGCAGGAACGCGCTTGCCGCAGTAGGTTCATCTTTTACACTGATGACATTTCTGACTTCCGTTATTCTTGGATTGTGCTTGGACAGCGGCGCTCTGTTTTCCATGCGTTTCGGACAACGGGACGAAAAAACGTTGCGCGGGAGTTTGTGCGCTTCTTTCTTTTTTATCGCAGTAGTTACTGCCTTTCTGAACATTTTTGCGTATGTCTTTTTGGACAAACTCCGCATTTTTCTGCGAGTTCCCCTTGAAGTTTGGGGCGATATGCGCGAGTACCTGTTTGTTATATTTATAGGTATACCCGACGTCGGTGTTGTAGGAATTTGGTGGTCCGTGCCGATAGGTTGGATATTGGCAGATCTTGCAGGTTTGTTGTACTATAAAAATAAAAGAAAGCGCCTGCTTTCATTTTTGTGATTAGAATTGACGCTTCAAAAAGCCCATACGAGGCTGACCGATGTTTCGGTATTTCCCCGTATGGGCTTTGTTTGTTATTGTTTATTTTGCGTCGCTTACAATACGGTAGTAGGCGTTTGAAGTTATTTTATAAACAAGTGCATAGAATATCGCGTAAACAAAAAAGGTTCCTATCGTTACAAGCGCAAAAAGCGTTATGTTCTGCAATCCGGACAGCGCAAGCATTTTTTTGACCATAGGAAATGCAAACGCCAAGTGCAGTGCCGCAAAAAGGAGCGGCAAAAAGAAGACCGTCAGCAGTTGTGAGTTTATGCTCTTTCGGATCTCTTTTTTAGTCATGCCTATCTTCTGCATAATATCGAAACGCGCCTGATCCTCATAACCCTCCGTTATCTGCTTGTAATAGATTATCAGAACCGCGGCAAAGATGAAGATTACGCTGAGAAGTATGCCGAGAAAGAAAAGTCCGCCGTATGTGCAATAGAAATCATTCCTGTTATTTTCGCGGCTTTCGACGTTTATTGAACCGTATCCCAGCTTTTCGGAAAGGGAAAGATCTGAAAGCGTATCGGAGTAGGCTATCTTTTGCGCGAGAGCAATTTGACCGTCGGCGTCAAGTCCCGTGTCAAAATTGAACGTGTACCTGAAAAGGACGTTGACAGGATCTTTCGCTGCGTATATGTCTTCAATGATGGCGTCGGGATCGGAAGAAAAGATTATCAAAGACTGCGACGGATTCATCGCCGCATCGCCTCTTTCAAAATCTGACACGATCACGTCTTTAACATGATATGACTGTTTGCCGTTGAAACTCAAGGTGTCGTTCTCGAATTTTCTACCGTTTCCGTAAAAGGAGACGATCACTTCGTTTTTGTCAAGTTTTTCGCTATATTCGCTCATCGCATTGAAATCCGAGAGGGGGATGATGTATATCCAATATACGCCGCTTGTCGTTGCGTTGAATTCGGAATAGGAATAGACATCTTCCGCGTTTGTCAGAAAATCAGAACCCCTCGCGAGTGCCGAAAATGATATGCTTCGGTAAGCGCTTATGTTTGATACTGTCGCCCCGTTTTCTGTCGCCGTTTTTGCGATTTCATCGCGAACGGTTGCCGCGTTTTCTTTCGTCGCCGCATCTGCTCTTCTGAAAGTGACTGTTGTGTTAATCTCTCTCGGATAGAGTTTTTTGACAGCGTCGTCCGCACCGAAATACAGGCTTGCCGTTGAAGAGATCATAACAAGCACCATTGTGGCGAGAATGCAGACGGACGCGAGCCCCGCGCCGTTTCGCTTCATTCTGTAAGCCATTGATGAGACAGAGACAAAATGCGACGGCTTGTAATAATATTTTTTATTTTTCTGTAAAATTCTGCAAAACGAGACAGAACCGGCTATCATTGTCAGATAAGTTCCGAGAATGACCATTATCACCGCGATAAAGAACATCAGCATCGCGGCAATCGGGTCTTTTATCGAAACCGCGAGCCAATACGCGCCTCCGAGAAGCAAAATGCCGAGTATTCCGATGAAAATGTTTCCTTTCGGGGGCTTTTCACCGAGATTTTCGCTTCGCAGAAGTGCCGCCGTATTTGAAAATCTGATTTGCCTGATTGAATTGAGAAGCAACAGCAGAAAAATCGCTCCGAACACGGCAACAGTCATAACTATCGCAAGGGGAGAGATCGAAAACGAATACTTTACCGCGCCGTTCAGAATATTGACAAGCGCAAGTTCCGCAAGTTTTGATATTGCTATGCCTATAAACAGCCCGACCGCAAGAGAAAACAGCGCAATTATCAGCGATTCCCATACAAGAATTATGCCGATATTTCGTTTGCCCATACCGAGGATATTATATAGTCCGAACTCCTTTTTTCTGCGCTTCATCAGAAACGAGTTCGTGTAAAAAAGGAATATGCACGCAAAAACCGCGATTACGATTATGCCGAACGACAATATCTTCTGTACCGTGCTTCCGCTCCGCATCGCTCCGACGGTCTCGCTTTTTTGCAGAAACGTGATAATGTAAAACATCGTGACCATTCCGACGCAAGTCAGAATGTATGGGATATACAGCCTTTTGTTTTTGCGTATCCCGTCAAGTGCAAGTTTTGGATAAAATGCGCCTTTCATTGTCTTTCACCGCCCGTCGCAAGAAGTGTGAGCGTGTCGGAGATCTTCTGATAGAGTTGTTCGTTAGTATCTTTTCCTCTGAAAATCTGATGAAAAACCTCTCCGTCCCTGATAAACAGCACTCTGTTTGCCGAGCTTGCTGCCTTGACCGAATGGGTAACCATAATTATCGTCTGACCGAGCATATTTATTTTGCCGAAAAGGCGCAGCAGTTCTTCTGTCGCTTTTGAATCGAGCGCGCCAGTCGGTTCATCTGCAAGAACGAGTTTCGCGTTTGTGATCAGCGCTCTTGCAACTGCCGCGCGCTGTTTTTGTCCTCCCGAGATCTCATACGGGTACTTTTTCAGAACCTCGGTTATCCCGAGATTCGCCGCTATCGGTTTGAGCTTGTCGCTCATCTGTTTGTAGTTCTTTCCCGCAAGAACGAGCGGCAGAAAAATGTTGTCCTCAACCGTGAAAGTGTCCAGCAGATTGAAGTCCTGAAAAACAAACCCGAGATTGTTCCTTCTGAATTCCGCAAGTTCCGAGTCCTTGACTTTTGCAATGTCTTTTCCGTCCAGCAACGCGCTGCCCGCTGTCGGTTTGTCAAGTGCCGCGATGATATTAAGCAACGTCGTTTTTCCCGAACCCGATTCACCCATTATTGCGACGTATTCGCCCTCTTCAACGCTGAAATCGACTTTTTTCAGCGCTTCGGTCTTGGTTGTTCCGAAACGGGAAACATAGATTTTTTTAAGTCCGTTTACTTTCAATATACTCATAAATCGTCCTCCGATCTTTTTTCTGCCTCCATTATAGCAGAAAGGGAAATGCCTCGCCATAGATAAGGCTTACATTTCCCGTTTCAAATCTTACGCTTCTGTAAGATTCAGATCGTATTGCTCAAAATTTATCGTTACTTCCGTACCTTTTCCTATTTCGGAACGGACGGATAGACCGCAACCGAGTTTTTCGCATATATTCTTGCACAGATACAGCCCTATACCGCTTGCGCGCATATCTGTTCTGCCGTTTGCGCCCGTATATCCTTTTTCAAAGATTCTCGGCAGATCCGCTTCGTCTATGCCTATGCCCGTATCGGATATGCAAAGAGATTTCCCGTCTTTCATATATATTTTAATCGTGCCGTCGGACGGGGTGTATTTCAGCGCGTTTGAAAGTATTTGTTCGAACACAAATGAAAACCATTTTTCATCAGTTATGAGTTTTGAGTCAGTCGGCGTATATTCAAGTTTTATTTTTCTGTTGATAAACTCCGAAGAAAACCTCTTGACGGAGTTTTTTATTATTCGGTTAATCTCATACTCTCTGAAAACGAAGTCCGTCGTCTTTGAGTTGAGCCGCAGGTACGCCATAACCATATCGACATACTGTTCGATTCTGAAAAGCTACGCAAGAAGTTGCCTTGCCGCTTGTGTGTCCTCATTTTGCAAAGTGAGTTTCATCGCGGCAATGGGCGTTTTAATTTGATGCGCCCAAACGGTGTAATACTCTATTGTATCGTTCAACCGTGCCGAAAACAGTTCTGAGGAATTGATACACTCCTGTTTCAGACCCGCAATTATCTCCTGTAAATCTTTTTCTTCAATCCCGTCCGCTGCCGATATATCCGTTAGCGTTTCCGCTGTCAAATTTTTGACAGCGCTGTAATCCTTATGCTTTTTTCTTATTCGCAGGAAATCAATTGCAACAAAGACTGTGCCCGAAATCAAACAAAGCGCGGCAGGATAGGCAACCGCGCCGACAGGCAACTTGTAAAGCGCAAATGAAACTGCGAACAGCGTGCAGAAGAAAATCCCCGCAAGTATTCCGCGGCGACGCTGTTTCAGATATTGAAACAGCAGTTTTTCTTTTTGTTTTTTCATAACGGTTCAGTCAACGATGTAGCCGACGCCGAATTTTGTTTCAATAAAGTCGGCAAGTCCCGCCGCATCGAGTTTTTTTCTCAATCTGTTTACGTTTACGGTCAGCGTGTTTTCGTCAATGAACTGATCTGTCTGCCACAGCCGCTCCATCAATTTTCCACGGCTGACGGTTTTTCCCTTGTTTTCCATCAGACACAGCAGTATACGGTATTCGTTTTTTGAAAGAGAAACTTTTTCTCCGTTTACCGAAAGCGAGCCGTCGCCCGTATTCAAAATCGCTCCCTTATGTTCAAGCAGGGGAACGGACGCTCCGAAATCGTAGGTTCTGCGAAGCAATGCCCTGACTTTTGCGGTCAGGACATTCATGTCAAACGGTTTTGAAACAAAGTCGTCCGCGCCGAGGTTCATCGCCATAACGATGTTCATATTGTCGGAGGCTGAAGAAATGAATATGACGGGTACTTTCGAAACCCCCCGTATATGCTCGCACCAAAGGGAACCGTTAAAAAACGGCAACGATATGTCAAGCAGAACGATATGCGGCTGAAACTTCGCAAATACCTGCATCACGTTTCGCAAGTCGTCGGCTTTTTTTGCCTCGATTCCCCAAGGCGCTATCTGTGCCGCCACCTCGTCCGCTATCATCGGGTCGTCCTCGACTATCAGCATCTTGTACATTTCCTCGCCTCCTTTCGGTTCTTATTTATATTTTAGGCTCTGTCGGCGATCTCTTTCGTTATCTTCGAAACAAATTCGTCAAGCGTCATCGAGATGTTTTCGCTGCCGTCGCGCACGCGGACGGAAACAGTGCCTTCTTCCGCTTCTTTCTGACCGATTATCAGCATATACGGAACTCTGTCAACCACCTGCGCTTCGCGGATAAGATATCCGATTTTTTCGTTTCTCTGATCAAGTTCGCAGCGGACGTTGGCATTTCGCAGCGCTTCATATACTTTTTTGCCGTATTCCGTACTCTTTTCGGAAACAAGAAGTATTTTTGTTTGCAGGGGAGCGAGCCATGTCGGGAATTTGCCCGCATAATGCTCAGTCAGTATTCCGATAAATCTTTCTATTGAGCCGAATACGACGCGGTGAATCATTATCGGTCTCTGTTTTTCACCGTTTTCCGCAACATATTCAAGTTCAAAGTTAAGAGGCATCTGGAAGTCAAGCTGTATCGTTCCGCATTGCCATGTACGGCCTATCGAGTCTTCAAGGTGGAAGTCTATCTTCGGTCCGTAGAACGCGCCGTCGCCCTCGTTTATCGTATAGGGCATATTGAGTTTTTCGAGAGCGGCTTTCAATCCGTTTGTCGCGTCTTCCCAATCCTCGTCGCTGCCCATGCTGTTTTCGGGACGTGTGGAAAGCTCAACCGCATACCTAAAGCCGAATTTGCCGTAAACCTCATTGATAAGGTGTACAACGCCCGCTATCTCGTCGGTTATCTGGTCTCTTCTCATGAAGATATGAGCATCGTCCTGCGTGAAGCAACGGACTCTGAAAAGACCGTGAAGCGCGCCGCGAAGTTCGTGACGGTGAACAAGCCCGAGTTCGCCTATGCGGAGCGGAAGTTCTCTGTAACTGTGCGGACGGCTTCTGTAAACCATAACCCCGCCGGGGCAGTTCATCGGTTTTACGCAATATATGTCATCGTCTATGACAGTCGAATACATATTGTCCTTGTAGTGATCCCAATGTCCGCTTGTTTCCCAGAGTTTTCTGTTCATTATCATCGGGGTGGAAACTTCGACATAACCTGCTTTTGTATGAAGTTCGCGCCAATAGTCTATAAGCGCGTTTTTCAGTTTCATACCGTTGGGCAGGAAGAACGGGAAGCCGGGTGCTTCGTCGCAAAGCATAAAGAGTCCCATTTCTTTGCCTATTCTTCTGTGGTCTCTCTTTTCTGCTTCTTCAAGCATTTTCAGATGTTCGTCAAGTTCGGTCTGATTTCTGAACGCGATACCCTTGACACGGGTAAGCATCTTGTTGTTCTTGTCATTTTTCCAATATGCACCCGATTGCCCTGTTATCTTGAACGCTTTGAGCGCTTTTGTGTAGCAGAGGTGAGGACCCACGCACATATCCGTGTATTCACCCTGCTTGTAAAAACTTATCTGCGCGTCGGGGTCAAGGTCTCCGATATGCTCGACTTTATATTTTTCTCCGAGGTCTTCCATAAGTTTTATTGCTTCTTCTCTCGGAAGAATGAACGGTCTTATCGGGAGATTTTCCTTTACGATTTTTTTCATCTCCGCTTCGATTGCCGCAAGATCTTCGTCCGACAGTTTCTCTTCTCCGAGGTCAACGTCGTAATAAAATCCCGTTTCGGTCGCGGGACCGTAGGCGAAATCAGCGTTCGGGTGCAGTCTTTTTATTGCCTGCGCCATAATATGCGCCGCACTGTGTCTTATAACGTGAAGTTCTTCCTCTTCGGGACACTCCGCAACGGTTCCGTCATTGTAGATAACTTTCATTGTCTTATCTCCTTAAATACGATTGTTTTTATGTTAAGTCTTTTCTATTCTGTTTCGGTATTTTTTATCTGACGCTCCTGCGCTCTTCGCTGTTCGCGTCTTTGAGAAATAAGTCCGGGCAGTCCGCCTTTTCCCGTGTGGCATTCTTTTGAAAAGATGTGGATCAGCAGTTCTTCCGCGGACGCGATAAACGCGATAATCACAACTCCGATGCAATACCACAGCGCAAACGTCAAATTTAGTATGAACGGAACGGTAAACACCGCAAGCCCCGTTATTTTGTTCATCAGAGTGTGAAGCGAAACGAACTTTTTGAATTTTATTGCGCCGACAATGTATGAGCAAAGACGAACGAATGCGGCTGCCGCAATAAGCATCCACACATGCGGCGTAAAAAGCGCAATAAGGTTCGGCAAAAGCCTGATTATCATAACCCCGTAAAACAAAATGTCCGCAATGCTGTCAAGTTTTGCGCCGAAAGCCGTTTCGGTATTTGTCAACCTCGCAAGCGTGCCGTCAACGACATCGCTGACGCCGCATATTCCGTAGACGATAAAAAACGGCAATGTCAGAGGCTCCGTCAAAAAAAGGCACAATGTTCCGACAATTCTTATAAACGTGCAAATGTTCGGAGGCGTAAATACTTTTTTCATTTGAAGTTTCATATTCCTTATGTAATGTTATCTTTTACCTTTTTTGAGAATGTTCAGCAGTATATATATCCCGATGAAAGCGACAACCGACCCTGCAAGAATCGCATACATTGCGCCCACTTCAACTTTATTTCCGAAGAAATAAATACTGCAATCTATTGATTTACGAATGTTTTCGACCACATCATTTGGAAATCCGAGAGAGGACATCTCTCTGAAAACGCCTGCCAGCGAATGCGAACGGATAAGCGCCGTTCCGTATGTCCCCGGCAGAAACGAAAGCACTTTTTGAAGCCCGCCGCCGAACTGCGATATGGGCATATATGCGCCGCAGATGAAACCGTAGCCCGCGCTTACAACCGTTCCGACCGCCGAAATCTGCCCCTGTGAAGTCAGAAAGAAGTTGACTATGCTTGAAAGCGCCGTTCCGAACATGACAAGCAGGAACACGTCAAGCAGCGAAAGCAGAATGTCACTTGCCGAAAGATACCAGCCCACATTTGCAAGATAGATAAAACTTGCGCCCTCTGCGATAAGACAAATGATAAATGTTGAAATGAACGTTGAAAGGTAGTAACTCAATGCAAGCGTTGATTTTTTGACGGGTGTCATCATCAGGTCTTTGCGCGCGCCGGTCACTTTGTCCTGAACCATTGTCATGTTGCAGCAGAATGCGACCGTGATACAGCATACGGCAAGCAGTGAAGAAAACAACTGTCCGCCCACGGTTGCGTCAATGAGTTCCTGCGGAAAATCCGCGACGTGCGCTGCTTCGAGCGACGATAAAAAACTGTCCTTATAGACTTTTGCCAAAAACGTTATGTAGAGAACAAGCAAAATAAGAGGCGTTATCAGGGACGAAAAAAGCATACCCTTATCTTTGAAAAACAGTTTGAGGCCTCTTTTTGTAAGACTTCCGAGCGAACTCATCTGTTTTCACCTCCCTCGGGCTTTTTGCCTGTGACGGCAAGGAAAACATCGTCCATTTTGCCCTTTGTGATTTCATAATCAGAAAAAAGTTCGGGGTGTTCAAGTATGAGTTGCGTTGCTGCCCTTGTGTCGGGAACGGAAACCCGGACCGCATCGCGTATCTTTTCAAACGGGAGTCCGAGGTTGTTTATGTTGTCTTCGGAAACACCGTAAAGTGTAATAAAATCTCCCGTATATTTGTTTTTGAGTTCAAGCGGCGTACCCTCCGCGGATATTTTGCCTGAATCTATAATAACAACATAGTCCGCATCGGAGGCTTCTTCCATATAGTGCGTTGTCAGAAGCACCGTCATGCCGTCCGTTCGGCGCAGGGTGCGGACAACGTCCCAAAGCAGTTTTCTTGTCTGCGGGTCAAGCCCCGTTGTCGGCTCGTCAAGAATAAGCAATTCGGGCTTGTGCAAAATTGCCCGCGCAATGTCTATGCGTCTGCGCTGACCTCCCGAAAGTTTGCCGACGGTTCTGTTCAGCAGATTTTCAAAATCGAGCAGGGAAGCGAGTTCCGCAAGCCTTTTCTTGAATTCTTTGCCCGTTATACCGTACAGCGCCGCACGGCTTTGCAGGTTGTCCCTGACCGTAAGCGCTTTATCAAGTACGGAGCTCTGGAACACAACGCCGAGTTTTCGGCATATTTTTTCCATGCCTTTCTCCACATCTTCGCCGCAAACGAACACCGTTCCCGCATCTTTTGCAAGCTGTCCGCAGAGAATCGATATCGTCGTTGATTTTCCTGCGCCGTTGACGCCGAGAAATGCAAACAGTTCGCCTTTTTTTACTTGGAACGAAAGGTTTTGAACGGCTTTGACGTCTCCGAACGATTTGCAGAGTCCGTCAATGCTGATTATCTGTTCCATACGTTTTCTCCCGTTTTTATCTAATCTTTTTTCTGAGGTTTCGGCGTCTGAACGTCAAGATTGCCCGCTTTGACATACAAAAGCAACGATATGAACATTCTGCCGAACATCTGCACGAGTTGGTTTTCCGAAAAACTGCACATCTTCGTTGCACACAGCATACTTACGCCGTATGTAAATATCCATGCCTGCTGAAAAAGTATCTGCGCTTCGTCGTCGTTCACGTCATAGTCGCGTTTTATGCAGTTAATACATTTTTGAGCGTGTTCTCCTAGCTCGCCGAATACGACGTTGAAACTTGATGCTTCCGTGTGTTCTTTCATGAAAAGAAACTGAAAAAGTTTAGGCTCTTCGGTTGCAAATTTGACCATTCTCATTCCGAACTGTTTGAATGCGGGAGTGTATTCAAACGCGGTCATTATTTCTTTTTCGAATTCGCTTTGAACGGATTTTCTGACATCAGAGATGAGTTCTTCCATATTCCTGAAAACCGTGAATATCGGTCTTGCGGAACTTCCGAGTTTTGCGCCGAGTTCTCGCGCCGTCAGCGCCTCTATACCTTTGTCTTTTATCAGTTCTATTGCCGTATCGACAACTTCTTCTCTTGTAAACTTCGGTTTCGGCGGCATTTTTATCCCTCCCGAGCAGGCTTTTTGTATTATGCAACGCTTGTTTTTATTATACGACAAGTCGGCTTTTTTGTCAATACTGTATTTATTAAATATTTATTATAGTGGCAATAATAGGTAAACTTTTTATAACAGCGTTTTATTTCGCCAAAAACGATTGAACATATCAAGCTGAACGTTAATACGTATTAAAACTTAGTATTTCAACAAAAAACAAGACCTCAAAGTATGATTTGAGGTCTTGAATATATACTGTTTTATATCCGTGCGATAATAACTCCGTTTTGATAAAGATTGTACATCGCAAACGCGTGCATATTGTCACCGTTGTGCGCCTGTGTGTCAAAAGTCTGCGTTGCGTTTTCAACCACGATGACCTTTGCCTTGCAGTCGATTTCGTTGAAATGCGCTTTTTGCGTCAAAGCATATTGCATAACGGATATATCGGACATTCCGCCCGTGACTATGATGTTTTCAATCGTCGGAAGATTTGCTCCGAGCCATTTGACGTAATCGGGCGCGAGAAAGCCGTTTGTACAGTTCTTGTCAATTACGTCCGAATCGGGCAAAAAACGATTTAATTCGGGAATTATTTTGCACTCGTCCTCCGTGACGCAATGCAGGGGGTAGGCGGTGAATTCCGTACTGACCGCAGAGTGCGAATCAATGAAGAAAAGTTTTCTCGATTTGTCGAAAAGGTCATTTACCTTTTCTATTTTCGGAATTATCTTTTCAAGACGCGGCGATGCCATTGCTCCGCGAAGAAAAAAACCGACTATCGGGTCTATGTTTACAACCACTGTTTTTTCGGCGTTGAGGGAAAGTTTTTTGAGGTCTACCGTAACGTCGTCGACAAGTCTTTGAACGCCGTTCATCGGAAAAAGTTTCAGTCCAAGTTTCATTTCAGACCTCCTCAAACCGATTGCAGCAATTTGAGTTCTTCTTCTCTGTTTTCCGCTCCGAACAGGGCGGAACCGACAACCGCACAGTCAACGCCCGCATCTTTGCAGTCAATGATCGTTTGTCTGTTGACTCCGCCGTCGGTCTGAATCATGAACGAAAGTCCTCTTTTTTCTCTTTCGTCGCGGAGTTTTCTGCATTTTTCAAGGCAGTCTGCCATGAATTTCTGTCCGCCGAAACCCGGTTCAACGGTCATAACAAGCACCATTCCGACCTTGTCGAGAAACGGATAAATATCTTCAACAGGGGTGTTGGGCTTGACGGAAATCGACGGGACAGCGCCGTTTTCTTTTATCAGTTCGATACATTTGTCGGGACAATTTGTCGCTTCGATATGGAACGTTACTATGTCCGCACCCGCTTTGCAGAAACGCTCTATATATTTTTCGGGTTCGGTTATCATGAGATGCACGTCAAGCGGAATATCGACACTTGATTTGAGGTCTTTGACAATGGGCAGTCCGAATGTGATGTTCGGAACAAAATGACCGTCCATAACGTCAACGTGCAGGTAATCAGAGTCTTTTACTGTCAAAACATCGTCTCTGAGGCATGCGAAATTCGCACTCAGAATGGATGGGGAAATTTTCATGATATTTTCTCTCCTATTCTTTCAATCTTCTTGCTTTCCGTGTCAAAGAAAATTCCGTCTACACGAACGTCGTCCGTCGCCTTTTCGAAAACAACGGGCATTCGCGTTCTGAATTTTTCTATCACACATTCTTTTTTCACTCCGAGCACGGAGTCATGCGCTCCGCACATTCCGAGGTCGGTTATGTATGCGGTACCTTTCGGCAAAAACTGTTCGTCTGCGGTCTGAATATGCGTATGTGTTCCGAAAACCGCCGTGACTTTGCCGTCAAGATAAAAACCGAGTGCGCGTTTTTCGCTTGTCGCTTCCGCATGTATGTCAACCAAAATGTAGTCCGCGTCGATTTTTTTCAGCAGTCCGTCAACGGTCGTGAACGGGTTATCGACGTTTTCAACGTTTACCTGTCCCAAAAGATTTATAACGGCAACCGTGCCGAACGGGGTTTTTATTTCCGTATATCCCGTACCCGGCGCCGAAGACGGAAAATTCGCGGGACGGATTATGTAATCTTCTTCGTCAAGCAGGGGATAGATGCTTTTTTGTTTGAATACATGGTTACCCGTCGTTATAACGTCCGCGCCGCAAAAATGCAGTTCCCGTGCGTCATCGGCGGAAATTCCGTTGTACTCGTTCGCGTTCTCGCCGTTGACAACGACTAAATCCGCACCGTATTTATTTATCAGACGGGGCAGAACTTTTTTGACAGCATCAAGTCCGATGTCCGCAACAACGTCGCCGAGACAGATAAATTTCATATATTTTCTCCGTTTTGGTATTCGAATAAATTCTACCTAATCATTATAACCCGTTTTTCGACAAAAAGCAATAGAAGAAAATAATTTTTTTTCACATATTGCTTTTTTCGGCGAAATGTATTATAATCATCTTGTATAGGAGAAGATTTGAATATGGCATTACCTTTTGTGACCGCAATAGTCGTTGCGGCGGGAAATTCAACGCGTATGGGACGCAACAAACTGCTGCTGTCAGTGGGCGGAGAACCGCTGATAGTCAAGACCGTTGCCGCTTTTGTCAACGCCGAAAGCGTGCGTGATATAGTTGTCGTTACGTCTTCGGACGATGTGAAAAAAGCAATAACCGAAAAGCAATTTTCGAAAAATATAATGTTTGCGAACGGCGGAAACTGCCGTCAGGAATCTGTCCGTAACGGCTTTTATGCCGTTTCCCCGAACACTGAGATAGTTTGCGTGCATGACGGCGCACGTCCTTTTGTCTTGTCTGACGATATAGACAGCGTGAATGCCGCCGCCGCAGAGTTCGGCGCAGCCGTCTGCGGTGTCCGTGCGGTAAATACAATTAAGACCCTTACGCCCGACGGGTTTATAGACGAGACCGTCAACCGTGAAAAAGTTGTTTCTGTCTTTACCCCGCAGGCGTTCAGACGTGATATATATGCCGAGGCGCTCTGTCGTGCGGAAAAATCGCTTCATTTATATACGGACGATTCGGGACTTGTCGAAGCTTGCGGTTATCCCGTCCGTTTTATCGAATGCGACCGCTGCAATATAAAAATAACGTATCCGTCCGATTTGAAGTGATCACAGCGGCGTTTTTTGCAGATATTCCCGAAGCGCAAGCAAAGCCTTTTTTTCCAGCCGTGAGATGTATGAGCGTGAAACGCCGAGCCGCTGCGCGGTTTGTTTTTGCGTAAGAGGCGGTTCGGTCAGCCCGTAACGAAGTTCGATTATCGTTCGCTCTCTGTCGTCCAGCTGCGTTCTGATACCTTTTATCAGTTGCTCGACACACATTTTTCTGTAAACGGAATCGAGAATTTTATCCTCTTCGGCTATCACGTCTATCAGCGACAGTTCGTTTCCGTCCTTGTCGGTCTCGATGTGTTCGTTCAGCGATATTTCATTTGCCGCACGTTTCTTTTTTCGGAAATGCATACGGATTTCATTTTCGACGCACTTTGCGGCATAAGTCACGAGCCTGACCTTCTTCTCGGGCTTGTAACTGTCAACGCCTTTTATCAGACCTATCGAGCCTATCGAAATAAGGTCGTTCTGGTCTTCCGCAGACGCGTAGTATTTTTTAACGATGTGCGCAACAAGTCTCATGTTGTGTTCGATGAGTTTCGAACGTGCACTATCGTCTCCTTTCAGCATTTTTTCAACGAGTTCCTTTTCTTCTTTTTCGGAAAGCGGCGGGGGAAAAGACCCTGTCTGACCGATATGCAGTATAAGCAAAAACAGATTTAAGAAAGAACCGAACATATTATAATGCCTCCCTTGTAATTTTAATTTATGGCGGAACTCGGCTTGTCTATGAGTTTTTTACATTTAATCGTGAATTTTAATTCGGAACAACAGATAAAATAATTTCGGAGCATGATGTTTTATGGCTAAGCTTTATTTCAAATTCGGCGCGATGGGCAGTTCGAAAAGCGCACAGGCGCTGATGACAAAATTCAATTATGAAGAGAAAAACAAAAATGTTTTTCTGATGAAGCCCGCAACGGACGACAGGGGAGACGAAGTTGACGAATTCGGCAACGTCACGGCGGAAGTTCGGAGCAGAATAGGGTTGAAAGCCCCTGCGGTAACCGTGTCGGACAACGATAACATTATAGAAATGTACTTGGAGCGTGACAAAAAGCAAAAGGTCGATGTCATAATCTGCGACGAATGTCAGTTTTTGACGGAAGTTCAGATAGAACAGATGAAAGACATTGCGGATATGTACGATGTCCCCGTTCTTTGCTTCGGACTTCGTGCGGATTTCAGAACACGGCTTTTCCCCGGAAGCAAGCGGCTTTTTGAGATAGCGGACAGCATAACCGAGATCAAATCCATTTGCCGCTGCGGCAGAAAAGCGACCGTCAATGCACGTCTTGACGGAAAAGGCAACATTCTGACCGAAGGTTCTCAGGTATTTATCGGCGGCAACGAAAGTTATGTCGGAATGTGCTACAAATGTTATCATGAGCAGATAAGAAAACAAAACGGCGAAAAATAAAAAATTTCGGAATGCGCAGCAGCGTTCCGAACAACAAAGGAGGAACTTCACATGGCAAACCTTACCCCTCACAACGAAGCGGCTCTCGGCGATTTTGCCAAAACCGTGCTTATGCCCGGTGACCCGCTCCGCGCTGAATTTATCGCAAATACTTTTCTTCAAGACGCAAAACTTGTCAACAATGTCCGCGGTATTCACGGTTACACGGGAACATACAACGGCGTAAAAGTTTCCGTTATGGCAAGCGGCATGGGTATGCCGTCCATCGGTATATATTCTTACGAACTGTATACTGTTTACGGCGTGCAGAACATCATGCGTATCGGCTCTGCGGGGGCGATAAACCCGAATATAAAGGTTCGCGACATTGTTATAGGGCAGGGCGCTTGCACCAATTCAAATTTTGCGTCGCAGTATCATCTGCCCGGAACTTTTGCTCCGATAAGCAGTTACAAAATGCTCCGTCATTGTGCTGATATTGCCGAAGATATGGGACTCCGTTATCATGTCGGCAACATTATTTCGTCTGATACGTTCTACAATGACGAAGAGGGACTTCCCGACGGGTTGAAGTCAACGCCGTCCTGGAGCAAAATGGGCGTTATGGCGATAGAAATGGAAGCAGCCGCGCTTTATATGAATGCTGCAAGATGCGGACGCAACGCGCTTGCGATATGCACGATTTCAGACCATATTCTGACGGGTGAAAATCTGCCCGCGATAGAGAGACAGAATTCGTTTACGGAAATGATGGAACTTGCGCTTAAAACCGCAGTTGCGTTGGACGCCGAATAAAGGAGGTTTTCCGAAATGACGAAAGAAGAACTCTGTGCGCTTGCGATAGATGCAATGAAAATGGCTTATGTCCCGTATTCGGGTTATACCGTGGGCGCGGCTCTTCTGACTTCGACGGGAAAAGTTTTTACGGGCTGCAATATAGAGAACGCATCGTTTACACCGACGGTATGCGCGGAAAGAACGGCTATTTTTAAGGCTGTCAGCGAGGGCGAACGCAAATTTGAAATGATTGCGGTTGCGGGCGGCAAAGGCGGCGTTGTCAACGGTGAGTTTCCTCCGTGCGGCGTTTGCAGACAGGTGATGGCGGAGTTTTGTTCGCCTGAGTTTCCCGTTCTTTTCGTTGTCGGAGACGGGAAGTATACCGAGCATACTCTCGGAGAAATTCTTCCGAATGCCTTCTACCCGAATTTTGTCACAAATTGATTTGTGCAGTTTACACAAATGCATACAAAACTATTGACAATATGGGTGAATTGTGATAAAATTTTCACGAACAAGCAGTAAATACTGCATATTTTTAGGAGGTTCTTTTATGAAAAAGTTTCTTGCTGTTTTCCTGGCGGTAGTCATAGTAGCAGGTCTTTTCGTTCTCTCCGCATGCGGAAATAAGGATAATAATCCTACTTCTACATCCGGAACTGACGACAAAACCCCGGCTTCCGACTACAAAATCGCGATGATCACCGACTACGGCGACATCACCGACCAGTCTTTCAACCAGACCACCTACGAGGCGTGCAAAGCATTCGCAGAGGCTAACAACCTTCAATTCGAGTACTTCAAGCCCGCAGATAACTCCGACGCCGCTCGTGAGTCTATGATAGACAACGCGGTTGATAAGGGTTACAACGTTCTTGTTATGCCCGGTTATGCGTTCGCGACCGCTATCCTCAGCCGCGCTCCGCAGTATCCCGACGTTAAATTCTTCGCGCTCGACGTTGCTCAGGGCGACTTCCTTGAAGCAGGCGTTAAACTCGCAGGCGAAACCTACGACTACAAACCCGAAAACTGGGATTTCGACAAATATGTAAAACTTGACAACATTTACAGCGCTATTTACAAAGAAGAACTCAGCGGTTACATGGCAGGTTACGCCGCAGTTAAACTCGGCTACACCAAACTCGGCTTCCTCGGCGGTATGGCGGTTCCCGCGGTTATCCGCTTCGGTTACGGTTTCGTTCAGGGCGCAGATGAAGCTGCGAAAGAACTTAACATAACCATTGATATGAACTATGTATACGGCGGTCTTTTCCAGGGCGACCCCGCGATCACCGCTAAAATGGACACTTGGTTCGCTAACGGCACGCAGCTCGTGTTCGCTTGCGGCGGCGGCGTTTACACCTCCGCAGCAGAGGCTGCCAAGAAAGTCGGCGGCAAGATCATCGGCGTTGATACCGACCAGAGCCCCATCATTGATAAAGGCTACGGCAAAGGCATCACCGTTACGTCCGCTATGAAGGGCCTTTATCCCGCAACGTACGACACCCTTACCGACATCATTGCCGGCAAATGGGATAACTACAAGGGTAAGATCGTTTCTCTCGGTCTCGTAAACGGCGAAGACCCGACCAAGAACTACGTTCAGCTTCCTATGGATACCACGCAGTTCGGCGATACGTTTACCAAAGAGGATTACACCGCTCTCGTTAAGAATATGTTTGAGGGCAAGGTTACCGTATCCGATGACACGACCGTATTCCCGACCGTTACCAATTCCAACGTATCCGATCAGGGCAGAATAGTCGGCTAATCATTGTTAAAATAAGGGAATTGAAAAGATCAGATTCCCCGAACATTGACAGGGGTGTCCGAAAACGGACACCCCTGTTTTGCAAAGAAACAGGAAAAAACAGTAAGAAAGGGGGAGATCGTTATGGCGGAACAGTATGCGATAGAAATGTTGCATATAACGAAAAGGTTTGCGGGAATAACCGCGAACGACGATATAACTCTCCGACTTAAAAAAGGTGAAATCCACGCGCTTCTCGGCGAGAACGGCGCGGGAAAATCGACTTTGATGTCCGTTCTTTTCGGTATATATCAGCCCGAAGAGGGTGAGATCTACAAGGACGGCAAAAAGGTCAGCATAAAAGACCCGAACGATGCGAATGCGCTCGGAATAGGAATGGTACATCAGCATTTCAAACTTGTTGAGTGTTTTTCCGTTCTCGACAATATAATGCTCGGTGTCGAACCGACGAAAGCGGGCTTTCTGCAAAAGCGCGTCGCACGCAAAAAGATACTTGAACTTTCGGATAAATACGGACTCAGCGTTGACCCCGATGCGATTATCGAAAATATCTCCGTCGGAATGCAGCAGAGAACCGAAATTCTGAAAATGCTTTACAGAGAAAACGAAATACTTATATTTGACGAACCCACCGCGGTTCTTACTCCGCAGGAGATAACGGAACTTATGCAGATAATGCGTAACCTTGCGGCAGAGGGAAAATCGATACTTTTCATTTCTCACAAATTGAACGAGATAATGGAAATAGCGGATCGCTGTACTGTTTTGCGTAAAGGCAAATATGTGGGCACTGTCGATATCAAAGATACGACCAAGAACGAACTTTCTCGCATGATGGTCGGCAGAGACGTTGAATTTGTTGTTCAAAAAGACGAACACCCCGTCGGCGATACCGTTCTTGAAGTCAAGGGGCTTTACGCTCAAAGCCGTATACATAAAAAAGACGCGGTCAAAAATGTTTCGTTCCGTGTTCGCAGAGGTGAGATTGTCGCTATCGCGGGCATTGACGGAAACGGACAGACCGAACTTGTTTACGCTCTTACGGGACTTGAAAAAATCAAAAAGGGAAAAATTTTGCTTCTCGGAAAAGATATTTCCCACGCTTCTGTCAGAAAGAGAAATGTTTCGGGAATGAGCCATATTCCCGAGGACAGACACAAACACGGTCTTGTTCTTGATTATTCACTTGAAAACAATCTCGTTTTGCAACGTTATTTCACTCCGAAATTTACTAACAAAGCGGGCTTTCTTAAAAAACGCGTTATTCGCGGCTACGCAAAAGACCTTATCGAACGTTTTGATATTCGTTCGGGACAGGGAAGCGTTACAATTGCAAGAACCATGTCGGGCGGTAACCAGCAAAAGGCTATCGTTGCCCGTGAAGTGGACTGCAATCCCGACTTGCTTGTTGCGGTTCAGCCTACAAGAGGTCTCGATGTCGGCGCTATCGAAAACATTCACCGTCAACTGATAAATCTGCGTGACGAGGATAAGGCGGTATTGCTTGTATCTCTCGAACTTGATGAGGTCATGAGCGTTGCGGACAGAATCCTTGTTATGTATGAGGGTGAAATTGTCGGACAACTTGACCCGAAGAAGATAACCGTTGAAGAACTCGGACTTTATATGTCCGGCGCAAAGAGAGAGGAGGTTTATGATGCCTAAGAAAAGTTTCGGACGTCGCCTTGTAGGCAATAATGTCTTCCAGACGATAGTTGCTTCCGTTCTCTGTGTCATAATCGGACTCATCATCGGTTATGTCGTTCTTCTGTGCATAAACCCTGACGGCGCATTCAAAGCCATTACGGATATGCTCAAAAACTTTATGACGTTCTCGCGCGCCACGTTGCGTGTAAAGAACCTCGGCAATACACTTGTAACGACCGTTCCTCTTCTTATGTGTTCGCTGTCGATACTGTTCTGCTATAAGGCGGGACTTTTCAATATCGGCGCTGCTGGACAGTACGTTATTGGTGCAGGCGTTGCTCTTTATGCGGCGCTCGGTTTGGGGCTTCCGTGGTATCTGTGCGTACTCCTTGCAATCGTTGCGGGTGCTGTGCTCGGAACCGTAAGCGGTCTGCTCAAAGCCTATTGCAACGTCAATGAGGTTATCAGCGGAATCATGCTCAACTGGATAAGCCTTTATCTTGTCAATATGCTTTTGAACATTGTAAAAGAGCCTACCAGCCCTTACACAAAGAGCGTTCTCGGTGTTAATTCAAAGGCAATTATTCCGTCTCTCGGAATAGGTAAACTTCTCAATAACAACTATGCAACGATTGCAATTCCCATTGCTGTTCTTGTTGCAATTATAATCTGGGTAGTCCTTGACAAAACAAAATTCGGTTATGAATTGAAGGCGACGGGCTATAACCGTCACGCCGCAAAGTATTGCGGTATGGCTGAAAAACGCAACATCGTTGTAACTCTTGTTATCGGTGGTGCGCTTGCGGGCTTCGGCGCGGCTCTGTATTATCTCACGGGTATTATGCAATGGTCGTGCAGCGAATCTTCCGTTCCGGCAATGGGCTTCAACGGAATTGCGGCGGCGTTCCTCGGCGGACTTCATCCGATAGGTTCGATATTCTCGTCGTATTTCATTCAGCACATCACAAGCGGCGGTGCATACATCGACAAGATGGTATATTCGTCACAGATCTCCGACCTGATATCCGCAATCATAATTTACCTGTGCGGATTCGTATTCTTTGCGAAGACCGTGCTCAACAAATGGCTTATGACCCGCGATGCGGCAGCCGCTCGCAAACTTGAAGAAAAACAGGCTGCTGCGGTTTCTTCCGAAGAGAAAGGAGGTAAGGCTGAATGACGTTACTTGTTCAATATACTTTGATTTACGCTTCGGTTCTTATCCTTGTCGCTCTCGGCGGTTGCTTTGCAGAGCATTCGGGCGTTATCAACCTCGGACTTGAAGGTATTATGATAATGGGCGCACTCGGCGGCGCATTGACTTTGAAATATCTTTGTGCTGCATGGCAGGGCGTTCCCGCAATAGTTCTTATTCTTTCCGCCGTATTGGTTGCGGCGCTTGTCGGACTGATATATTCATTGCTGTTAAGTGTGGCGTGCGTCACTTTCAACGCGGACCAGACAATAGTCGGCACGGCGCTGAATATGCTCGGACTTGCCGCTTCCGTTATTATCGCAAGAGCGATAAATACGGCTGAATCTCCCGACAACGTTTCTTCAAGCATAACTTATTACGACGGCAAAGGCGCATTTGTGCAGAAGATAGGCGACTTTGAACTTAACTGGTTCATGGTCATAACCGTTATCTTGCTTATTGTGGCTTACATACTGCTCTACAAAACAAGATTCGGTCTGCGTCTTATGGCGTGCGGCGAACATCCGCAGGCGGCGAACAGCGTCGGAATAAGCGTTTACAAAATGCGTTATGCGGGCGTTATGATTTCGGGTGTCCTCGGCGGTATCGGCGGTATCGCATATATCACCGCAGGCGTCAGCGAATGGAAATTTGAGGGCGGCGTTGCAGGCTTCGGTTTCCTTGCTCTTGCCGTTATGATATTCGGTCAATGGAAGCCCACGCGCATTGCGCTTGCCGCGCTTCTGTTCGGTCTTTTCCGTGCGCTTTCAAATGTTTATTCGGGTATCGGATTCCTTGCAAATCTGAATATCAGCAGTTCCATTTACAATATGATGCCTTATGTTATTTCGCTTATCGTTCTTGCGTTTACTTCCAAGAAATCAAGAGCGCCGAAAGCAGAGGGCATACCCTACGATAAGGGACAACGATAATATTAAATCCTATCGGCGGGGATTTTT
>ERZ857965.75-NODE-75-length-151234-cov-27.971610_pt1 | contig 151234 bp, 162 predicted proteins | sample MGYA00519758_ERZ857965 | MGnify/ENA primary metagenome ERZ857965 (study PRJEB31778, sample SAMEA3449381) | human gut metagenome | biome: human gut; feature: human-associated habitat; material: faeces | place: United Kingdom | collected 2010/2012 ...
GTGTTTTGTTTGTGTACTATGGTTTTCTATGGGAATTTCATTTCGCTGCAAGCCTTTTTCTATTACATTACTTACTTATTTTTTAATATTTTTATTTTATCTGTTTTTTTTATTTCATGATTATTTTGTCTGCGGTGATTTTATGAATATTAAAATATTGGACACTACTTTAAGAGATGGAGAACAGACTCCTGGTGTATCTTTAACTTCATTGGAGAAATTAAGAATTGCTACTAAACTTGATGAAATTGGTGTTAATTTTATTGAGGCAGGTTCAGCAATTACTTCAGAAGGGGAAAGACAGTCTATTAAAGATATAACTCAACAGAATTTTAATGCAGAGATTCTTAGTTTTTCCAGACCTCTTGAAATGGATATTGATTATTGTTTAGAATGTGATGTTGATGCAGTTAATTTAGTTGTTCCTACTTCTGATTTGCATATTTTTGATAAATTAAAAATTACTAAAGAGGAGTTACTGGCAATGTCCAACTCTGCAGTTGATTATTGTAAGGATCATGGGTTAACTGTTGAGCTGTCTGCTGAAGATGCATCCCGAACAAGCATTGATTTTTTAAAGACAGTTTATGTTAATGCTATTGAACATGGTGCTGATAGGGTTTGCTTATGTGATACTGTTGGTATTTTAACACCTGAATCTTCTTTTGAAATGTTTAAGCAATTAAAAGAAGATATTGATGTTCCAATTAGCTGTCATTGTCATAATGATTTTGGTTTGGCTGTTGCCAATACATTTGCCGCTTTGAAAGGGGGAGCATCTGAATTCCATTCTACCATAAATGGTATCGGTGAGAGAGCAGGCAATACTTCTTTTGAAGAATGTGTTGTTGGCATATACAAATTATTCCCTCAGTTTTCAACAGATATTAAAATTCATGAGATTTACACCATTTCAAAATTAGTGGCAAGATTGACTGGTGTTTATATTCAGCCTAACAAAGCAATTGTAGGTGAGAATGCTTTTGCTCATGAATCAGGAATTCATTCTGATGGAATTATTAAAAATGCCGCTACTTATGAATCTATAACTCCTGAACTTGTTGGCCGTAAACGCAGGTTCGTCATTGGTAAGCATATGGGTACTCATGGTTTGGATGTTAGACTAAAAGAGCTGGGAGTTAATGTCAGTAAAAATCAGCTTAAAAAGATTTGCGACAATATTAAAGTTCTTGCTGATAAAGGTAAAACAGTTACTGATGTTGATTTGCAGGCAATAGCTGATAATGTTTTAGAAATTAATCATAAAGACAGGATTAAGTTAAATGAGGTTACTATTGTATCAGGTAATAAGGTTATGCCTACTGCATCTGTAAAACTGACAGTTGACGGTGAGGAAGTTTTAAATGCTGGTGTAGGTATTGGTCCTGTGGATGCTGCAATCAATGCTGTTAACTCTTTGGATATCTTTGATGATATTGATTTTATTGAATACCATGTAGATGCAATTACCGGAGGTACTGATGCACTTATTGATGTAATTATTAAACTTCAGAAAGGGGATAAAATCATATCTGCAAGAGGAACTGAGCCGGATATTATTAATGCCAGTGTAAAGGCATATATTTCTGGTGTTAACCGCTTACTTTCTAATTAGGGTGTTTTTATGGAAATTAAAGTTTTAGGATTTAAAGGAAATATTGATTCTGTCAGCAAAACACTGGATAAAATTAACAGTCTTAAAAATAGTGATAATGAAATTATCCAGCTTTTGAATGCTGATGCAATAGCAGGTTTAAGGCATGTGGAACATGGTGTTAATCAGGCTTTTTTAGCTTTCAGAAGACATGAAAACCTTGCCAATGATTTAAGTGTTGAGATTTGTTTAAGATGTTCCGCTCAAAGACAGATTTCCAAAGCTTTTGAAATTCTTGGCCTTAAAGAAGGAAAAATGAATTTGTGCGCTATCTTAATAAACTGTTCTGATGAAAGTGTTGATGAATTATCTTTAATGTTTGATAGAGATAATAATGTTTTAATAGCTGATGAATTAAAATTAATGAAGATTTATGATATTGATAAAAATGAGCTGGCAAACATGCATATTGATGATATAATAATTGATAAGATAACCAAACTCATAGTTGATTATTAACAACTTCAATTATTTTATCAAGATTTTCTTTTTTTAAACTGCTGTAATCCAAATTTTTAACTTCAATTACAAGTCCTTTTTCTTTCAGACGATTATAGTTCGGACATTTTGTAATGAAAGCATGATGATTTATCGGCAATTCCTTTTTCACTTTCCAAATTATATCCTTCGGTTTGTCATGTTGGATAATTACATTAACGCCTCTTTTACTTGCATGAAATGTATTATTTATATGTTTTTTTAATATGTTTGTTGCATTTATTGTTTGTTCCAAATTACTTTTTACAAAATCAAGTTCTTTATCTATACCACTGCATATTATTTCATTAGTTTTACTTAATTTTTGAGGCAGTTTGGTATTTTCAAAAATTTCAGGTTTATTTGAGCTGATAAAGCCGCCGCTTCCAACATTTATGATTTTTGGAGATCCTGTTGAAGCAATTATGATGTCTGATAAATTTCCATTTCCCAACTCCTGTTTTTTATCTCCAATTCCTGCAGAAGCATCTTCAATTGTTGTGATTCCATTGTTTTTACAGTATTTTGAAATGCTTTTTGTATCCTGGTTTGCACTATATCCTGCAAAACTTGTAAATATTAGGGCGGAGTTTTTAGGAATATCCATTTCATTTAAATAATCAGTGTTTATCAGTCCTAAATCTGTTTTGAGGGTTATTATTTCCTTATTTAAATAGTTGGCAATTTGCTTAAAACCATTCCATCCTCCCTGGTCTGGTATAATGACTGAACCTTCAATAGCTGACAGTGCTATAAAAATACTGTTGTTTCCGCTGCTGGTTATTTCGCAGTATTCATGTCCTGTAATTTCTTTTACTTTTTTTTGGCAGTTTTTTTCAAAACTGTTGTTCCTGTCATTTAAATAAGGATTTTCGCCACTGGCTACTTTAGCCATAGATTCCTTAGTTTCTTTATGAGGTTCTTTAAATTTAAATTCCATATTATCACTATTTGAAGTATTGATCCAGTGTAGTCTGTTTTGTGTGAAGCATTTCATTTAACAGGGTTCCCTGCTTTACATATTTTTTAACCGGTATTTTTAGTTTGCTTCCGCAGTATAACATAGCATCTTTTAAGGTTTCAAATTCTTTATATGATTTTTTCATAGCTTCTTTCATATTTTCTCTAACATTAAATACTCCTAATGGCACATAACCTTCGTAAGCTTCTCTTAAAACAAGTAATCCTGCCTGTTTTTTCTCTTTAAATAAACTGTCAAGAACTGCCATTTTAGCTGTGTAATAACATCCGCCAACTCTTGAGTATTCCTTTTTTCCACCATTTGTTTCATAGTCTGAGAAAATAATTTCTTCTTTACCTATTATTTTAATAAATGCTTCATACCATTCATACTGCCATTCTGTCGGAGTCAATATGATTACATAATAATTGTTCAGGCTTCCGAATTCATAAACCCTGTATGTATCAATCTTTTCAAATTTTCTGACTTCTTTTAAGAATTGGTCTGCCAATGTGGTATCACATGCTGTAATTGACCATCTTGTCGGAACCAGTTTTCTTTTGTTTTTTGTTCCAAAGGCACCTACTGAAAATGCTTTTTGCATAGCTGTAAATGGAACATCTTTATTGTGCAAGTTTAGAACAGCTTCACTGGCTTTCAAATCAGTGTCATAATAGGTTTTTTCCAATTGTTTGTCCCAGCGGACTGCATCTATATCAAATTTTTCAATAACTGCACTTGGACCATGAGGCATACTGTCTTCAGTCAGCAGTGCTCCTGTGGGACGTTTGCCAAAAGTGGCTTCACTGTCAATTGCTTTGGAAGCCAGGGAGATGTCCTGTAGTTTTTCAACAAAAGGATTATCTAAATCATCAATTTTAATTAGTTGTTTTCCTCTTACGAGATTCATTCTGTATTTAATTATATCTTCCTGATTTTTATGCTCTCCAATCCAGGATTCCGGAGAATCCATAATTGCAGTATCTCCTAATTGATTTGCCATCATAGGCCCTGCATAGACTTTGGGATATGACCATCTTCCAATAAAAACAGACGGTGGTGTGCTTCCCTCTAAATTTTTTCCAACTTTAACAGATTTCATCTGTATTTGTTTGGTTAATTTTTCAAGGTATGCATTTTTGGTTGTTTTCATATTTGCCATTTTAAATCTAGTGAAAATAAGTATTTAATTAAAAAAAGATTTGAAAGTACCTAAATTTTTTTCATTTAAGTACTGATTATTTGTTTTTAAGCGAATTCGATTGTGCTAGGTGGTTTATCACTTATGGATAATGCAACATGTGTTACTTCAGAAATTTCAGAAGTTATTCTTTGTGACATTGTTTGAATAACCTTCCATGGTAATTCAGGAACATATGCAGTCATAGCATCAACGGAATCAACGATTCTTAAAACAACCAAATAACCGAAGTCTCTTTGGTCTCCTTTAACTCCGGTAACTTTACTGTCAGTTAATACTGCGAAATATTGCCATACATCTTTGTCAATACCTGCTTTTTCTATTTCGTCAGTTACTATTTTATTTGCCTTTCTGCAAATATCAAGTTTTTCTGGTGTAAGTGAGCCAATAACTCTAACAGCAAGACCTGGACCTGGGAACGGTTGTCTGTGAACTACTTTTTCAGGTAAGTCTAATAATAAACCAATTTCCCTTACTTCATCTTTGTACAAATCACGGATTGGTTCAACTAACTCAAGAACCATACCGCTAGGGAGTGCTAAATTGTGGTGGGATTTGATTTTACCTTTACTTTCAATCCAATCAGGAGCTATGGTACCTTGTACTAAGTATTTTGCATCTGTTTTTTCAGCTTCTCTTTCAAAAACATCAATAAATACTTTTCCGATGATTTTTCTTTTTTCTTCAGGATCTTCTACTCCTTCAAGAGCGTTTAAGAATTCTTCAGAAGCATCAACATAATTAAAGTTTAATCTATCTTTAAAAGTATTAGTTACTTCTTCCACTTCCCCTTCTCTTAAAAGACCATGATCTACAAATATTGCTATTAAATTATCTCCAATAGCTTCTTGGACAAGAACAGAACATACTGAACTGTCGACTCCTCCGGATAAAGCAATAATAGCTTTTTCATCACCTATTTGCTCTTTTATCTTTTGGATAGCATCTTTAATAAATTCTTCTGGACCTAACATTGTCTCAACCACAAATGATTATTCTGCTTCTTCTTCGTTTTCTTCTTCATAATCTTCAATGATTTGTTTAACCATTGCTTCCAAACCGTTTTCATTTCCAGCTTCAAGTGCTTCAAATATTTCATCATATTTGACATATTTTTCTAATTTTATAGCTTTAGCACCAATTCCGGAGATTCTGAACCCGTATTCTTCATCTCCTACAGGAATATTGACATACTGTCTTCTTAAACCTGGTTTATTTGCAAGTGCTTTTTCTTTTAAGTCTTCTGGATTATCAATCATTATTACACCTTTTTTTACAAATTTCATAGAAATTTTCGAATATAGTTGATCCTTTAGGAGTATGATGTACTTCAGGGTGGAATTGTATTCCATAAACATCTTTTTCGGTATGTTTAAAGGATTCAACATCGCATAAGTTTGAATTAGCCAAAATTTCAAAATCATCAGGGATACTTTTCACTTCCTCTTTGTGGGAAGACCAGACTTCCATTTTAGGAGCTAATCCTGAAAATAAGTTTTCATCATTAACAATATTGATTTCAACTTTAGCATAGCTTTCAGTATTGGACGTGTCTATTTGTCCACCGTAAGCCTTGGCTATTAGCTGGTGTCCTAAACAGATTCCTAAAATAGGTATATCAAAATGTTTAATATATTCTTCACTATTTCCAGCACCTTCAATTGAAGGTCCGCCACCTAAAATCAATCCAATTGGATTTTTAGCTTCAATTTCTTCGATACTTAATGTATTTGGAACTAATTCGGTTGGAATTTTAAGATATTGTAAGCTACGTTGAATTCTATGATTATATTGGCCTTTATTATTAATAACTAATATTGTCATTTTTTACTCCCTAATCTAATGTTATTATTTTAGTTTTTTTTATTTATTATATGTTTGTACTAAATTTTAGGAATAATTTTTTAAAAAAAGAAAAATAGGTTTTCATAAATTAATTTCAATGTTTTTGAAAATTTTGAATTTGAATTTTGTTGTTCAAATTTTGTATCTGACGAAACAGTCATTGTAAATGCTCTAAAATCAGCACATGGTCTTTATTTTATTTGAAAAATTATTGATGTAGCCACAAGTAAATCTGTGCCAATTACAAAAATAACGCTACATAAAAGTATTTTAATTTAATAATGTAAAAAAAGATAAGGGCATTTTTGCCCTATTATTTGTTTTTTATTGTAGGTGTTATCTGTTTTAGCAAATCCAAATCATAGCTGCCGATTATAATGATGTTGCTTGGGTTATTATTATTTATTGCAATGTATGTTTCATTTTCAAATCCTATGATATTATTTTCATCTGTTATTTGGTAGTATGTGATGTTGTTGGAAGTTTCCACAATTCTTGAAGAGTTGGTTAAATTTTCAATGCTTGTCTGTTCCAATATATGATTTAATTCATTCTGATTTTCATAAAATGTTTTGTTAATTTTTATAACTTGAAAATTGTCTCCAACATATACACTTAATGATAAATCAGAACCTGCTAATTTAACATTGCTGTCTTCAGGTATTTCCATGGTAAACTCTCCAAAGTCATAGGTTTCCATTTCTGGAGGTGCTGTAGATTCACTAATGATATATCCATATCCCCCTGCAGATAATATGATCATTGCTATGAAGAATATGATTAATTGCCATTTTCTTTCCATTTTTCCACCATTTGCTTAAACTTTATATATAATATTAAATAAATCACATTGTCATGGAACTTAGAGATTTAATTTATATTATTATTGCAATTTTAATTGCAGTAGTGCTATTAAAAATATTCATGTGGTTATTGCCATTGTTTATAGTATTGGTTATAGCATTTTTCATATATGTGTATTTATCTGAGCGTTTTTAATTTATTTGTGATTGTGTATGTCTTCATATGCGGAAGTTGCAGCTATTGCACCTTCTCCACATGCTACAATCCATTGCCTTAACCCGCCGCATATATCTCCTGCAGAATAAACATTTTCAATATTTGTTCTTTGATGTTTATCTGTAATTATTTCTCCGGATTCACTTAATTCAACATTTAATTTTTTGGCTAATTCATTATGTGGTTTATATCCTATGCCAACAAAAACTCCCTGTGTTTTAAATTCACTGTATTCATTAGTTTTAACATTTTTTAGAATTACAGAATTTACAAGAGCATTTCCTTTTATTTCTTCAACTGTTGTATCGTAAATAACATCAATATTTCTTTCCTTAATTTCCTTTTGCAGATATTGCTGAGCTCTTAGTTCATCTCTTCTATGGATAATGGTAACATTACAGCCGACATTGTCCAGGAAAATAGCTTCTTGCAGTGCACTATTTCCACCACCAATCATTATGGCATCTTTGTCCTTAAAGAATAATCCGTCACAGGTAGCGCAATAGCTAACTCCCTTGCCTAAATATTCTTCTTCTCCGGGAATTTCCAGATGCTTATGTGAACTTCCAGTAGCTAAAATTATTGTTTTTCCGCAGTATTCATCTTTATGTGTTGTAACAAGGAAGTTATCATTGTTTTTTTCTATGTTTTTTACAATTTCATTTTCATGCAATTCAACATATTTCATACACTGCAATTTCATTTTTTCAACTAATTCAAAACCTGAAATTGTGTCAAATCCAGGATAATTTTCCATTAGTGGAACTTCACGACCAATTCCGCCAGCCAGTCCTTTATCCAAAATTAATGTTTTTGTTCCTTGTCTTCCTGCATAGATTCCAGCAGTTAATCCTCCAGGACCTGCTCCAACTATGATTATATCATAAGTTTTCATGTTAATAACCTCAATATTTAGTTAATTTAATTATATTGTTTGGGATTATTTAAAATTAATGAAAGTATTATTTTATTTTGATAAGTTTAAAAAAAGAAAAAAGAGATTAATTATTCGTTTTTCTTATATCTGTAATAACCAAAGATTAAAACAGCAAAAACAATAATTAACACGATTATAAAAGGTATTGGATTAATTTGTGTTTGTTTTGAAACATCTTTGTCAAGAAGTTCATGAACACTTTTTTCAGAGTCACCGGTTTTTGCTTCCTGTGAAGAGTCTGTTCCTACATTCACATTACTTTCAGTAGAGTTGCTGACAATTTTATTTTCATTGGAAACAATTTTATTAACTTCATTGCTTATGGCTGAAACTATATTGTTAATAATGTTGTCTGTATGATTGTTGTTGCTATTTGTAGCAGGTTTTGTTGTATTAGTTTCAGGATTTGCAGGAGTGTTTGGAGTTACTGGATTAGTTGGTTTTGGATTAGGAGTTATTGGATTTATACTGATGAATTTAGTTGGTATTTGGAAGGTGCCTGTTTTGTCATCAACTATTATAGTTGTATTGGTAGTTCCAAAATCATTTCCATCAATATTGGAATCTTTTGCTGTTGACTGTTCAATTACAAAGTTATGCTGCCCATCTATTATGATGTCTTCAGCATTTCCCTTTCCTTGAAATGTTAAGTTTTTATCAACTTTTATTCCGTTTTGGTAATAAGTTCCGGGTGTTAGATAAATGGTGGCTGAGCTATTTGCATCATTTACTGCTGTTTGTATTGAATCTTCGGGACCAATAGTTATCGAGTTATCAATATTATCGGATGTAGCATTTTCTTCAGCAGAAACTGCAGGAATAACGATTACTAAAAGTAAGAATATAAGAAGAATTGATAGTTTCCTTATATTTTCACCTCCATTTATAATATTTAAAAGGGTTTAAATATAAAGTTTTTGCCTGTTTTGAAAATAAGTAATATCGTAAAAACATCGTTAAACAGCTAAATTAGCTATTTAAATAGATAATTATAATTTTTATTTTATGGATGTTAATCAACAGTATTATTGAATTTTAAATAAAAATAAGTAAAAGAGTTATTAACTCTTTTATAACATTTTCTGAATGGACTCTTTAACTATTCTGTTAACAATACTTCCGTCAGCTTTGCCTTTAAGTTCTTTCATACTCATTCCCATTAAAGGACCCATAGCTCCCATCTGGCGTTCTTTAACCATAGCTTCATTTTTATTGACAATGTCTTCTATGATTTGAGTAACTTCTTCATGGCTAAGCAAAGTCAGATTATTGTTTTTAGCTGTTATTTCGATTTCCTCATCAGGTGATTGTATTACGCAGGTTGTTAATTTGGTAACACTATCTTTAGCTATTTTAGAATCTGCTAAAAGTTGGAAAATATCTTTTAAGTGTTGGGTAGTTAAAATATCAATGTCAAGACCTTCCCTTTTAATTTCCCTTAAATCATAAGCAAGAAGGGAAGCTACTGGTGTTGGATCTACTTCAACATCAGTCAATATCTCTTCAAAGACATCAGCTTCTAATCTTTTAACTAGCTGGCTGGCTAAATCTTCACTTAAATTATACTCTTTAATAATTCTTTCTTTTTTAACATCAGGAAGTTCAGGTAAGTTGTTTTTAATTGGTTCGACCAGTTCATCAGTTATTTTAAATAATGGAATATCTGTTTCCAGATACATCCTGTTAGCTGTAGGAAGAGGTCTCATATATTCAGTATTTCCATCGTCTAATGATTTACGTGTTTCTTCAACAACTCCTTCAAATCCGAGATTAGCTCTTCTTTTAACTTCTTCCAGTGCTGAAATAGCTACATCTTCATCATGTGCAACAATGATGAATGCATCCTGAGAACCAACATTCAAATAGTCTTTCACTGAATTTACTTCGTCCTGTGTAATACCGTATGCAGGTAGTTCGTCACTGTGGAATATTCCTGAAACTCCACGTTTTTTAGCATAACTTGCTATTTCAGTACCAAATCTTCTTCCAGGCTGAACTTCTTTTCCGATAAGTCCGTTGAAACCTTTTAATACAACTGCTTTTATGGATTCTGCTGAAGATAATATTTTGGACTTGGTATTTTCAAATAAGCTATCTAAATCATGAATTTCTTCAAGCACTTCAGCATTTCTTTTGTTCAATTCTTCTTTTATTTCAATTAATGCAAGCTGTCTTTGAACTTCATTTTCTACAATTTCGCTCATTAAATCAAGGTTTTGAACACCTTTAATTTCAACACGGGCTCCTTTTTCAATTGAAATATTCAAATCCTGTCTGATGGTTCCGAGACCTCTTTTTACATTGGTACTTCTTAAAACCTGACCGATCATATATGCAACTTCACGGACTTGATCAGGATGGTGCATAGACGGATCTGTTGTAATTTCTGCAAGAGGAATACCTAACCTGTCTAATCTAAATTCAGTGTAATCTTCAGTAGTTTCAATTCTTCTGGCTGCATCTTCTTCAAGACCTAAACTTTCAATAGCTACCCTGCCGTAAGGAGTGTCAAGATAACCGTCAGTTGCAGCAAGTCCTGTTCTTTGGAATCCTCCGGTGTTACTTCCATCAATAACCTGTTTTCTCATTGTATGGAATTCATCTACAATATGCATATTCATCAATGCAGCTATTGTAATACAGATTTCAAGAGCTTCTTTATTTAAGCTGTGAGGCGGTTCATCATCACTTTCAACAAGACAGGTGTGGTGGTCATAAGATTCATATTTGAAGTTTAAACCACGTAAAGACTCCTGAAGAGCAGCTCTGTCAATTTCACCAAGTTCACTTTGTGTTGGCCTTAAGTTTCTCTCAACAATTTCATTGTAATCTTCATCAACTAACTCTGTTTTACAAGGACAAAAGAGTTTATGTTTGGTATTTAATTGCTGATGAATTTCAAGTCCCATTTTAAGTCCTAATTTTTCCCAATCCATTTTCACACGACCTTAATTTAAGAAATATTTAATTGAAGACTTTTCATTAAATTCTCCAGCTATATTTTTATTCATTAGTTTTGCAACTTCTTCAATATCATTAGTTTGACCTAAAACCCAGCTTAATTTAACATAAGCGGTTTCAGGAGTCATGTCTCTTCCAGATATAACTCCTGCATTTAATATTTCTCTTCCGGTGGAATAAACATTCATATTTACTCTGCCGTATAAACACTGGGAAGTCATGACAACAGGAATATTTTCATCATGTGCTCTAGCTAAAGGAGTTATTAATTTGTCTGGGACATGTCCAAGACCGGTTCCTTCAATAACAAGACCTTTATATCCTTTATCAATATGATATTCAATAAGCTCTTCACAGATTCCAGGAAAACTTTTGATAAGCCCTACTTTTTCTTCAACAGCACTGTTGACTTCCAATTCATTTTCATTTCTTTTAGTGTATCTGTAATTAGGGTTAATGTCAACAGAATGATTTTCAATTTTAGCTATTGGTTCATAGTTAATGCTTCTAAATGTATCTCTGCGGCTGGTGTGCATTTTACGGACTTTAGTACCTTTATGAAGATAAGTGTAGGAATCATTTAAACTTCCATGCATACATACGCTGACTTCAGCAATATCTGATTTTGCAGCTACTACAGAATCAATGAGGTTCATATTAGCATCACTGGATGGCCTGTCTGAACTTCTCTGAGCTCCTGTTATTACAATTGGAACCGGTGTTTTTAACATGAAACTTAATGCAGCAGCAGTGTAGTGTAATGTGTCAGTACCGTGAGCTATTACAATACCATCAGTACCGTCAGATATGTCATTAGCTATTGATTCGGCAGCTTCAACCCAATATTTAGGTTGCATATTTTCACTTAAAATATTGTACAGTGCTTTAACATTATAATTGGCATAATCTAATAATTCAGGGTTTGCTTTAATTAAATCAGCTGCTGTAAATTTAGGGTGAACTGCTCCAGTTCTATAATCAATAATTGAAGAAACTGTTCCTCCTGTAGATATTATTGAAATATTTTGTTTTGAAGGGTCGTGAGCTATATCTTCAGCCCCATAACCAATTTTCGGTTTGTCACCTTTTTGAATCAGTTCAGCTTGTGTATTTTCAATAGCTACACCGACATTGTATCCGCTGTCTAGTTTTAAAACTAAATATCCGTCTTCACTATCTTCAGATCTATCTAATAAGATACCTTCATAGGAGATATCCTCTTTATTGATTTTAATGGTATCTCCTATGGTAATTCCATTATTTTCCAAGTATTTTTTAGCTATTTCTTTATATGTCATGAAACCACATTTAATTTAAGAGTTGTCTTTTACCCATTGCGCTCCAGCTTTTAAAACATCAATATTTACATTAATGACTTTAGGTTTGGATGCAAACATATGTTTAATAGCATTTTCATAGGATTCTGGTGCTAAAGTTTTCTTCAATTCCATTAAAACACCAATTAAAGCAGTATTTGCAGTTCTTGTGTTTCCAAATTTTTCAGCTATTTCAATTGAAGGAACTTTGATTATATTGACGTTTTTATCAACTTCAACATCATCTATACGGGAATCATAGATAATAGTTCCGTTTTCTTTAACATCTTTGGCAAATTTCTCTAAAGACGGTTTGTTTAGAGCAATGAGAATGTCAATATCTTCTACAACTGGAGTTCCTATGGTTTCATCAGAAATTACAATGGAACAGTTTGAGCTTCCTCCCCTTTGTTCTGGTCCGTAACTTGGATACCATGAAACATGTTTGCCTTCACTGCAGGCAGCCTGAGCTATTGTAAGACCTGCACTTAAAACACCTTGTCCTCCAAATCCGGTTACTTTTATGGTTACAGGTTCCATACCAGTACTTTTACAGTAAGCAGAGTCTCCGCTTCTGTCTACATTGAATATTTTATCTAGGGAATCGATGGTGTAATCATTTTCAGGTCTTATAATTGGTTTTCTGTCTTTCAATTCATTTCTGAAGTTTTTGACTGGAAACTCTTTTTCCATCTGATTTTCAAGGAAGTCTTGAACACCTTTTGCATCTTGTTTTAAGTTGGTAGGACATGGTGATAAGATTTCTACAAATGAATATCCTTTCCCTTCTTTTTGAATGGTTAATGCCTGTTTGATGGCATATTTTGCAAGTCTGATTTTTAAAGGAGTAGCTAGTGAAACTCTTTCAATAAATACTGGTGCCTTTAAGCTGTCAATTAATTCACACATATGGGTTGGATATCCTGCATAATCAGGATCTCTTCCTGTTTGACAGGTAACAGTTTTTTCTCCAACTAAAGTTGTTGGTGCCATTTGTCCACCAGTCATTCCATAAACTGTATTGTTTACAAAGAATACTGCTATTTTTTCTCCTCTGTTTGCTGCTTGTAATGTTTCATTTAAACCAATGGATGCTAAATCTCCGTCTCCCTGGTAACTCATTACAATTGCATTATCTTCTGCTCTGGAAATACCTGTAGCTACTGCAGGTGCTCTTCCATGAGCTGTTTGTACATTTCCGCAGTTGAAGTAGTAATAAGCAAATACTGAACATCCTACAGGAGAAATCATGACACATCTTTCTTGTATTCCAAGTTCATCCATACATTCTGCAATTAATTTATGGATAATTCCGTGTCCACATCCTGCACAGTAATGTGTAGTGGTTTGGTTAGTTTCACCTTTTCTTGGAAAAGATGGATAAATTGACTCAGGACGTTTACGTATTGATAATTCATAATCTTCTAGGTTTTTTGGTGCTAAACTTTTTTCATCCATTTTTTCACATCCCTAATCAATAATATATTTTCCTGTTTTTCCTTTTTCGGAAGTACCTTTTGGTAATTCTTCATCAATTTCAGCTATTTCGTAAATCTTTTTAAGAATCTGTTTAAGTTCAATTAAGTTTCCACCCATCCTGTTGACAAGGTAAGTATTTTCTTTTCTTAAAGCAGCTAACTGTATATCTTCCAATAACTGACCGTTACTCATTTCTACAGAAACGAAACTTACTCCCTTATCACCAAGCTCTTTAATTTTTTCTTCTGGGAATGGTGATAATGTAATAGGTCTTAAAAGTCCTACTTTTAATCCTTTTTCACGGGAAACATCAACTGCACTTCTGGCTACTCTACTACTAATTCCATAAGATACTAAAACAATTTCAGCATCGTCAAGTTTGTAATCTTCGTATTCAACTTCATTTTCAGCTATTTTAGCATATTTTTCCTGAATTTCAAAGTTGAAGTCTTCTAACTGGTCAAAATCAAGGAAAATGGAAGTGACTAAATTTTCCATTGTGTCTTTGTTTCCACGTACTGCCCAGGATTCATCTATTGTAGGGTCAACAGCTTCTTTTGGGAATTCTAAAGGTTCAGCCATTTGTCCAAGAGTACCATCAGCAAGCACAACAACAGGATTTCTGTATTTATGAGCTAATTCAAATGCTTTCATAGTTAAATCGCACATTTCCTGTACACTGTTTGGAGCTAAAACTATATTTTTATAATTACCGTGACCTCCACCTTTAACTACCTGATTATAATCTCCCTGTTCAGGTCCAATATTACCTAATCCTGGTCCTGCCCTCATAATGTCAACAATTACTGCAGGCAATTCTGCACCAGCCAGATAAGTAAAGCCTTCCTGCATTAAACTTATTCCAGGTCCGGAAGATGCAGTCATAACTCTGTGTCCTGTTGAAGCTCCTCCATATATCATGTTGATTGAAGCTTCCTCACTTTCTGCTTGAACGAAGTTTCTGTTAACCATTGGGAAGTATTTGGATGCTTCGTGAAGAATTTCACTTGCAGGTGTAATTGGATATCCAAAGAAACAGTCGCATCCAGCATACATTGCTCCAATGATAACTGCAGTATTTCCTTTTACCATTTGATTAGTCATTGTCTTCCTCCTTTTTAGTATATACATAAACTTCGAGAGCTAAGGGTTCTGGGCATGTAAGGAAACAATCCCTGCATCCGCTGCAACCTTCTCCACTGTAATATGCATAGCGATATCCTGCTTTATTAAGCTCACTACCTATTTTAATAACATTTTGGGAGCATCCTAAAACACATCTCCCGCAGCCTTTACATTCTTCTTTGTGTATTATTGGATATGATACATCAGCCATTTTACCATCTATTCCTTTTTGTTATCGTTATTTCTGATTTCTACTCTTCTTATTTTTCCACTTATTGTTTCTGGAATTTCATCCACAAATTCAATTAATCTTGGATATTTATAAGGAGCTGTAACTCTTTTTACATGATTTTGAATTTCTTTTTTAAGTTCTTCGGAACCTTCGTATCCTGGTTGCAATATGATTGTAGCTTTTACGATTTGTCCTCTTATTTCATCAGGATATGCAGTAATTGCACAGTTACTTACTGATTCATGGGATAATACTGCACTTTCTACTTCATAAGGTCCAATACGGTATCCTGAACTTTTAATAATATCATCATTTCTTCCTATGAAATGGATATATCCGTCTTCGTCCTTCCATGCGGTATCTCCGCAATGGTAGTAGCCGTCATGCCATTGTGCAGCCTGTTTTTCAGGATTTTTGTAATATTCTTTAAATAAACCCGGACTTATGCCATGAGATACATCAATACAGATTTCACCTTCCTGACCTATGTCAACTTCTTCATCATTTTCATTTAATAATTTAACATCAAATAACGGGCTTGGTTTTCCGATAGAACCTAATTTTGCATCTATCCAGTCAAAAGTTGCAATAGTCAATACTGTTTCGGTTTGACCGAATCCTTCCTTAATTCTCAGTCCGGATATTTCTTTAAACCTTTTTGATACTTCCGGAGGTAATGGTTCTCCAGCTGTTGTTACATGATGTATGTTTGAAAAGTCATATCCTTTGATGTTTTCTTTAATTAAGAATCTGTATATTGTTGGAGGAGCACAGAAAGTGTTTACTTTATTTTCAATAACTTTTTCAAGTAATTTAATACCGTTGAATCTGTCGTAATCATATATGAAAACTGCAGATCCTGCAATCCATTGTCCGTAGAAGTTTCCCCAGACTGCTTTTCCCCATCCGGTATCTGCTGCTGTGTGGTGTATACCGTCTTCTTCTACTTTATGCCAATATTTAGCTGTTGGAATGTGTCCTAATCCGTAAGTTTGTTTGTGAGCTACCATTTTAGGAAGTCCGCTTGTACCTGATGTGAAATAAATTAATGAAATGTCATCTGCAAGCACTTCATCGTCTCCGGTCGGTCTTTCAAATTCATCGCTTTCCTCTTCGATAGCTTTATTAAAATTAATCCAGCCGTCAAGATCCCTTTCAATTACACATTTTACCAAATCAGTGCCAAGTTCCTTTTGAGCTTCTTCATAATCTGGAATTAATCTGTCTTCTTCAACAGTTACGATAAGTTTGACATTGGCATTTTTTATCCTGAAATCAATATCATGAAGTTTTAACATGTGGGTTGCAGGAATAGCTACTGCTCCGATTTTATGCAATGCAACCATGGTAAACCAGAATTCGTATCTGTTTTTTAAGGTAAGCATTACTTTATCGCCTTTTTTAATGCCTTTTTTAGTAAAAAAGTTTGCAATTTTATTACTATACTTTTTAACATCTGAAAAGGTGAAAGTGTGTTTTTCATCTTCATCGTTTGTCCAGATTAAAGCGATTTTTTCAGGGTCTATTTCAGCATATTTGTCGATTACATCAAACCCGAAATTAAAATTGTCAGGATATGTTATTTTAAAATTTTTGTGAAAATCTTCATATGAGTCAAAATCAACTCTATTTACATAATCTTCAATTAATGATGTCATATTATTAACCTCTGTGGTTTTACATTATTATAGCTAAAAATTTAGCTTTTTTATCGTTAAGTGCAACCATAGCATGTCTATGGCTGGAATCAAAGAAGATTGAATCTCCTTCGTTTAATGTAATTTCATTATTGTGGATATAAAATTTTAAAGAGCCTTCAAGAACATAGTTAAATTCCTGTCCCGGGTGACTGTTTAATGAAGGAACTGCGTCTTCTTTAGGATCCACAGTTACAATAAAAATTTCAGCTTTTTTGTCAATGAATTTGGTACATAAATTTTCGTATTTGTACTCTTTTCTTCTTTCTACTGAAATACCTTTATCTGCACGGGTAACATCGAAAATATTCATTCTGGTTTCTTCACCAGTTAAAAGTAAACCTAAATCAACTTGAAATTTATTTGCAATTTCGCATAAGAAACTTGCTGGTATGTCTACTTCACCATTTTCATATTGTTTATACATTGTTTCATCAATATCTAATTCCTCTGCAAAGTCTTGAATGGTAATATCAGAGAGTTCTCTTAATTCTTTTACTCTATTACCAATATTTTTATTATATTCGTTCAAAGTAAACACCTCAGTTATATGTTAATTTATATTAAAATTATTAGTGTATTATTATAATATAACAATAATTATTATAATGATGTAAGTATGATTTTTAATTTATATAAACCTTATTAAAAATCGTGATAATTCGTTATGAATTTTGAAAAATTAATTTTTTATGAAAGAATAGTTTATATACTAAAAAAAGTTATAAGTAATTTTTAGTTAAAAAAAATATTTCGGGGGAATTCAAATGGCATCTTCAGACATATCTGATATTGTAATTTTTAAAAAGAAATTAGGATTAAATTATGAAATAAAACAAAAATATGTTGGACTTAAAATGAAAGAAAATAATATACTTTCATTTAATTTCAGAGTACCTTCAGCTTTAAGAGATGAAGTTCTTGAATATTTCAACAGATTTCAGATGGGTGAACCAACTGCTGTAGATATTGGTGGAACTGGTGATATTAAATGTATTTTTAAAGGTATCTCTCCGGTTTTAAGAGAAGAAAATGCATCCGAAGATTATTATGCATTGTCTGTGTTATTGCAGGAAACTGGAAAAACCGTTCCTTCAGAAGAAGAATTATGTGAAACCTGCTCTCATTGCGGATTCCACTAAATTTCTATTTTTTAATTTTCTTTAAACCATTGTATGGTTTCATTAATCTGTTTTACAAAGTTGGATGAATCAGCTTTGAAATTAATTTCACTCATTTTGTCAATGTCAGCTATTGAATGTTCAATATCTCCTTTTCTCTTATCAACATATACAGGTTCCAAATTGCTTTCCATAGAATCTGCAATTATTTCATATAATCTGTTTACTGTTAATTTTTCACCTGTAGCTATATTTACAGGCCCGGTATAATTTGATTCTGCTGCAGCTATATTTGCTTTTGCAACATCTTTTACAAATATGAAATCTCTTGTTTGCTGACCGTCTCCGTAGATTATAGGATGTTCATTATTGAGTATTGCATCAATAAAATTTGGAATTACTGCAGCATACTGAGAGTTTTTATCTTGTTTGGGGCCGAATACATTAAAATATCTTAAAGCTATTGATTTCAAACCGTAACTTTCTTCAAATGCCTGCAGATATAACTCACAATTTGCTTTGGATGCCGCATAAGGTGAAGTAGGCATCATCAATTCACTTTCTTTTAAAGGCATGTTTGCATTGTTTCCGTAAACTGCTGAAGATGATGAAAATATTACTTTTTTCACGTTCTGGTTTTTTGCAGCTGTCAGTAATTTGATAGTTGAGTTTACATTATTGTCATTGCATTTGATGGGGTCATTTACACTTAATGGAACACTGGCCATAGCTGCAAGATGGAATATGTAGTCTGTATCTGCAAATGTTTCATCTAAATTCATATCATTTAAGTTATTTTTTATAATGGTCAAATTTTCATGAGCGGGGTTTTTCAAGTTTTCTACTTTTCCTGAAGAAAGATTATCTATTATAGTGACATTATTGTCTTCGATTAGTTCATCTGCAATGTGTGAACCTATAAAACCAAGTCCTCCGGTTATTATTATATTTTTATTTTTCATTTAGACCACTTAACATTCTATTATTGCTGTATAAGCTATTTTTAAGTAACAACATTTATATATTTTCATTTGTAATAATTAATAATTATAGAGAGGAATATTATATGTTTAATCTTAGTATGGTGCATTCATGTGTTTATAGTGGTGCTTATGGCCTTGCAAATATTAATATTTCTAGTTTTGATGCTGCATTATGTTATATTGTAGCAATTGCAGTATCAATTGTAGTTGCTTTAATTTTACGAGTTCCATTATTACCAAGTAAACCATATATGTATTCTTTTGATGTAAGTGCGTTATATCCTACTCCAGTAATAGCTATAGGTATTCTTTCACTTTTCTTTGTTTTAGGTTATACATTTATCTACAATGGATTAGTGTTGTCTGTAGTTATTGGTGTATTAACTGCATTATTTGTGAAATATTTGTTTTATGAAGTATTTCCAAAACCTTTACAAGATAATGAAGAGGAGGCCGGCTAATGAATGAGATAATTGGTATTATAGTAGCATCTGTTATCTGTTGGTTAAACTTCGTTATTATTGATACTTATTTTGGACTTCCACAACAGCCTGGAGTTAAAGGGGTTCAGACTGTTGGAGATTCAATTGAAAAACGAAATGGAGATATTGCTGGTGGATTTTTCCAAGGAAATATTTTATGTTCTCCTGATGCTTCTGCCGGTACATTAATAGCGTCTATTGGATATATGATTTTAGGAATTCCTGGAGGTATACTGGCCGCTTTCTTTGTATTTATGGGAAATAGATTGTGTGCAGATCCAGGTTATGCCGGAACTACCGGTTCTTTAACTATAACTGTTATATTGTTTGTCTGTTCATTTGTAGGTTTGACTCCTGAAATGTTTATAGCAGGGATATGTATAGCTATTTTAACAATTCAAGGAATTGATCAAGTCAGAGCATCTATTATCCTGGGTAAAATAGCTAAAAAGTTCAATAGACATGCTAAAGAGTGATTATATGTATGTTGAAATAATAATTGGGATAATATTAATATATGTGGCATTAAGGGCTTTAATAACTGAAAATAGAGTTTCAAAATTGCTTTATTTAAATGTCATTGGCTTTGGAGTTCCTGCATTAATAGCTTTGGTAATTAAAACACCATTTGCATTTGTAGTTGCTGCTGCATTTTTCATATGTTCTACAATTAGTGCTAATGCTATTGCAACAAGTTTGGATAAGCTTGATGATGAAATAATTCTTGATTGAGGCGTTGAAATGGAATTTGTTGTATCAATTATTGCAATAGCTTTAATGTTAATCGGAGCATTTGGAGTAATATTATTGAAAAAACCATTAGACAAAGTAATTATGTTTTCCATAATGGATGCAGGTTTTTTACTTGTTGTGGTGCTATTTAGATATTTGGATGTTGCAATGTTTGTTGCATTGTCTGATCCTTTATGTACTTTAATTTTTATTATGGCTATTGTTAAAATTAAAGAAATTAGACAAAGAAAAGTTAGAAGTGGTGAGTTACATGATTGATGTTAATCTGTTCTTTTATGTTGGTATTTTTCTAGCTATTGTAGGTAGTTTAGCTACTGCATGGGGTCCAGGTGTAAAAGACCCTATTATAAGAACATTCAATACAGAAGTGGCTTCTATTGGAGTTTGTTTGGTGCTGTTAACTTATAATCATGTTTTAGCTTTATTAACATTACTTGCAACAACTGTTGTTATTACTTTTGTTTTGTTTAGAGCAATTATTCGTTTAGAAGAAATGGGGGCAGACGTATGAGGATAGGAGCTTTATGGAATAAATTGGCTAATCCAAAAAATGTTCCGAGGATTTTTGCTTTTTCATTGGGAATAATCCTTTTAATAGGTTTTATTGTTCCGATGAGTTTAAATCCTGATCAAATTTATCCCAGACCTGAACCTCAAGAACAGATAGATGCTGGATTAGCTGTAGCACCTTATGATAGGGGAGGAGAAATTTTAAAAACTCCAGGTATAGTTATGGCTCAGTTTCCTCAAAATGCTGAAGAAATTGGTATGATTACATCATATATGTCACCAGTAGCTTTATGGGTTTCTCAGATTTCACCATATTTCGGTACATCTATTTATTCTTCTCCTGGTGGATTAATTGACGAAATATTGTATTATACTCGTGGTTTTGATACAATATTGGAATCTTCCATATTGATGATGTCCTTTATTATAGCTTCATGGCTGTCTATGAATTATACAATGAATAGAAAAAATGATGAAAACGAAATAAGAGATAATGTTAAGAAGGCTATAGGGGATTCAGTAAAAGTAGCTAATGAAGTTAAAATAAATGATGCTAAATCCAGAGCCAGGCAATTAAGGAGGGATAATTAATGGTATTGGTTCCTGAGTTTGTTCCTCAAGCATTTATATCAATGTATTTGCCGGCAATTTATGCAGGTTTGATTATCGGATTTATAGGATCAATAGCTATTGCTATGAAAAAAGAAGAAATTCACATACTTATTCTTACAGATTTAATTGGTCTTGCAATGATTTTTGTTGTTTCTGCTGTAGGAACTGATTTGGCTGAATCTCTGATTTTACCTGGTTTGGTAGTTGAACTGGCTGAAACATTGGCTATTTCAGAGATTTTACTTTCAAGGGAAATGCATATTATTGAACAGAATCCTAAAAGAAGTCTGCCTGAAGGCACTTCATTATTCCCGATTCCGTTTAATTTGGATTTGGAAATTATGACTACAGCACCTAATTTCATTGCTTTGGCTTTAATAGCTTATGGTATCTTTTTAACCGGATTTACTGGTGGTGCAGTAGCTGGTGGGGGAATTTTATTATATGCGATTTCTAAAAAAGCAAGAGGTTTGCCTGTTTTCACTTTAGAAGGACTTGGTGGAGTTTCAGGTATTGCTTGGTGTTTATGGATTATTGGATTTGCATTATTCTTTATAATGCCTAAGTTATGGTTATTAAGTTTATTCTTAGCGGCTTGTGGATTGTTATTAAAAGTAGCTTCAAAAGTTGGTTTAATTGGAGTGCTTATGAGAGAAGATATGAATAAGGAGTAAGTAAATATGGATTTTAGTACACTTGGTGGAAATTTATTGGGTACAGTTCCTTTTGGAGATATTGTATTGTACTTCACACCTCTTAATTTGTTTTTATTTGCTGTAATGTTGGGGTTTACCTTATTGATAGCTGTAAGTAAACCAGAAACACAAGTTGAAGCTACTTTCATGAAACTTGGAAATACAGATGTGAAAGTAGGTCCAAAAGAGTTTAAGCAAAGAAGATTTTTATCTGTAATCTGCGGTATAGCTTCTGCAGGGGCAATGATTACTGGAGATTTGTTTAACTTTACTTTGTTCATGGCATTAATTGGTATTGTGAATATTGGTATTGTTTCAGCTGTAAGGCAGGTTAGTGTTTTAAACTCTGCTTTTAATTATGGTTTAATAGCTATGATGTGTAGTTTGCCGTTATTTGGTGGAGCGGCTATTGTCCTTGCTTCTTCTGGAACATTGAGTTTGCTGGTGCTAAATCAAATGCATGCAACTCCGATGATGATTTTTGGTGCTTTACTGATGTTGCTTGGAATTTTGGGAGAGTGTGGTGTTGCACCATTCTTTGCAAGTAAGGCAGAAATGTTTAGAACTCCAGGTTCTCCATTTTTGGTTATTATTCATTTAAGTTCATTATTTGTTATTATTAGAGCAGTGGAGATATTATTATTAGTTTTATGGTAGTGAGAGTATGGATATTCAAAAAATTATAAGTATTATATTATTGGCAATCTCTACATTGGCTATATTGGCTGCTTTAATATTTGATATGGCCAGCTGGGCTGTGTATGTAATAGCTATTTTCGGAATTCCGTTTTGGGTTTTAGGTTTAGGTTTGTTGACAATGGCCAAACCGAGAAAAGATGATAAGGAAGAAAGGATAAAAGAACCATTTACAGGATATTAGTGGTATTATGAATTTGATGGCAGATATTTTAATTAATGTAATAATCGCATTCCTTGCAGGCAGTTTGCTTTTAGGTTTGCACAGAAAAGTCATTGCTCGTGTTCAGCTTAGACCGGGCCCTCCAATTATTCAGCATTTATTACATTCTTTAAAGTTCTTTTTTAAAGAATCTTCATTTCCAAAAACTGCTTCAATGCCATTTTATGTTGGTATTGTTGTTATTTTGGCTATAATTTGGGTTGTTGGTGTTATTGTAGGTCCTGTAGCTCATGATTCATTACTTATCCTGTTTGGTGTTTATGCAGTTTACAAAATTGTGGAACATAATTCCGGATCAAGTTCTGGTTCTCCTTATGGTAAACTGAGCTGTGTAAGAGCAGTTTTATCTGCAGCTACTGAACTTCCATTATTTGCAGCTATTGTTCTTGTTTATTTAAAAACAGATTCCATGAATATTGGAAAAATTATAGCATATCAGGGAGTTCATGGTCCTTTGGCATTTTCCATTCCTTTAGCTGCTCTGATGTTCTTTATGCTGATTATATCCAAGTCTCCGTATTCTCCATTTGGAATTACAAAAGGTAAAGATTTAATTTCCGGATTTGAAACAGAACACTTTGGATTCTTAAGAGGATTTATAATGTTTTCAGAGTCTGTTTCATGGTATGTGATGCTTTGGGTATTTTTAACAATATTCTTTGGACCTTTATCTCCGGTTTATTATGCTTTGGGAATGATAATTATAACATTTATTACTGGATTTATTAATGCTGTAACTCCAATGTTAAATCCGAACCATTCTGTTATGACTCAGATAACAATTGGTGCGGTTTGTTTTGTTGGAACACTTTTAATGATATTTGTATGAGGTTGAGATGATGAATGATAAACCTACAATATATTTAACTTCTTTAGTTGGATTTGGTGCAGTGGTTCTTACTTTAATAACTACTTTCCTTCATACAACTTTAATTGGATATATGGTTATTTTAATGTTATTTTGTACTGCATTAATTATTTTAACTCTTAAAGGGCATTTTTCTCACCATATTGAGAATTTAGAAAAGTTATTTTTTGTCATAACTTTTATAGTAATTATATGTTTATTTATAATAAGATTTAGACCAGTTTAGAGATGATATTATGTTGGAATTTTTAATTTATTTACTTGCATTTATTATAGGGTCAATAATTGGATTATTATACAGTTATAAGCAGCATGGAGAACCTTTCATTGTTAAAGGTTTAAATGTTGTGATGTGTGTGGTTTCAGTTATTGGTTGGATGCTGGCAGTTAATTGTCAATTTTCTCAAGGTTTGATAGCTGTCGGTCTTCTTTTGGCTGGTTTTGTAATAGGTGAAAGACCGGGATATGGTAGGATAGAGACTTTAATAGGAATAATTGCTGCTGTTATTGTTTATTTGATAATGCATTTAATCTAGTTGTGATTGTATGGATAATGAAGCTAAACTTAATTTAATGAAAAAAAGAGTGATTGGAAGTTTTAAATGGCAGGAAGATATAATAATTCCTTTTTCAAAAGAATTTGGATGCACAACTGAAGATTTGGAAGATTTGTTTATGGATTTATTGGATATGTCTTCTTTAGAAGCATTACATGGAACATTGGAAATTGCCAATCACAAATGTTTACTTGAAAGATTGGATGCTGATTTAAGGTTGCCCTGGTATGTGGATGTATTGGAGTTATTGTCTGTAGAACAGGGTGATGAACTTAAAAATAAAGTGGCTAATGAGATTATTGATGGGAAATCTTATGATATTGCTTTAGATGAGGGTAGAAAGGATTTATTTAATTTATTAAAGAATATAAATAATGAATAGTATAAATATAATAATTAATAATTTTGAGAGGCTTATAGATGTTAAATGCTATTAAGGATGTTGTGAGGAAAAGCTCAATTCATGTTTGTATTGTGAATTGCGGAGGATGTAATGGGTGTGATGTTGAACTGGTTGCATTAACTTCTCCAAGATATGATTTAGAGCAGTATGGTATTTATGTTCATAACAATCCTCGTGAAGCTGATGTTTTATTATTGACTGGTGCTGTTACCGAGCAGTGGGTTGATAATTTAAAGAGAGTTTACGATAAAGCTCCTGAACCAAAAATTGTAGTGGCTGTTGGAAATTGTCCTCAATCAGGAGATGTATTTAATCAGGAAGGTGGAAAAGTTTATGCTCCTGCTTCTGATTTTATACCTGTTGATGCAGAGATACCTGGTTGCCCACCTAGACCTAGTGAAATTTTAGAGGCAATTTTAGCTGTGGGTCCACAGGCTATTGCTAATCGTGGGAGGGAAAAGAAATGATATTACCTATTGGTCCGATTCACCCATATTTAAAAGAACCGATAAGGCTAAAACTTCAGACCGAAGGAGAAAGAGTTGTTAAAGCCGAAATTGAATATGGTTATGTTCACAGAGGGATTGAAAAGATAATTGAAGGTAAAACTTGGCAAAAAGGTATTTATTTGGCTGAAAGAGTTTGCGGAATATGTTCTTATGAACATACTCAATCATTTGCAGAAACTATTGAGAGAATCTCCGGAGTTTATGCACCTTTAAGAGCTCAGTTTTTAAGGGTTATTACAAATGAATTAGACAGGATTCAAAGTCATTTGCTTGGTAATTCTACATTTTTCAAATCTATTGATCATGAAACATTATATATGCAATCTTTGGATATAAGGGAATATGCAATGGATTCTATTGAACTGTTAACTGGAAATAGAGTTAATATGGGTTGGAATGTAGTAGGCGGAGTTAAAATGGATGCTGATGAACGTCATTTCAAACCGATTCTTGATAATCTGAAAATTATTGAAGAGAGAATTCCAAGATTAAGAGAGATTTATGCAGAAGGTCCTGCTATTGGAATGCGTTCCCGTAATGTTGGAGTAATGACTAAAAAAGAAGCTATTAAAGGAAAAGCTGTAGGTCCTATTGGAAGAGGATCCGGATTAAAGCATGATTTAAGGGAAGACCATTATACTTACAACGACCACTTTGATTTTAAAACCATCTGGAGAAAAGAAGGGGACAATTATGCAAGAACCTTAAACAGGATTGATGAAATACCTGAGTGTATCAGTTTAATCAGGCAAGCTATTGAAAACATGCCTAAAGGTGATATTCGTGTTCCTGTTGATATTAAATCAGGATATGCTGAATGGAGAAATGAAGCTCCTCGTGGTGAAGTAAGTTATATGATTGAAACCAACGGTAATTTAATTAAACATATTTCCATTAGGACTCCAAGTATTTCAAATATGGATTCCTGTGCAAAATATATGATTAAGGATGTTGCTACTGTTGCAGATGCAGTATCCACTTATGCATCAAGTGATCCTTGTGTTGCATGTGCAGAAAGAGTTGCTATTACTGATAAAAAAGGCAATACAACTACTAAAAATATTTTTGAGGTAAGGTAAAATGTCTTCTTTGATGTGGTATATTTATGATTTTGCCAGAAAAGCATGGGCACAGGGATTTACTAATGCCAAAACCAGTCCGGAAATTGTAGAAAAACCATCCAGATTTAGAAACTTTCCAAATGTAATTAAAGAATATTGTATTGGTTGTGGTGCTTGCATTTCTTCATGTCCGTCTCCAAATGCAATTAAATTAGTTCGTGATGAGGATGATGAAACAAAGGAAGGCGTTACTTATCCGATAATAAATAAATCTGCCTGTATCAGATGCGGTTTTTGTGCAGAAGTCTGTCCGACTGAACCTAAAACTTTAGAATGTGGGGAAAATCATTTATTGAAGCCTGAATTTAATATTATTCCTTCTAAAAGACAATTTATCATTGACGATTATCTTTGTATCCGATGTAAAAAATGTATGAAACAATGTCCTGTCGGAGCAATCCATGTTGAAGATGACGGCAAGGTTGTTGTAAATCCATTTAAATGTATTTCATGTGGAGAATGTCTTGATGTTTGTCCGGTAAATGGTGCTATGAAAGGAGTTTTCGTTGACAATATCCAAGATCAAAAAGAGCTGATAGCTCAGGTTGTAACTTTTCTTGAAAAATACATTAACAATAAGGAAGAGGATTTAAGGTCCCTGAAAAAAGACAGGCTTTTACAGTATAATTTCCCGCTTTCCGATATTTTTGATAAAGCATTGGAAATAATATCTGATGAAGAGATAGCTTTAGAAATATTAACTAATGCTATTAACAGACTTAAAATTAGAATTATTGACTGGGATAGTGAAACCTGCAAGAAATGTCAAATGTGTATTCCGGATTGCCCTACTAAAGCAATTTCCTTTGATGAAAAGAATGACACTATTGTGAGAAATGAAAATAAATGTTTACGCTGCAGTATTTGTTATCAGTCCTGTCCGTTTTCAACAATTAAATATTTCATTTCCAAATTCTCTTTAGAAGAGGATGAAAATGGTGAAAAGATAGTAAATGTTACAGTCAAAGCTTCAAATTTAAATGAAGAGGTAGTTATGGGTTGAGTGTTATGATTGATAGTTATACTAAAACTCCAAGACCTTTAAGGGATGTAGATGTTGAATCTTCAATTAATCAGAGCAAATGTGCAAATTGTACAGACAAGCCATGTCTTGAGTCCTGTCCGATTGAAGCAATATATGTTGATCCTAATGACGGTTTTACTAAAATAAAAAGTACCTGTTTTGGTTGTGTATTATGTCGTAATGCTTGTCCTTATGATGCAATACATATGGATGTGGATATTGCAGAACCAATTAAGGAAAACGTTCCAAATATCAACACAAAATTATGTAAATCCTGCGGGGCATGTGTTCAGGCATGTAAAACAGGTTCAATTAAAATTCATGCAGTTGACACTGGAGAAGCTTACAGTGTAATAAATCCTGATACCTGTGTCAGATGCGGATATTGTTTTAGAGTCTGTCCGACTGATGCAATTAAATATGGTCAGCTTCTTCCAAAAACAGTTAAAGGCGGAAAAGTTATTATTGTTAACCAAGATGTTTGTATCGGTTGTATGACTTGTACCAGAGTTTGTCCGGCAGCAGGTGCAATCAATGTTTCCAAAACTAATAAATTGCCTTATATTAATCCGGGATACTGTGCCAGATGTGAGGAGTGTATGCATTCCTGTCCGTCAACAGCTATTAAATATTCTTCACGTAAAAAAGCATTTAAATTATATAGTGAGATTAAATCTTATGACATGGTTTCTGAAATTGTAGATAAGGATATGAAAAGATTATCTATTGATTTAATTGGATTAAACGGTTCTCTTAAGAAAATATCAAAAACATTATCTTTGGAATTTGATGATGCTGATTATGAGGGATATATTCAATATAATGTCAATGACATGATGAGCAGAGAGTTGAATTTAAGTTTAGGGGAAAATATTGAAATTAAAAAATTCGGCAAGCTGTTTGAATCTTATTTGATAAACCGAGGCATTGAAGTATTTGACAAAAAATGTATTGCATGTGGTGAATGTTTAAACAGTTGTCCGACTGGTGCAATATCACTTGATGCTCCAAAACCAATTGTCATAGATGAAAATAAATGTGTTTACTGTGGAAGATGTGTTGGAGACTGTCAGTTTGGAGCAATCCGAGCTTATGATGATTATTTCCATAGTAAAGGATGTGATTTGTTCTTCAGCAGGTCTGATCTGAAAGGCCAAAGGGAAGCTGACTTTTCATTGGCCAGTGAGAAATGTCAAAGCTGTGGAATTTGTGTTAAAAATTGTCCGACTGATGCATTGATACTTGAAGGGGATAAAGTTACTTTTAATGAGAAAAACTGTATTTATTGCAGACAATGTGAGGCAATTTGTCCTGTAACTGCAATAAAATTAGTTAATTTCAGGTGATTATGTGTTTGAAAAATCATTTATTACAGACTGTGAAGGTCCATTAACTTTAAATGACAATGCTTTTGAGTTATGTGCACATTTCATTGAGGATGGAGATGAATTATTTAAAATTCTTAGTTTATATGATGATTATCTTGTAGATGAAGTTAAAAAAGATAATTATAAAGCAGGCAACACACTGAAATTAATCTTGCCCTTTTTTGCTGTTGAAAATCTTAAAAATGAAGATTTGATTAATTTTTCACGGGAACATATCTATGTAGTTAACGATTCAAGATTCCTATTAAAATACCTTCAAAGTGCTATGAATACTTACATAGTTAGTACTAGCTATGGCCAATATATTGAAGCAGTATCTAATTTTATGGAATTTCCATTTGAAAACACATATTATACTGATGTTGATATGGATGAGTTAAATCTTATTGATGAAGAAATACTTAAAATTGCTGAATTTAAAAAGCAGATACTGGAAAATCCTAAAAATTATGAGCTGTTCGATGATATTTTCTTCAGTGAAATTCCTAAAATGGGGATTTATGAAAATATTAAAAATATTGATGTTATTGGCGGTGAAGGTAAAAAATTAGCTATTGATAACATAATATCCCGTGACAATATTAATATTAATGAAATTCTCTATATTGGAGACAGCATTACGGATGTTGAACCATTGAGATTTGCCCGTGAGCATGACGGAATCAGTATATCTTTTAACGGTAATGATTATCCGTTAAGGGAAGCTCAAATAGCTATCGTATCTCCAAGTGCAATTGCAACAGCAGTAATAGCTAATATTTATGCTAACAATGATAAAAAAGCAGTTTTAACTTTTATTGATGATTATAATAATTCAGATAATATTAAAAAGTTATTTGAAGATTATAAAATTGATTCACAAATTAATGAAGAATTTTTTAGAATATTTAAAAATATTAAATATCCACTTATTAAAATAGTTGATTCGGATAATTTTGAAGATATATTGAAAGAAAGTATTGAAATGAGAAATCGTATCCGTGGCGAAGACGTTGGTGGATTAGGTTAATAATTATTAAGAAGGTAATATAATGAGTTATGAAAAAGTAGAAAATACATTTTTTGAAGCTTTTGAAGGCCAATATGTAAGAGCTTTAATAACCGGCCCTACTAAAGAATTAGTTGAAAGAGCAGCTTATGATTCAACATCCACTCCAAGTGCTGTAATCGGAAGAGTTGAAGGTGGAGTTGAAGGATTCTTAGCAAAAAGCGAAACTCCTGACGGCAGATACGGTGCAGTAGTACAATACTGGCTTGGCGGAGATAATGTTGAAAAATTCGCATTTGAATTATCTTACAGGATTAGACAGGATATTTTAGTCAAACCATTTATGAGGGTTTTTGATTATCCTGATGAAAAAAGCGATGAATATATAGAAATGATGGATATTGTCGGACATTGTGGTGACGGCTATGAATGGACTGTAGAAGAATATGGTCGTAAATTGATTAATGTTCCAATTGCAGTACCTGATTTCCAAATTGAAGAAAAATTATCTTTAAACAAAGGTACTATGGGAGGCAACTTCTGGTATTTGTGTGAAACTCAGGAAGCTGTTTTGGAAGGTGGAAAAAGAGCTCTTGATGCAATTCAATCAGTTACTGGAGCTATTGCACCATTTGACATATGTTCTGCAGCTTCAAAACCGGAAACCAATTATCCTGAAATCGGACCTACTACAAATCATGTTTACTGTCCTTCTTTAAAAGAGCGTTTAGGCAGTGAATCTAAAGTTCCTGGTGAAGTTAATTATATTCCTGAAATTGTAATTAATGCAGTAAGTGAAGATGCAATGAATGAAGCTGTAAAAGCAGGAATTGATGCTGCTTTGGAAGTTGAAGGTGTAATTAGCATATCTGCAGGTAATTATGACGGAAAACTTGGAGACAAAAATATTAATTTATTAGATATTCTAAAATAAGGTTTTAAAATGGAATTTTTAGACAGTGACATTAATGTTGATGTAATAGGTTTTGGAGCTTTGAATGTTGACAAATTGCATACAGTAGAAAATATTGCATGTAAGGATGAGGAAAGTTTCATTAAATCTCAAAAAGATACTCCTGGAGGATCTGCAGCAAATACTGTAATCGGGCTGGCCAGATTAGGATGTCCAACATCCATAATTGGTAAAATAGCTGAAGATGATGACGGAGATTTGATTGAACTGAATTTGGCCATGAATGAAGTTTATACTAATAATTTGATTTATGCAGATAAAGGCAACACAGGTAAAGTATTAGGTTTTGTTGATGAAAAAGGCGAACGCTGTCTTTATGTTGATCCTGGAGTTAATGATGAAATAGTACTGGATGAAATTAATTTATTGAATCTTTCAAAATGTAAAATAATGCATTACACTTCCTTTGTTGGCGATTCATTCAAGACTCAAATCGAACTGCTGGACAAACTTAATGATAATACTTTACTGAGCTTTGATCCTGGAATGTTATATGTTCAAAAAGGATTAAAAGAGTTAAAGCCGATTTTGGATAAAACAGATATTTTGTTAATTAATGAAAATGAATTAAGATTATTGTATGAAGATTATTACAAAGCTATTGACTGTGCTGATGAATTGTCTGTAAAAGAAATAGCTGTTCATATTTTGGATGAAGGTATTCAGACTGTTGTTGTTAAAAAAGGTTCCGAAGGTGTTTTTGCAATTACTGATAGTGAGGAATGTGATGTTGGCACCTACGAATGCAGTGTTGTTGATACAACAGGTGCTGGAGATAGCTTTAACAGCGGATTTTTATACGGTAAATTAAATGGTTATTCTCTTGAAGAATCTTGTAAAATTGGAAATTGGGTAGCTAGTAAGGCAATTGAAGGTTTTGGAATGGAAAAATTCCCTAATTTAAAAGATTTAAAGGAATTTATAAATTAAATAATCTTTATTAATTATTAAAAACAAAAATTAAATTTAAATAAAAAATTATTCAGTTGGTAATAGTATGAATATATCTTTTGATAAGCAGATAAGTAGTTTGGAGCGTGAAATTCTCTTAAAATCTGTGGAAATACATGATAGTGGGGATGATTTTCAGTTTGAGTTAAATAAATTCTTTTCTCAAAAAGAAATCATTGCTATAGCACCACGTTGTATAAGATGTAATATGTGTGTTGACCAATGTCCGGTTGATGCTATTGAACCAGCTAATATTTTTAAAATAGCTAAAATCACTCATGATTGTGTTAAATGTGAAATATGTGTTCAAACATGTCCTGTTTCAGCTATTAAATTAATAGACAATAAAGTTTCATATAATCATGATGAAGGTGATGAGGCTATTGAATATAATTTAGCTAGTATTAGTCGTCCTCATAGAGTAGTTAGAATGAATGATATTTCTATTGATTATTCTGATCTTGCCAATTACGATAACTGTGCTAAATTTTGCCCAACTGATGCTTTCACATTGGAGTTCAAGTCCTATTTTGAAGAATTAGGTATTGATGTTGATATTGAACTGGAAGATGATGTATTGTATCCGGTCATTAATAAAAAGTTATGTATTGGATGCGGGGCCTGTGTTCAATTTTGCGAAAATGACTCTGTTAAATTAGACAGAACTATTGGACCTATTGTTCACACTAAAAATCTTGAAATTAATCAGGACGAATGTGTTAACTGTTATTTGTGTGAAGAGAACTGTCCTGTGGAAGCTATTTGGTTAGACGAAGAGAAAGTGGTATTGAATAATGATAAATGCATAAGATGTATTAATTGTACAAGTCACTGTCCTGTTGGGGCGTTGAACTTTGTTGAAATTGACTAAAGGGGTTGTTTTATGAAAGCTAAAGAGTTAATGGATAAAAAATTTGTATATATAAGTCCTGAGGACAGTGTTAAAGATGTTTCTATCACCATGGAAAAAATACGTAGGTTCACATGCCCTGTTGTAGATGATAATAAACATTTGGTTGGATGGGTAACTTCTTTTGAAATTACTAAGGGGTTACGTGAAGGTAATGATAAAATTAAGGAAATCATGAGTTCCTATGAAGAAATAACTACTATCAATGAAAATGCACCTTCAAGACTTGCAGTTATAGAAACAGCAAACAATAAATTTGTTACTGTACCTGTTTTAAATGATGATAATCAGGTTGTGGGAATGATTCGTGCTTGTGATATTGTAGAACTTTTGTCTGCACTTTATGATATTAAAGTTTACAAGTTATATGTTGCAATGTGCAAACAGTTAAAAGGTGTAACCTGGGATGAATTAATGGCTGCAGCAGCTATTGTTTCTAAAAGGGCAACCGGTAAAAAAGTAAAACCTGAAGATTATGAAGCAACAATAAGGGAAGCTACTTTTGGTGAGGCTATTTGGGCAACCAAAGGTCTTGAAAATTTCTTTGCAGGATTAATATCTGTTGGGGAATTGGTAATCGCCCGTAAAGTAGGAAAAGCTAGAAAATAAGATATTAATAGTTTAAATATTATTAATATCTTTTAAATAAATTTTATCATCACAAATGGTATCGATTAAGTCTAAGTCATGACTTACAATAAGTAATCCCATTTTTCTTTTTTTAATAATTTTAATAACTGAATCCAATATTTGGACCTGTGTGACTGCATCAAGCATTGTTGTCATTTCATCAGCTATTAAAAACTTTGTTTTTGGATTCAGTGATCTTAAAACAGAGTATCTTTGCAGTTCTCCACCTGAAAGCTCACTTGGATATCTGCTCATCCATGACTGCTGAATACCAAATTCACTTATTAAATCATCACTGACATTCCAGGATTCTTCTAAAATATCTTTCATTTTCCATTTTGGATTCATTACTTTTTCAGGGTGCTGAAAAATTAATTGAACCGGGCAAAATCCATTTTTAGGAAGTATCTGATTATCCAGATAAACTTCTCCATCATATTTTGGAATATAATTAGATAATATTTTACACAATGTTGATTTACCCTTTCCGCTTTCTCCAATTAGTCCAGTAATTTTATCGCTGTTTAATGTGATATCCACATCTTTTAAAACATATTTTTTTGAAGAAGAATATTTGTAGGTTATGTTTTTTCCAATTAATTCCATTTTATTCCTCCTGATTGTATTTAAAACATCTGATGTTGTTAATTAAGTTAGGTCTTTTTTCATTACAGTATTCTAAAGGAGAATCACACCTGTCATAGTATGGACATCCGTTTGGAATTTCTCCGTGTAATGGCTGATGCCCTTTAGTTAGTTTAAATCCATTTTTAGGTAATGCTTCATATAATGCCTGAGTATATGGATGTAATAAGTTTTTACCTTCTTTAAAGTCTTTTGTATCAACTATTTCAATTACAAAACCGGAATAAAATATACAAATTCTGTTGGCAACTTCTAAAGCTGCATAAATGTCGTGAGTAATTAGCAGTACTCCTACATTGTCATCAGCCATCTGTTTTAGATAATCTAAGGTTTCTTTAACTGATTTTTGATCTAATCCTGGAGTTGGTTCATCAGCAATTATTAATTTAGGGTTTGAAAGAAGAGCTGTTGAAATTAAAACACGTCTTGCCATTCCTCCGGATAATTGGAATGGATACATATTGTCAACGTCTTCACTTAATCCGTATTTTTCAAATATTTTTCTTTGTTTTATTTGCTTTTCACGGCATTCCTCTTCAGTTTCACATTCTCCAATAACCTGGTCAGCTATTTTCATTAATGGGTCTAGAAAATTAACGGACTGTGGAATTAATGAAATTTCTTTTCCTCGAATTTCTTCTTTTGCTTTTTGATTTAAAACATTTCCGTTATATTTTATTTCTCCATTTAAATCAGCATTATCAGGTAAAATGCCTAATATTGCATGTGCTAATAAACTTTTTCCAGATCCGCTTGAACCTAATACTGCTAAAATTTCCCCTTCTTCAATATCCAAGGTTAAATCTGTAATTACTTTGAGATTTTGCTGTTTTAATCCTTTTGTGTATTGTATAAATGAGATTGATACATTATTAACATCTAATAGTTTATTCATCTTGACACTTCCTAGTTATTTGCACTTGCCGGATTAAGTAATTTTTTAATATTTTCTCCAACTATATCAAAGAGCAATACAATTATTAATAAAGATAAACCAGGGAATAGTGCTAACCACCAGTTTCCAGTTGCAAGATATTTCATTGATTCAGATAAGATAACTCCAATAGCAGGTTCGTGAGGAGATAATCCGAATCCTAAAAATGTAACACTGGCTTCGTGCATAATTGCATGAGGGAAAATTAATATAGTTCCAACTATTATCTGACTTACAATTAAAGGCAATATCTGTTTTGTAGCTATCCAAAGTTTAGATTTTCCAAGATTTTTAGATAGTTTTACATATTCTGAAGTTTGAATCTGTTTTATTTCAGCTCTAAGAACTCTTGTTAGGGATGTCCAGTGTGTCAATGCAACACCGACAGTAACTCCAAATGCCCCGCCTCCTAATGCAATTGAAATAAGAATTATTGCCAATAGGTGAGGCACAGACAGGAATAAATCCACAATCCATGAAACAAAAGAGTCAAAATATTTGTTGAAACTGGATAATAATCCAAGAATCACTGCTATTATACTACTTAATATTGATGCAACAATTCCAATTTGGATACTTAATCCTAATCCTTTTAATGTACGGGTAAACATATCTCTGCCTATCCAGTCAGTACCGAATAAGTGTTCAAATGACGGAGCCTGGTTCATTAGCTGGAAATTTGTTTTAATATCTCCGGGATTTATGGATAAGCTGGTAATTATTACTAAAACTAAAAGTAATACTATTAAAGATATAGTCAATAATGTTTTTGTTCTTAGATTCATATTTAATTTTGATGTTTTTTTGTTTTTATTGACCATCCTCTTCACCTTCTTTAATTCTAGGGTCTACAAAGTTGTAAATAATATCTGCTATTAAATTACCTACATAAACGAATATTGCACTGAATATGACAATTCCCAATAATAATGGAACATCACTTCTTAAACCTGCTGAAACTGCAGCCTGTCCAATTCCGGGATATGTAAATACTTGTTCTACAAGAACTGCTCCTCCAAACAGTTCACTGAAACTTAAAAATTGCAGCGTAATTGCTGGCAAAAGAACATTCCTGATTCCGTGTCTTTTAATAAGTGACCATCCGTGTTCTCCTCTTGCTTTTGCAAATAAGAAATAATCACTGTTCATTTCTTCAATTAACTTATCTCTGGTATACAATGCAATTTGAGCTACACCTAAGATACTTAATGTAAATGCCGGTAAAATTAAACGGTTTAACCATTCCCATATAGTTACATCCTGGCTTAAACTTCCAATTGGAACTCCAAGTCCTGAAGGGAACCATCCAAGCTGAATACTGAATACCATTAATATAATTAATGCAATCCAAAATGTTGGAGCAGACTGTAAAATGTAACAGTAAACTTTGATTGCTTTGTCAATCCAGGTATCTTTTTTATACCCTGCAACAATTCCTAATAAAAATCCAAGAACTCCTGATATTGCCCAGGATGCCATCATTAAGATTAATGATGCGAAAAATTTTTCTTTAATAACATCTATAACAGGTATTCTAAATATTAATGAATTTCCTAAATCACCATGAATAATATTACCTAACCAATTCATTATTTTGGCAGTTATAGGTTCATTAACACCCCAATAGGCTTCCAATGCGGCAACTTGTTCGGGACTGACAATCATATTACTGATATAAGTCTTTACAGGATTGATTGGTGATAAATCGACCATTATAAAACTGATTATAATAATTGCAATAAGTAGAATGATAAATCTTACCAGCCGATATCCTAAAAATTTGAGTATTTTTTCATGATTTGACATAATATCGTTGTCCAAAAAAAGTAATAAAATGATTTTAAATGATTTGAATCATTTAAATCATTTTTCTATTGATGAAACACGTTTCCAGTCATATATGTTTCCGAATATGTCTCCTCCGTGAGGTTGTAAAAGAGCAGTGTCGTTGGATATGTCTAAGCTGTCATCTACGAAATATCCGTATTTGATTTCACCGATCCATAACCATGATGCGTCACCTTGTGGTGAAATACCATGACTGCCGTCCCAAACTGCATTAGACCATTCGGAATATGAACTTTCACGTGATAATTTAAATGCATTGTCAATATGTTGATCAATAACACTGTCGTTTATATATGCTGGGTTATTGTATCCAATACCTGCCTGGGAACTGTGGTATTCTGACCAGATTGTTGATGGGTCAGTACTTCCGAATCCCCAGATAATTGGCTGTGAATTTTTAACTCCATCCATTTCGTCCCAATTAGAACCAATAGCTTTTACTTCAATACCCATTTCTTTTGCTTGTTCAGAAACAGAAACTGCAATTGCTTGTCTTTCAGGAGCATCAGATGAGTAATATAATTCGAAGGATGCTTTGGTTCCGTTTTTCTCACGGATTCCGTCACCATCACTGTCAACCCATCCGGCTTTTTCTAAAGTTTCATTTGCTTTTGCAATGTCTCCGTCTTCAATAGCAGTTGCATTGTTTGCCCATGGCAATTGGTGAGCAATTCCGTCGTAATTAGGATATCCTATTCCGTTTAATGCACCTTCACAAAGGCTGGTTCTGTCAATACCATAGTTTAGAGCTTTTCTAATTGCGATATCTCCAGTTACATTGTTACCTACATCTCCACCGTCAGGATTCTTTTCACCAGTATTCATTTTAGTTGGTAGGGAAATTCCTCTTACATCAAGACTGTCCATGAGATACATAGTGTATCCGTCAACATTTTCTTTTGCATAAGCTAAAGGTACAGCAGATATATCCACTTCTTTATTTTTAGCAGCATTAAATGCGGCTTCATTTTGAGCGAAAAGAATAGTTATTTTTTTGAATTCCGGTTGGTCTCCATAATAATTGTCATTTTTTTCTAAAATTACTTGCTGACCTTTATCCCATTGAGCAAATTTATATGGTCCTGATCCAACAGGGTTACTTCCATAAGTTTCATTGTTGTAGGAATCAGAAGGTACTATACCAATATATGCTAATTTATCTAGGAAAGTGGAATCTGATTTGTTTAAATCAAACTGTACTGTAGTTGGGTTTACTGCAGTCGCATTATTCATATTACTTAAGTCTAAGTTAGCTCCAGTTTTTTTAGCTTCATTATATGTATATGCAACATCTTCAGCATCTAATGGTGTGTTGTCGGTAAATTTAACATCCTCTCTTATTTGAACAGTGTATGTTTTATAATCATCACTTATGGTATAATTAGTGGCTAAATCATTTCTATAAGTCATGTTTCTGTTCATTTTTAATAAAGTACTTTGTATTAAAGGTTCTGAATAACCGTTCCAACCTAAAATCGGATCAAAACCAGCTTCTGGTTCTCCTCCGTGACTGTAAGCTGCGGCTACAAGTTCGTCATCAGCACGTTCTACATGTGACTGTCCGAAATAAACAGCACATCCTATAATTATAACAATAATTACAAGTATTGCACCTATAAGATATTTTCTATCCATTTTTTTCACATTTCGTTTTAATTATTAAAAAAGTAGCTTGTTAGTAATATCAATATAATATTTAGTATGATATAATAACAACCTAATAATTTTTATTATCGTAATAATTAATAAGGTTTACTAAAAAAAGTATTACTAAAACGCTTTATTCTGCCTAAAAGTATTAAGTATTACTTTTTTTTATTTTATTTATATATTAAGTATTATTTTTTAAAAAATAAGGAAGTATTACTTTTATAAGCTTATTTTAGCCATAAGTATTACTTTTAAAAAAAGAGTTATAATGAATAGTCACATTCACTGCATTTTTTAGTTTGAAATTTAATTACTCCGCCGCATTGTGGACAGGTCCATTTTTCACGGTCTGAATCTGTTATTTTGCCAATACCCATATTTTTTATTCTTTTGGCACTTTCAAGTGTATTTAAATCATATCTTTTGATGTATTTTTTGCTGTGTTTTTTCATTTGAGGGCATGGAAATTCACTGCACCTTCCGCAATAGCTAAAATTCTTTGTATCAAAGCAGGATTTTATTTTGCATTTCAAACTGGCTTTAGTTTTTCCGTCATCACCTATTAAACATCCTGCACACGGATTTTGATATCTCTCACAGCTGATGCAGTTTATTCCGCAGGGAGCCAGCAGTTTTGAATCTAATTTATCAGGCATTTTCATACTTTTCATCCTCATTAATATTTATATGGGATTAATTATAAATAATTCGTTAACACTCAATACTAATTTTTCTTTATATGTTTAACCATAACTTTATAAATAAACAAAACAAATATTTTATTATCGTTGATTTATTGACGATTACATAACTTTTTTCGAGACAATGTCTCATGGATGTGGCTTTTTAAAAAAGCTGAACAAAAGGTGTTATTATGTATAAATATATTAGAGATGCATGGAAAAACCCAGATGAATCCTATGTAAGGGAATTAATGTGGGAAAGAGCTCCTAAATGGAGAAGACAATCAGCAGTTCAAAGAATTGAAAGACCAACCAGGCTTGATAGAGCTAGAAGTTTAGGTTACAGAGCTAAAAAAGGTTTCGTTTTAGTAAGAACCAGAGTAAGACGTGGTGGAAGAAGGAAATCTCGTTTTATCGGAGGACGTAAACCTAAAAGAATGGGTGTAAACAAAATTACCCAAGCTAAATCCATTCAAAGGATTGCTGAAGAACGTGTAGCTAAAAAATACCCTAATTTAGAAGTATTAAACTCTTACTGGGTATGGGCTGACGGTAAATATAAATATTATGAAGTTATCTTAGTAGATCCACAAAGTCCTTCTATTGTTAATGATGAAAAAATCAATTGGATTTGCTCCAAAAAACACACTAACAGAGCTCTCAGAGGCTTAACTAGTGCTGGAACTAAAGGACGTGGATTAACTTCCAAAGGAAAAGGTAGTGAACAAGCAAGGAGAAAAAAATAAATCTCCTTTCTTAATACCTTTTTTGATAAAATGATTCATAATATCAGATTTAGAGAGTTTGTTTATGAGAGTGAAAATCTCGATGAATTAACTCAGGCCATCTACAACATATTTCCAGATGCTGAAATTGAAAGTGAAGATGCAGAAGGATTAATGGAAGATAAAATCATTATACTCTCCGGTGTTGTAGATAAGAAAAGACAAACAAAAGCTTTTTTTAATTTACTTTTAGAATTAGACCAAAATCAACTTGATAAATTAAATAATGATTTGGAACGCAAAGTTGATGATAAAGGAAATTTATTTTTACGATTATCTAAAGAAGATGCAGTTGACGAAAAAATTACAATTGTAGATTCTGGAGATTCAATTCATCTTAAAGTTAAAATAGCAGCATATCCGGCTAAAAAGGAAATAGCTATTAAAAAAGTTCGTGAAGCTATTGAAAATAACTGATTACAGTTATATATAACTTATTTTTTATATAATAACCAATCAATTAAGGGAGTGGTTATATGAAAGGATATGCGAAAGTTGTATCACTTATGTTCTCTCTACACTTATTTTTATAGAATTTTTAATAATTAAAGATTTTCATTCGTATAAAACATATAAAAAAGTTCTGATACTTATCAATTCCAGCACTAAAACTCTGATATGGAATTTATTTTTTGATGATTATAAAATTTTTGGAAACCTTTCAAAAGTTAGAGAGGTATTGTTATGAAACCAAAAATCTAAAAAAGGCTCAGAAGAATTATAATCTGCATAATTTATACTCCCTCCTATTGATTAGAAATGTTAAAAATGGTAATATTGTTAAAGAATTTACAGATCCAAACTATATGGATAACAGCAAAAACTGATTTAACGGTCTATTTTTTGAGGGTTTATATGAGTTATTTTAAATGAATCGATAAGTATTGACATGATTTAAGAGTTGTTTTTTAATAATCTAATAATTCCTGTTTTAACTGATGTTAACCATGAAAACATCAAGTTCGACTACTTAAATAAATCAATTTTAAAATATTTATTTTACTAATGCTAAATATATTTCTATGAGTAAAATTTTTTCACCTTTTGCCGATGGAAGTATTGTAGAACCTAAAGATTTTGTAGGTCGAAGAGATATCATTGAAAAATTTGAACCTTATTTAAAAGATTCTATTAATGGAAATCCTAATTATTTTTTAATCACTGGTGAATATTATATTGGAAAATCTTCTTTTTTGAAATATTTATCTTTTTATGCTAAAGAAAAATATAAAATAATTTCTTGTTCTTGGCTTATAGAAAATACTATTGAAGAAACAATAGAAGAATTAATATCTCTTTTGTTGTGGGATATTAAATTTTCTCAAGAGAATTGTTATAATAAAATTATTGAAGATTTACATGACCATATTATAAAAATAGTTTGGAGTAAAATAAAATTCACAAAAGAATTTTTGATTCATGTTAAAGAAAATTTTGTAGAATTCTTTAAATATTTATATGATAATATTAATGATGGTTTATTCTTTAAAAAATATAAAGGACTAATGATTCAATTTACTGCATATTGGGGGTCTAATCTTAATCTGTTTTTTGAATGGTTCAATAATATAATAGGTTATTGTAATAAATCACATGATGAAATACCATTTATATTCACTCTTGAATTATCTAAAGAAGAATATAATGAATTTATCGATGATGAAATTGCCAAATATTTTATTTGTAATGAACTTAAACGATTATCTGATAATGATGTTAGAATATATTTTAAAAATTCATTCAACAAATTTGATTGGGAAATATCAGATGATGTTTTGGATTTACTTGTTGAACATTGCCAAGGAAATCCCTGTTTAATGCAACATGCGGGAAATAAAATTTATTATAGTATTTCCATGGGAGCTTTTGATGAAGAGGAGAAAAAAGGTTATAGAGTTTATGGTTATGTAACTAATCAGAAATTAACTGATCCAAATTTTGTACGTGAAATTCTTCGAAAATAAGTTGAATATTACGATTGAAATATTCAAAAGTGGAAAGGGAGTGAAAAAATTATTAATTTACCTAAAATAAAAATAATTAATGAAAAGAAGATTTTTAAAAGAAAAAATGATGATGATTTAAAATTTAATTTAGAATATCTTGAAGATAGATTAAGTGAAAATAAAATTTCTAAAATTCAAAGTTTATCTGATTTAACAAAAATTAAAATTATTATCCATTCAATAACTGAAGAGATTGGAACAATGCAAGTAAGTATAGGTAATAATTCTTATCTTTTCCAAGACAATGGCGAAATTAAAATTAAAACATTCAATAATTTCATTGATGTAAATAAATTTGAGACAAAATATGGTTTAATGATTACTGAAGACAATGGTGAATGGGTAAGCTACTTATATAATGTTACTGAAAATGGTGCAGAAGAAGTAGCTTATGGAAATTTTCAACATGTCTTTGAATATAACAATAAAGTTTATGCAATTTCCAGTTTAAGTCATTTAACTAGCTATCATTCTGGTTTACATGAAATAAGAAAATTTGATGATAAATTTGTAAAAATAACTATTTTCAGAACTGAAGACATGACTATTTCTGGAGGGTTTTGTGAAGAAAATTACTTGTATTTCTACTCGAATTCTTTTGATTATAATGGGTTGTATAGGTTTAATTTGGATAATAATGAATTAGAACTAATTCATAAAGATTTATGTTGGATGATAAGTGTAAATAGCTTATTAAAAAAAGATAATTTTATTTATATTCATGGGAATTATAATCTGATTAAATATGATTTAAATTCCAAAGAAATGGAAATATTCACTACTTTGGAGGAGGACCAATTAAATACATTGTATCTTGGAAGATTTAAATTAATCAAATTTTGGGATGAGATATTTTTAGAGAAATAATATTTTGAGTTAAATTCTAAAATGTTGTTATATAAACAAGTAGTTCTATTTAATTTTTGAATTAACATTAACCCATACTAGTTCAATTGGAAATTGATTCCCAGAGATATCCTGAATTATAACACTTTTGAAAATCGTTGATTATTACTTATTTTATATAAATAAGATAATAAAAAATATAATAAAGCCATATTGGGAGCCAACACTAATTTAATGTATTCTAAAGCCGTTTTTGATTTTGTACATTTGACTTTTTGTGTCGTGAATTCTTGTTGAAATGTTTACAGAAATTCCAAAAAACCCAAGGCTTTAGGACACAATTTTTTCTCAAAAAACTGAACAGTTTAACAATGAAATCGAATAGAAATGTTTATATAAGCATGATGATAAACTATACATTGGCCATTACCAACTGAAAGCAATTTTACGAAGTGGGAGCAATTTTCACAGTCGTACAACTTTTTTTGGCAAGGTCTTAAAATCAAATTTAGAGAGGTACAATATCAATAAATCGTTGAGAAAAAACAGATTATAAAAAAAGGATTATATTATGAATAACGAGCTAAATATTATTTTTTAATATAATCCTAAAGGTCAGCGGAAAAATAGAAATAGTTAAACATAGCCGACAAACTGTGTTAAAAATTAATATTTTTCAAAACTTAACCCAATATCTAGTTTATTTTAAGGAATATATAAAGATTATTCTAAATATTCGGTAAATGATGCAAATATTAATTTTACTCCAATACTGTTTTTATTTTTCCAAAGACTATTCAAAAGTGAGCTTTAGACTGTAGATTATACAACCCTAAATAATTGAGAAAAAATATGGAAAAAATCATGTTAAAAAAAGAGATAGATGGAGTAACATATGTTTATGTGCCAAAGGATATGTGGGATAGAATATGGGAAATTTTGGATAAAATTGATGAGATAGTGAATAAATATGACCAACACAGCTGAACTTCTCACAAAAGACACAATAACACTTATCATCAACAAAAAGAATCCAGATAAGGTTACATATGTATTCAAAAACAGGTATGGAAATAAGGTCGGAGAGCATGTAAACAGACCTCCGGCCACATTATCCCCTCAGAGCAATGTCGCAAGACAATGCAAACAGATTATGAATCGAAAAGGCAAAACGGATTCGAAGATGCTCAACAACCAGTTCGAAGAAGTGAAACAATTGCTGCAGCTCAACTATGAAAATGAGATATCGATTATCGAACAGGAAATAGCTAACAAACTTCAGGCCAAGCAGAAAAAGAATATCATTAAATCAAAGGAAGCTATCACCAAACTTTAATCACTAGACCAGCTTTGATTTATATGGGGAGTATTGTTGAATGGTTTACAGCAGGTGAGCGAAACAACATACTGTATGCGTTTACCGTATATGCAGGACAGGTTATCCTAAAAAATCCTGTCTCAGTGATATGTCTGGGTGAAGCAAGCAGCGGGAAATCCCACATCCAGGAGACAGCATTAAGACTGATTCCGGAAAGATTCATTGTCAATGAAAAGAAGATTACTGAAGCAGCTCTCTTTAACCGTGCAAAAAAGGACAGGTATTTCTATGACGGCAAAATTGTCAATTATGATGATATGGGCGGCGCCAATGACCATGAGTTCATGGAAGAGTCCAAAAACCTCATGAAGGAACTGCAGTCAGACGGTTTTCTAAACAAGCCATTAAACATTCCGGACGGTGAAGGTGGGTGGGAAGTAAAAGACCTGAAACTTGAGGGTCGACCATGTTTAACATATACTACTGTTCCAAATCATGATTTTGATGAACCGGAAATGAGCAGAAGCATATTCATTACTCCAAGAATGGACAACAAGGAAATATTCAACCGCAGAAATAGACTACTGGAATTCAAGCATGGCAGAAGCTACAACACTTTAAAGAAATATGAAAATGAAGCCGAAATGGTACCATACATGTTATTGCATCTAAAAGAAGTCTTTGAGGATATCTCAATAATAAACCCATATGTTTACTTCATCATTGACTTTTTAAAGAACTCCGCCTTCTATAAAAGGGATTTCGACAAGTTCAACGGCATACTGAAAACGATAACTGTCCTGAATTACTATAACCATGAAGTCCATGATGTTGAAGGAAAAAAGGTGATTCTGACCAATATTGCAGACGTGCAGCAGTTCATGAGTCTGCTGAATCCATACAAGGAAAGCATATCTGCAAATCTGGCACCTAAGGCTGTTGATGTTTTAAATGACATCAGAAACAATATCGACGACTGGAGGATGCAAACAGATGAAGAAATATTGGACATGGGAATCACAACCAACATATACTTTACACGACAAAATCTCGGACTAAGCAAGGATTCTGTTAAGAAATATATGTATAAGTTGGAAAAACAAGGATTTCTGCAAATAAACGGCCGTTTAGGAAACTCCAACGTATATGATCTGGCCAATAGTGAAATTGCACATATCAGCTATAATCTAAAGCACATTGACGATTCAGTGTATGATGACATCAGATATGAGATTGGCGAATGGGTAGTAGAGCTTATGAATGAAGACAGGTTTGTCGAAGGCTTAAGTATAATGAACTTTGACAGCGAGGTGGAAAAACCAGTTTGGGCAAAAACCAGAAAGACCAAAAAGACTTTTAGAAAAGTCTTTGAAAAGCCCTTATCAAAAAACGATTGAGCAGTGTTTTTCAGCTAATTGAAGGATTATCCAATGTTTTTCTATAGGTTTGTTAATGTGGAAAACTAAAAAAGACCATGATTTTCAAAACAAGTGAGGGGAACATTTAAAGTTCCTCCCACACATTCCGGAAAGTGTGGTCTTTTTAAAATCATGTTTGATTGAAAAGGCATGAGAACTGTTATTTTAATTGTTAAAGACCTATGAAGAGTTTTTTAAAAAGACCCTCGCAAAAGTCCTTGTGGTCTTTTTGGTCTTTTTTAAATCAGTGATGTTAAATGAAATCCATAAGACAACAGATAATCGAAGCCAAAAGGGAGAAAACAGAAAGGGAGAGTGAATTGTGGTTTGTTGACTACTGCAACAACTGCAAGACAGGTTTGGCATTTAAAAATGATGTACCGTGCCACCACCCATATTACTGCTGGCATGAATGAGAATCAGCTATTGTCCAAGCAGGAATTGTTAGAATTGATGATTTTCGAAGATTACACGGCCACATCACAGCACAGATGTATGTTGAATATAAGCAATTGAGAAAAAGGCAGCACCAATTGGTTTGGAAAGGTAGGAGAAAATTGTTGAGAGGTTAATGCTTGCGTCAATGTTTCTCACCAGTTTTTCCAAAAAATTTGAATGCCCATATTTTCTCGAACCCAGTTCTATTTGTTCCATATCCGAAAAATTTCACCTAACAAATGAATATAAAAGCTTGTCTAGACACACCAACATTGTTTTCGCACGGATTTGAAGTACCATTACTGAATCATGTTCTTTTTAACTTATAAGTTCTCAATTGCATCATATTTTTATAATCACCAATGTAAAATTATAAAAATCATATATTAAACTTAATACATGTATAAATGTTTATAATATAACTAATTTAATTTTTATATTCTAATTCAACACCCTATGAATCCCAAATGTGGATATTACCCTTTAATTATTTAGTTAACAATACTCTTGTTGTGAAACATGAGTCATGTTTTTTCATGAATTTACCCTCAAATACATCATTTGATTCAAGATTTCATCATATTATGATACAAAAAATTGTAATTTTCAAAAAGTAGCTATTAGAAATCAAGTTAAAATCTGACTTGCCAGATAGTTGAATTTTAACATTAACACATAGCTACCCTTAGTTTTAATATTCTAAAATAACAAACAATCTATGAATAAAACAATATAATTTTTATTATATTTACACCAATTCATCAACTCTATTCTAATTCTTCCATTTCACTTTTAAATTCAATGACAGTATTTTCTGACCTGCAATCTTCAATTAATCTTTTATAAGTATCATTATGACTTAATGTTTCGATATCCTCTATAATTATCAATTTTTTCATTGCACGAGTAATAGCGACATTCAATCTTCTTAAATCTTCTAAAAAACCAAGTTTTCCATTTTCATTACTTCGAACAGTAGACATAATAATTATTTCTTTTTCTCCTCCTTGAAATCCATCAACTGTTTTTACTTCAACATCCGTTTCATTACTAATAATATTAACTTGGTCAGAATATGGACTAATTACTCCAATATCTCCCTCATCAAATCCTAAATCCAAATAATCATTAACAATTTTTAAAGCCAATTTAGCTTCTAACAAATTAATATAAGATTTAGAATATTTTAATCTGGTTTCTTGACGTTTTGGATGATTTGAAGTATCAATGAAAACTAACGGACTATCAATATCCAAATCTTCACGAACAATATCAATTGAACTATCTTTAACTTTTTCATCACAAATTAATTCACCATTATAGAATTCCGAGTTGGAAAAATTCATTAATTTCTCATTCATTCTATATTGAACATTCAAAAGCTGTTTTTTACTAGGATATTTTTCAATAAATTTTTTAAACAAAGTTTCTTCCAATTCCTTAGCTGCATCACTTGATATAACAGGCGGAAGTTGTTTATGATTACCCGCCAATATAAATCGTTTTGCTTTTGCAATTGGAATCAAAATACTCGGAATTGTAGTTTGAGATGCTTCATCAATTATAGCAACATCAAATTCAATATCTGAAAGTTCATCACGTGCTGCTGAAGAGTTGGTTGTTAAAATAACTTGACTTTCATTAATAATATCTTTCATGATTATTTTTTCAGTATTACGAATAATTCTCTTATTTCTTCTAATTTCCTTTATTAAAAAAGGTTTTCTACTTTTAGATTTAGATTTGAATTTAATTTCATTCAATTCTTTAGATAATCTGTCCACATCTTTATTTATTCTTTCAATTTTAGAATATAACATCTCTATAATTTAAGTCAACATTTTTTTTTAGAATATCCGAATCTAATATTTTGACAAATTAATTTAATTACAAATTTTCCCTGTTCATTTAAGTTCTTTAAATTGTTTTCCATCCTAGCAAATGTAACATCGTTTACAGATAAATCCATTCTGATTTCTGAATTAAAAACCGCATCAGGAATTTTTCTATCAAAAGCAACAGATATTGATTTTAATTTTTTTTCTATGACAGTACCTGTTAATTCACTTCTTAGAGGATTATCTTTACTAATTATAACTAAATCTCCCACTTTTATTTCAGTTTTAATATCTTTTAATCTTGTAAATTTTACAATATGTTTGTTTAATGCTTTTTTTATAAATTTACCACTCAAATTATTGACCGCTATCCCTTTTTTTTCACGTTCATCAGCAGTTAAATCTCTGATTTCTTTTAACATCGCTTCTCTTTCATAATCACGTTCACGATTAATCAAACTTAATAAATCTTTTATATAACTATCAATCAATTTTATCCCTCACTACATCATTGATAACTTAAATAAATCATTTTATAGTAGTTTTCTTTGAAGTTAAATGTTTTGACTTGTTTCATTATTGAATCAGCATATTTGTGTTGATTTTCTGTAAATACATGAATTCTTCAATTTGCTTTAATCTATGCTTCAGTTCTCATGACTCTCCCCATAGCCTACTTTATCAATTAGTTACATATGAAAGATTTGTCATAATTAACATAACATGCACTGCTTAGTTTATTCTCCAGAATTTCTTAACTTTTTTCTATATCTTACACATATGATTACTGTTTTAATATTCTGGTAATGGTCAATCTTTTTATTTTTCTTTTAGTGGACAAGAAATAGATTCCTATCCGATGAAAACTTGTCTAACTAATATTTTTATTATCCTACATATTATTTTCATATAACTTGGCTCTATGTTGCAATGCTACTTAAGTTTTTATCATAACTTTGTTAAATTGAATTCCAAAGATCTTATGAATTTTGACTTAATGAGAGTTTTCACTCACATCATGTCCATATTAATTTTTCTCTTAAATTTTAACCTATTATATAACTCAACTATTTTTAAACTATCCATTGTAACATTATACTCTGAAATTGATCCATCAATATTATTTAATAAAAAATAACCAAATAGATTATCTGGAACTAAATTTAAATTTTTAGAAACTTCAATAGAAAATACGAAATTAAATAAATTAATAGATACAACTAAAGAGTCATCAACATTCATTAAAAAAATACTATGAAGCGTTTCATTAAAAGGAGACTCTTCACAGTTAAAATTGAAAAAGTATTTATCTATATCCTCCATATTGTACTTTGAAGAATTTAATAATATGTCCCTAAACTCAACTGCAAATGAATCATCCAAATAATCATCACCAATTACATATGATGCAAACTCATAAGCTATTTTAATTGCTTCGAAAAATAAATCATCTAACTTAATAGTCCAATTAATTGGTAATTCCTGATGTTCTTCTAAATAATTTTCATTATAAAATTTTTCTCTAATATCATCCTTATCCAATTCAGTATCTGAAAACTTACGTAAAACATCATCAATTTCCTCTTCTGAATCAAATACTAAATGTTTACTTCCATTTAACTCAATTATTGCACTATTATATTTCCAACCTTGAAATTGATTATTATAAGGATTATATTGTGGGATACCTTTAATTTTAGGATTTTTTCTTGTAGGCAATTTAGGCCATAATTTTGGGAGTTTACCCTTTTTACTTTTAATATCAAACTTAGACAAATACACTTTAACAAAAAAATTATCTAAAAAATTATTATCTATCGTGCTTCCTAATAAACTATTGCATTCCTCACAAACATTATCAATCTCAAAAGAACCCCCTGCAGATTCCGGAATAACATGTTCAATATTAAACTTATCCTCTTCTTTTTCAGTATTACAAATTATGCATTTCTTCATCGTTCACCTTTTAAAAATCTTTCACAATCACTTTCGTAAAGCTCATCATAATATTCATTAAAAGAATTTTTAGGTAAATCAATACCTTCTTTAATCATTCCTTTCCATAATCCATTTGCAGCATTTTCACTGACAATATTCTTTTCAACTGCTTTGGATAGAATCATCGAACTGGTAAGGAGTTCAATGTCTAAGCTTTCAATGTATTCCTCCACATCACTTAGATTGTTGCTTGCTACAATTCCATTATTCAGGTGAGCCAATGCCATTGCTGCTGATTCACCATCACCACAACATTTACCTGTTTGACTCCAAAAGCCTTTTTTAATTAAGTTATAAGTAGTGTATTCCTGAGACATGAAAGGTATTTCTCTGGTTTCTACAAATCCTTCTTTTAATTTTTTAAAATTTGTTTTTACGATTGGTGGAGTGTTATCATCCATTAGCTCAGCATAGACTTGTTCTGGAATGACAATTTTAGTGAATAACTTTTCTAGAATATGTCCTGCATCTACAAATAAAAAACATTCTAAACAGTCCGTATCATAAAAAACCGGTTTAATCAAGGTCATTCACCTCATTTGAGTTATGAATGATGTCATTTCTAAAACTCCTTAATAATATTTCCCTTCTTTTTCCACCAGTTATCTTTTCATCCTCATATGCCTTTTCAGTTAACCGTATTAGCTCACCTATTGAGGAATATTTCTGATTTTCTGGAGATGGTTTGTAAAGGCTAGTATCGTAACCTAATCTATCAGCTTCACGTATTATATCGACTCCATATTCATCAAATTGGTTTTGATTAATCCAATTCATTTTTTTAAGGCGTAAAAGCATGGTAGAACGGCTGACCTGATAATGCTGTTCACATTTAATTACATCTTCAAGTGACCAGTCGTCAATTTGATTTTTATTTTTAAACCAGTATAGTGCACTATCAGGCATCAATAAGGTTGATGCAAAGTTATTTGCATTTATTTCGCTTTGGCTATTGTTGTTGATTCCACAAACTATGAAGTCTTCAATATCCTCATAAAGCAAGTGGTATAATTCATGAGCCAGTGTGAAGTTTTGCCTTCCAATGGTATGATTGGTATTGATGAATATCACTTTGTCATCTTTTGTTTTTGAGCAACATCCACTAATGTTTTTTTTCATTGGAAACCAAAGTACTGTTAAATTTCTTATGTTATTATAGACTAAAGAGCGTATATTTATTGAAGCAAAGCTTTCAACACCCCAGTCATGCCTTAACATTTCCGCTAATGTAGTGCTGTTCATATTTACTTGTCACCATCCAGTTTTCTTAGTAATTTTAAATATCCTGTAATTTCATTCATTTTTGCAACTACGTTTAAATCCACCTTTTTGTCACTGCGAAATGCAATACTTGATTTTTCATGTGAATCTGTTTCCCCCAATAAATATTCGGGAGAACAATTGTATAATAAACATAATTTATCAAGTAAAGTCATGTTAAAGTTTCTTTCACCATTTTCTATTTTAGAAAGGTTGCTTTGGGTAATTCCCAAATAGATAGAAACTTGTTCTTGTGTATATCCGTTTTCACTCCTTAATTCCTTTAGAGTTTTACCTACCATCTTATTCATTATAACAACTCCTTGGTATTTTCTATTTTGTACTAAAAAATATATAAATATTTCTATCAAAAATATGACAATATTGCAATCAAAATATAATTTTAATTTTAAAATAGAATATTAAAGTGTAAAATAAATTAAAACAAATTAAAACAGTTTAATAATAAAATAAAAGTAATAATATTATAATATATTAATTAATATTAATTTTATATCTTTAAAATAATTATTTAAATAATATTAAATAAAAAAACTTGAAAAAAATAAAAATTAGAGAGTTAATGACGACGCCCCTACAATTATAAATTTTCAGGTATTATTAATTCCAATTTTAAACCCTCAAAAGAATCATCAACGATTCATTATAATGGCTTTGAAATCACCTTTTTAATTCACAAGCATATTCCATTAAATTAATTTTATGAGCAATATTATTTTCCCCATAATTATCTAAAATCAACCCATAATCAGAAAAACTTTTAATTTTATCATCAAACTCCATTAAGAAGTAAATTAAAAGATCAGAAATATGTTTAACAAAATTCCTATCCTCTTGAGTTATTTCAGAAATATTCTCATGAACCAGCTTGTTTCTCTTTTGTCTAATCATATTTAATTTATATTTAAAAAATTTATTATTTGAATAAAATTTCAATAATTTCTCAATATTATTCATCAAGATATTATCATTCTTTTTACCATATATTTTCTTAAAAACCCTTTCATTTAATGACCAGAATTTAATAAATGAGTTTGAAAGATCTTCCTCATTATTTGCTAAGTAATAACAGTTAAAAATATTTTTAAATTCCGACAATACTTTTTTACGTTTTATATCTGCTAATACTTCAATGGACTCTGGTAAAATGGGCATATTATTAAACTTCATCAATTTTGATTTATCCAGTTTCTTAGAATAGATGATATCCGTCAAATTATGCTTATCATTTATATGAAATGAATTATCTTCATTTAATATGACCCTAGCAGAGATATCTAAATCAGAAACTTGAAAGTTGGAATTAAAAACATTTGCAAAAAATTTTTCGGATTTTACGTTAAACACATGAAGAAAAGTGATAAATCCATATAATGAGTAAATATTATTTATTGCTTCATTTTCCATTATATGAAAATTGTTTCCAGTTATTTTTGATTCTAACATTATAAATTTTGAATCAAATTTTTTCTTAGCCCTTTCCTGTTTAATTGTAAAACGAAAATCGTGGAAATTAAATATTCTTAATTTAAAAAAGTCCAATATTATTTTGAATTCTTCATTATCTATGAATTTAGAATCAATATTTGTATAAAATATGAATTTTTTTGTCAATTTGGAGTTATTTTTTTCAATAGTGTTATTTAATTCAAATAAAAAATAGTCTAAAAAATATTCTTCTGGAACATCTTTTATCTTAATTAAAATAGGAATATAATTGCGGGATATTGTATTAAATGTTAAATTATTATTATTCAGTATTTGCCCAATATTTGTTAAAGACTGCAAGTAATCAGAAATTATTGAAATATTAAATAGCATATCACTACTTCCTGAGAAAGTACCATCATCATTAAGCAAGGATAATGAATACAGTAATATCTTTTTTAATTCTTCCTTTTTTGGATTTTCTTTATAAATAACATCTATTTTGTTATTTATTCCTAAAAAATTACCGCAAATATCACAATAAATAGCTTTATTTCTTATTTCATTACCGCAATTAGCACATGTTTTCATGACTAAACCCTCCAAATAAACTTAAAAAATTTCGGGAAGACCTAAATCTAGACATTCATTTCTAGTTTGTTCAAATAAATACAGTTTATTGTTCTTTAATTTTAATCTAAACTCGCAATTTCTAGAACATGAAAATCCTAGCTTTTTTATATGGTCTTCATTTGTTAACTCTTTTTCAATTTTATAAATCCTCTTCATTAAATAATCACTAAACATGACATATTGAGTAGGAACTCCATTAGTTGAAATTCCTGAAAAGAAAGGAAGATATGCATTGCCCCCAATACTTTTTAATAAAATAACAGATTTAGACAACAGATATTCATCTTCACGATTATGTTTAGGATTAACATCCGTAATGCTTCTAAGTCTTCTTGATTCGTAAATAAATGACCAGTTATTATATACTATTTCAGCGTATTTTTTATCAATCCACTCATCACTCTCAGGGTGTCTATCAATATCAATTAAAAAGACTGTATCTCCATATGTGATAAAAAATAGTAAATAATCACTTCCTTCCATAAAATTAGAATTATTCTTAAGTTTTGAACTTAAATGTGCATGATTAATTACATAATTATTAAATAATGTGTCAAAAGAAGTAGAATCAATATGTCTACTTTGATATGGAATTAAATTACCTTTACTGCTGATAATTTCAAGAACCGTATGAAAATTCCTAACATACTCATTTGGAATTTTAGATAATTTTCCTTTAAGTTCTTTTGAACACACTACATAATATGATTTACCATATAATGTTCTATACTTAAAATTCATTAACTTTAAAAATAGATCCCTATGATAATACCTGTCTCTATTAATATCTTTTCTTAAATCCAATTTAACATTCAGTTGAATTTCATCAACTTTATCTTCTATAATTTGATTAAAATCATCGATTAACATATATAACCCTCAGTTTTAAAACAACTGTAAAAATATTTCTTTGAATATTTAGTACAAATTTACCATTCATCTAATACTATTTAACGTGATTTCATGCTAATTTTTAGTCAGTAACAATAAATTTTAATAATTTAGCACATGACTTTTATATTAACTCCTTTATTCCTAATATTGAAACAATTTTCCAAGATCCTTCATCAAAGTTTCTAACACCAATTTTACCATCATCACTTTTAAGATAAATCATTCTAAAAGGAAATTCTTCTGTAATTTCTTTATCATTAACATTGATTGTAAGTTCTGTAGCAATATTTGTTACAGCTGCACCTTCATCATTAATATCTAAAATTCTAAAAGAAACTAACGTTTTACCTTTGAAAAACTCCCTAGAAAGGATACCAGCCTTATCTTTTAAAGTTCTATCTTCCCCACTAAAATAATCTAGACAATCGACCATATACCCAAAATTTTTAGATTTCCAATATTCAAAGAATTCAACTAAACGTTTTTCTGGACTATTTTCATCATATTCTTCAGAAAATCCAGATTCAGAAAAATCCGTATCTTTTTTCAACTCTCTTGGAACCCATTCATCACATGCTTTTTTTAAATTTTCATTATACCTCATCAATTCAATAACATCTTTAAAAGAAGTTCTTTCTTGAATTCTAGATTCTGTTCCATTGTTGATGATATCCCTAACTCCTTCTTTAATTGCAAAAAGTGCTGACCATAATTTAACTGCACATTCTTTATTTGCAAAGTTCAAATCCCTACCATGTAATATGCCGTTTCTATATGGGATTGTTATTTTTTCAAGGTTTGTATTTCCTCTATTACAATATAACAACTTATGAAGTTCGATTAGTCCTGTTTTGTGTGCAGCTATTGAATCCCATGCATATAATTCTGTTGAATCATTGAAAAAACCTCTACCCATATTAATGTTTGTATCTGCAACAAAGCCATCAATTATTGTAAGCAATAGCAGTATGCATGAGTGATATCTTTCATTGATAAAGTCATCATATGCTGTTTCAATCAACATTTGTCTTTTTTTAAGCTCAGGAGGATAATTTAAAAGGAACATCATGTCTTTTAGATCATCTCCATAAGCATCGACAAGATATCTTTCGGCTTCATCAACACCCTTGTCATCAGCAATATCAACAGCATTCTTCATTGTTTCAGTATGCATAAATCCATGAGCCACCCATCCTCTTTGTAAAAAATGTTCGTTGAATTTATCTGGATAATCCAAGTATTGAATGTTTTCTTCAAGCCAGTCCAAATCCATGGATTCTAAAAAAGCTTCTTTATCTTCTTTGTTTTGGAACATGAAATCAAAAAAGCCCACTTCAGTTAATTTATGAATAATTTTGAACATGTTAAAATTAACTTTATTTTGCATAATTGAAGGGTTTTGGCTGATTAATTCAGTTTTATCATTATCATCTAACATTAGAGCCTCCTGAATATAAAAAAATAAAAAAGGAAAAAATAATTCATGCTAAAAATTATTCCTTATGGCAGTTAGTATAATCCATAGAAATTCCAAAATGATTCCATATAGGAACAAAAAGATTATTAATATTATTATCTAATTCATTGTCATTTTTAATAATAATACCAATTGGATTGAGGATATTTCTTTGTGTATCCCACACATGTGAGCGGACACCTAAACCTGCATCCAATTTATAATCTTTAATATTAATAATAGTTACATGGAATAATATTGGGCAATTAATCCCTAAAGTATCATATATTTTTAAACTTTCTTTTACGAATGTATCAAATTTATCGTTATAGTATCTTAGAGAAATACGTTTTTTTGAGCCATAATCAGAGAATACTGCTTCAAAAATTCCATTACGGAAAACTTGAACAAATTCTTCTTCATAATCATGATATAATCCTTCAAAATTATATGCATAACTTCTTTGAAATAAAGGATGCTTTCCAAATTCGATTCTAAACTCTTCTAATGCCATTGGAAACTTGGAAAATGCATCCAGAGGTATTGAATGAAAAATTATGTTATATTTACCCTCATCATTAGTATGTTTTAATATTCTTTCATTTTTGAATTCATCAATTTTTTCTAGTAAGTTTTTATCTATATCAAATATTGTTTCTACTTTATCAAATTCCATCAAATCACCATTTTAATAAATAAATTACCAGTATGACTTCTAATAAAAAGCCAACCGGCTTTACAAACATTTCACATTGTTTTAATCGTGAAATTTTATTCATTTCATCTTTCATTTATACATAGGATATGTATTAATTAAAAAAATAAAAAGAGCATTATGCTCTTTTTTTAATTATCATATATTCTTCTTCGCAATTTGGGCATTTAACGCCTGAATCTTGCCCTTCAGCCATGCCAGAATATAAGATTTGCTCTTCATCATAAAGACAATGAGGGCATTGAACAATATAAGTCACTTCTTTCATGAAGATACCTCCTTTTATTTATTTATAAAAATTTCCAAAAATAATACGCTGAAATAGACACTTGATAAGTTCCTAAATTGCGCAAAGAATGTTTCATGAGTTTGTACATGTTTATCCAATTAGTATGGTGTGGTTTTACTCATGATTGGAATAACATTCACTACACCATATTATATTTAATTACTATAATATAAACTTTTCTAATAAAAATTTTTTATCATATACATTTATATCCTATTAGAAACAGATAATATCATAGATACTAAAATCCAAGAGGTGGAAAAAATGCTGATACTAGCTACAAGTAAAATTCAAAGCAATTATCAAACCACAATTCCAAAAGAAATAAGAAAAAATTATGACATTGACAATGACACTGTTGTAGAATGGGCCATCAATGAAAATGGAAATCCTGAAATAAATTTCAGAAAAAAAAGAAACTTTAAAGACTTAGTTGGTGCTTTTAAAAGTGATGAAAAAACCAATGCTGTAGAACTTAAAAGGAGTTTGTACGAATGAGAAAAGTATTTCTAGATACATCTTTCATCCTAGCCTATGTCAATTCAAATGATGAATTACATGAAAATGCTTTAAGATTAGAAGAAGCTGAAAATATTCTCTCACAGGACTGCTACATTAACAATAATGTGTTGAACGAAGTTTTAACATTAACTGGCAGAAAAATAAACATTGATGCTGCTGAGGAAATATACTACGGTCTGATAGATAGCTTTGAAATATTAAATGAATACACTATTTTCAACTACACTGCTAAAACATTTGATATCTTCAAAAAAATTGTTGGGTCCAATAGTAAAAAGACAAAACTAAGTTTTACTGATTCAAGCATTATCCTAACCATGAATGAATCAAACATTACTGATTTGGTCAGCTTTGATCAGCAATTCAAAAATTTCAATAAAATTAATTTAATTGGTTTAGATTATTTATAATTATTAAAATCATTATATATTGATAGCATTCAACACATACTAAACATGCCAAATGTTATCACTTACTTTTATATTACTATTATGACCCTTCACTAACTTGTTTATGATGCCCAAAAGTTCTTTCTTCAAACCTCTCATCTCTTCAAGTTCACCTCTCATATCCCCAACTTCTGATTTTAATGCTTCATTTTCCTTTTCCATTTGAATAAACTGTGGTGATTTGATAGACAGCTTTTCAACATCAGTGTTTATAGTAACGGCCGGCAAGTGCTGGATATATTCATATTTCAAATCGTCAGGATTGGTCATGAAATATGCTGCATCGGTTTTGTTTTTGGCCTTTCCCTGCAAATCGTTTTCCTTGTCTATGCTCATACCGTCATTATATAATGCTGAAGCATGAAACTTGCGAAGCATATGACTTCTGAACCTGAGGTACCTTCCAACTCTACCAAGGCCTAAAGTGTCATTAATCATCTCAAATGACTGCACCATATATGTCCTGCTGATTTGAAAGAGCGGACTTTCATCAGTTATTGGCTTATCACGTAGCAACAAATATGTATTAATAGCTTTAACAGCCTCAGGACTGCAGTATGTGAGGTAGTACTTGTTTGTCTTTTTCCTTAGAATGCTGAAGGTCGGAACAACATCATCGACATCATTTAAGTAATCAATAACATCAAAGATGTCTCTTCTGTTGTTAGGAAGATATTCAGACAAAGCCTTAATATAATCCCCTATTGTCAGGCTCAGTGTCTCTGTCCTGGCACATCCGCTGGAACATGAAAACAATATGATAGCTTTCATCAGAGGAGATGCAATCTGAAAAGCCGCCCTTATCACTTCCTTATCTGGTAGATCCTTAAAATAAATAGGTGCAAGTTTCTGAATGCTTTTGTCATTGACTTTAGGCAAATCCCATACTTTTATGTCATAGAACTTGTAAAAAAAGATGATACAGTTCATTTCCTTTCTGACGGTTCCTGCAGCATAGTTTTGAAACATGTGATGCCTGTATTCAACCAGTTTTGATTTCAACCTATTGTGTTTCCATTTCACACCTTTCATCTCATCTTCTTCAGCTTCCTCAAGAAGTTCTTTAAGAGACATATCAAAATAGATGCAATACTTTCTCAAAGATAACTCATAGCTTTGTGTTGTCCCAATTGCATGGTTACAGCTTATTGTGAAATTTTTGAATAGCTCGTCATTCATAATATTAACCACTTTTATTTCTCTTATATTAAAAACCTTGGAAGGAAGTGCTTGAAAAGTAATAAGTATCTGAACTTTTGAAATTGTTCGTATAAAACGAAACTTATTCTCAAAACTTTGATTTGCTGATGTGTTTTTGACATTAACACTAATGATATATATCTTGAAATTTAAAATATTAATTAAAATTATTCGGAGAGGAAGTATATGAAAGATGAAGTTTTTTATGGAAAAGGAATTCATGAACTTGAAGGGGAATATCCTGACCTCTACGAGCTTGTTAAAAATATAAGTGATGTAGTTTACGACGGATATGCACTTGATTATAAGACTCAAAAATTAATAGCTATTGGAATTACAGCTTCAAGAGCAGATCCAAGAGCTACTAAAAAACAAATAAAAAGCGGAATGAAAGAACTGGACATTACCAAAGAAGAAATAATGGATGTTTTAAAAATTGTCCTTTTAACTTCTGGAATGCCTGCTTTCAGTAAAGCTGTTCAAATTTTAAATAGTGTTATCGAAACACAATAATTTTATTTTTCAAGATTTATTCTCTGCGGTGCGCTGTAGAGATTAAATCTGTTATTTCTAACAAATCCAACCATTGTTATATTGCCTTTTTTAGCTATTTCATATCCTGAAGCTGCAGGTGCTGCATTGGATATGATGATTGGAATTCCTACTCTTATTACTTTTATAAGCATATCTGCAGGCATTCTTCCGCTGTATGTGATGTATGATTGTGTCAAATCATATCCTGATTTAAAAGCAGCTCCAATGACTTTGTCTACAGCTACATGTCGGCTTACATCTTCTCTTATGATGCTTTTATTTTTATAAATTAGCTGAGCTACATGAACACTGCCGGTCTCCTGCCAGATTTTAGCATTTTCTTTTAAATTATCTATATCTTTTATAATCTGTGTTGCATCAATTTTTAAAGTGGAATTGTTTGGAGTTACTGTTTTTAACTGGGTTCTGATTCCTCCGGCATTGTCTGAATTTACTCCCTGATATTCAAGTAATCTGCAAACGCAGGCATGTTCGCACTCTCCTTTTCTTTTTTGAACTATATCGTCCTGTTCAAAATCCTCTTCAGGAGTATGGTTAAGACGAGTTTTAACTAATACATTTGTTTTACTTACTTTAATTTCTTCTATATCTTCATTTATTTTTATTAAACCTTCTCCAAGACAATATCCGATTGCAAATTCATCTAAGTTTTTTGGATAAACTGAAAACTTTCTTGGAGGTAGGCAGTCAATAAATAAGTAAGCATATTCGTCTTCAACAGTTTTTTCTTCTGTTTTTTCATAATTTCCGTCTTTCCATTTAATTGCATCTATTGTTTTGATAAATTCCATATGAACTCCCTCTTATTAGATATTATTAACAATTGTTATATTTTAACTTATCTGTTTTCATAATTATTTTTTTAGGTATACCTAACATTTATATAATATAACCAATATATATTTTAGGTAGACCTAAATAATTTAGGTTTTAATTAATAATATTTTATAACGGAGGAAATAATATGGAAGAATACATTGATAAAGTAATGGAACATAAACATGCATTAATTTTTGTTGGAGGAATAGCTGCAGCTATTGCAGGTAAAAAAATCCTTGAATCTAAAGCAGTAAAAGAAGGATGTACTAAGGGTATGGCTGCTGTTTTAGCTGCAAAAAAAGATGCTGAAGAATGTTACCAGGACATGGTTCAAAATGCGGAGGACATTGTTGTTGATGCTAATAAAGATGATAAAAAAGCAATTTATGTTGAAGATGACGAATAAGGTTTAAAACATGAAATACCAAGTAATGTATAATAACGGAACTCGTATCAGAGTTCGTTCAGGCCAGGCTGCCTTCACCAAAAAGGAGGGTTATGGTATTTCTTCATTGCTTTTAGAAAATAATTTTATTAAAAAAGTTTTCACATCTCATAGAAACGGAAGTATTTTAATCTATTATGATGATGTTAAAAACAGAGACAAAGTCTTTGCAGCACTTGATAAAATAACTGAGGATGATTTGGTTGAAGTTGAACCTGACATGTACATGAGTTCAAATGAGTTAACTAATAATTTTTGGGTTAGTTTATCAGGTATGCTTGTGAGAAGGGTATTAGGTAAAATTGTATTGCCTATTCCAATTAGGAATTTATTGACTGTTTATAGAGCTACTAAGTATATATGGCATGCTTTAGACAGTTTAACAAGTTTCAGAGTGGATGTTGCTCTACTTGATGGTGCAGCAGTTACCGGATCACTTCTTAAAAGAGATTTCGATCCGGCAAGTTCTATGATGTTTTTATTATCAATTTCCGATTTGCTTGAAGACTACACATTACAAAAAACAAAAAATACTTTAAAAGAAAGTTTAACTTTAAATATTGATACTGTATGGGTAGTAAATGAAGATGGTGAGGAAATACAACAACCTATATCCCAAATTAACAAAGATGATAAAATTAAAGTTCATATGGGTGATGTAATACCTGTAGACGGTAAAGTTGTTGACGGTGAAGGAATGGTTAATGAAGCAACCATGACTGGAGAACCATTGGCTGTCCATAAAATGCCTGGAAAAACAGTTCATGCAGGTACTGTTGTTGAAGAAGGTAATCTGATTGTTCAAGTTTATTCTTTTGATAAAGAAACCAGATTAAATAAAATTATAAATCTTATTGAGAATTCAGAAGAATTAAAAGCAGATGCTCAAAGTAAAGCTGAGGAATTGGCAGACTCTATTGTGCCATACAGTTTCCTTACAACATTCCTTACTTATCTGATAACAAGGGATACTACAAAAGCATTGTCTGTTTTAATGGTTGATTTCTCATGTGCACTTAAATTAACAACTCCATTATCTGTTATTTCAGCAATGAAAGAAGCTTCAGATAATAGGATGATGGTTAAAGGTGGAAAATTCCTTGAAAAATATGCAACTGCAGATACAATAGTGTTCGACAAAACAGGAACTCTTACTAATGCAACTCCAAAAGTTGTTGATGTAATTTCTCTTGGAGATTACTCCAGAGATGAAATTTTAAGAATGTCTGCATGTATTGAAGAGCATTTTGCACATAGTATTGCTACGGCTATTGTAAAACAGGCTGAAAAGGAAGGTCTAAAACATGATGAAGACCATAGTGAAGTTGAATATATTGTAGCTCATGGTATTGCAACAAGTTATAATGGCAAACGTGCTGTTATAGGAAGCAGACACTTTTTATTTGATGATGAAGGTGTAGAAATATCCAAAGAAGATGAAAAACTCATTGACGAAAAAGTCTGTGAATATTCGGTTGTTTATTTGGCTATTGATAATAAACTTGAAGGTATCATATGTATTAACGACCCTGTAAGAAAAGAAGCCAGGGATGTTATTGAAGAGCTTAAAAAATTAGGTATTGAAAATGTTATCATGTTGACTGGAGACAGTGAAAGCGGTGCAAAAAGCAGCGCTGAAGCATTGGGCATAACTGAATACCGTTCACAGGTGCTTCCTGAAGATAAGGCCAGTATTGTTGAAAGTTTAAAAGAAGAAGGCAGAACTATTATTATGGTCGGAGATGGAATAAATGATTCTCCTGCATTGGCTGCTGCTGATGTGTCTGTTTCAATGAAAAACTCTTCAGATATTGCCAGAGAAGTTGCAGATGTTTCTTTATTGTCTGATAATTTATATGATTTAATAACACTTAGAAAATTGAGTGTTGGTATGTTAAATAAAATAGATACTAATTATCACAGTATAATTGGCATTAACGGTTCTTTAATAGCACTGGGTATGTTTGGAATTATAACTCCATCAACATCTTCATTGATACATAATTTATCAACTATGCTTTTAGGAGCTTTAAGTACACGTTCTGTATTAAAAGAACCAAGGGAAATAGAAGTTAATGTAGTAGAAACTGCATAAACTTCTTATTTTATTTTTTAAGCTATTGATGTAAATATTGTATATGACATCAGTAATATAAAACAGATTATCCCAGGATTTAAAAGGATTGTACTTACTGGATTTTTTAGAATTATTTCTTTTTCGCTTCCGTCAAACCGGCTTTTATCGAAATACTTGATGGAATAAATCAAACCCATAACTGTTAATCCTAAAGTTATTAATATGTATAAAATAACACCAAATGTGCTTGTTGGTGAAATCACACTTCCGTTAGCCAAGTCCATTAATGGTTGTGAGACAAATAGGCTGACAACTGATCCTATGAAATTTATAATCATATGTAATCCTATTGTATATTTGATTTGTCCTGTTTTTATATATATTATTGCAAAAAATCCTCCAAGAAGGAATGCATAGAAAAACTGATTTAAATTCCCATGGAAAAATGCGAATAATAATCCTGAAAGAAGTACTGAGATTGTACCTCCGTATTTTATAGTTCTGTCAATTAATAACTTTCTGAATATAAGTTCTTCAAAGATTGGAGCTATTGTGGTTATTATAATCAAGTTTGCAACTAAACCGGAATTGTTTATCACATCATTAATAGGATTGGCTACCTCATGCTGTATCAGTGAGCCGATTCCTGAAGTTATAATAACTCCCATTATATTTCCGATCCACATTAAAAACATTGTAATTGATATGCATATTACAAATGTTTTAACGGTCATTTTATGTTTTTCAAGAGTTTTTGCTTCTGTTTTTCTCATTATATAAATAAATATTGGTAAGGGTAAGAGATAAGTCCAAATAGCTGAGAAAAATGTCATCATTGTTTGATTAGATAAAAGATTCGGATTAATTATGCTTATAAATAATCCGATGAATAGATTTAGCACCAATACGATTATTCCAAGTGCAAAATAATTAAATCCAATTTTTGAAAAAAATCTTCTATTTGCTTCCAAAGCTACACCTCACTTTTATTTTATGTAACATTTATTTTACCTTTTGCAATATATATACCTTTGGATACAATTTTGATTTGTGATTATCTACTTAAAATCATGTGAAATATTTATATAAAAATACAATCAATATTAATAATTGTAAAAAAAATTTTATGTAAGTGATTTAATGAATAAAGATAAGTTCACACCGATAATTTTACCAATTTTAATTATAATTATCTGGTATATCATAACTTCTGTTTTAGAGTTAGTTAATCCTTATTTCTTACCAAGTCCAGGTAGTGTCTGCAATTCTGCATGGAATATAATACAATCTGGAAAACTTTTTGTTGATACTATGGATACTTTATTTAAAGTATTTGGTGGTATGATTCTTGCATCTGTTGTAGCTATTCCTTTAGGAATATTGCTTGGATGGTATAGCAAGTTGGAAACTTTATGTAGTTTTGTAATCAGTATATTAAGGCCAATACCTCCGATAGCTTGGATTCCATTTTCAATATTGTGGTTTGGAATCGGAACAGCTCCTGCTATATTTATTATTTTCATAGGCTGTGTTTTCCCGATTCTTATTTACACAATTGATGGAGTTAAAAGAACCGATAAAGTTTTAATTGAATCTGCACAAACACTGGGAGCAGATGATAAAACAGTACTTACACAGGTTATTTTACCTTCTGCAGTACCGCCTATAGTTTCCGGACTTAAAGTTGGTGTGGGAATAGCTTTAATGTGTACTATTTCTGCAGAGATGATAGGTTCAAGTAGCGGTTTAGGATATTTAATTTTAACAGCTACAAATTTATTTGATACAGGTACTACTGTTGTGGGTATGTTGGTTATTGGTTTGATTGGTTTAATCCTTGATTATGTCTTCGGACTTATAGAAAAAAGAGTATTCTGGTAGGTAGTTTAAAATGGCAATTGAAATTAAAAATATAAATAAATCTTTTCATGGCCGCGGTTTGGATCATGATATAAAAGTTTTAGATGATGTTAATTTAAATATTGGAGATGGTGAATTCGTTTGTCTTTTAGGCCCTTCCGGTTGCGGTAAAACAACTCTGCTTCGTTTGATAGCTGGTCTTGACCAACCGACTTCAGGGGAAGTTATAGCAGATGGTGAAGTTGTTAAAAAACCATCTGGTGATAGGGCAGTTATTTTTCAGCAATATTCATTATTTCCATGGCTGACAGTTTTGGAAAATGTGATGTTCGGTCTTAATCTCAAAAAAGACAGAACTAAAGAGGAAAATCTTAAGGCTGCAGAAAGATATCTTGAAAGTGTTGGGTTAATTGACTTTAAAGATAGTTATCCCCATGAACTTTCAGGTGGTATGAAACAAAGGGTTGCAATTATTAGATCCTTGCTTAACCATTCACCTATTTTGCTTATGGATGAACCATTTTCTGCATTGGATATGCAAAATAGACACATGCTTCAGGAACAGCTGATTGGAGTTTGGAAAAGATTTAAAAATACAATTGTTTTTGTAACTCATGATGTTGATGAAGCGATTTATCTTGCAGATAAAATTGTTATAATGGATAAAAATCCGGGTAAAATTAAAGAAGTCTTTGATGTAGATATGCCAAGACTTAGAAAAAGAGAATCCGAAGAATTTATTAAAATTCAAGAAGAAGTACTTGATAAATTAAATGTGGAAGATTTCTAATAGCTATAATTTAGCTATTAAAGTTCCATATTTTCCATTTTTTATACTTTCGTAAGTATATTCTGAAGCTTTTAAAATACTTGTTTTCAAATCGTTTTTTTGACTTAAATAACTTACAATGGCTGCTGAGAAATTACAGCCGCTGCCATGCACATTATCTGTTTTCAGTAATTCCTGTTTAAATGTACTGATTTTTCCATCAATACAGGTGATATTTGTTCCGTTTAGATGTCCGCCGGTTATAATGTTATTACAGATTTTTCCTAATTTTTCACAGGCTATTTCAGCTTTTTCTTCATCAGCAATTTTAATGCCGGTTAATTTTTCAGCTTCAGAAACATTTGGAGTTGTTAGGATGGCTTTCGGAAGTAAATACTTAAGCAGATTTTGACTCAAATCATCTTTGGCTAATTCTCCTCCGGATGTTGCCACCATAACCGGATCAACAACAGCTTTCAGATTATATTCTCTGATTTTTTTAGAAACTGTTTTGATGATATCTTTTGAATATAACATTCCTGTTTTGATATATTCAACATTGTAGCTGTCTAAAACTGCATCAATTTGTTCTTCAACATAGTCAGTTTCAATAGCTTTTAGGGAGTACATCATTTGGGGGTTTTGGGCAGTAAGTGCAGTTACAATTCCGGTTCCGTAAACACCAAGCGCCTGAAATGTTTTGATGTCTGCAAGGATACCTGCTCCTCCTGAAGGGTCTACTCCAGCTATTGACATTACAATCATTTAACTGCCTCTTGTGACTTTCAAACGTTCGCTGCCGTGTACTGATTCAACATTTATTTTCAGTTCTTTTAAATAACGTCTGGTTTCAGTATTTTCACCATGAACCATTATTTCCCCTAAATCTTCAGTTGTATTGACGTCCAAAGCCATAAATAATGAGTCATGAACTTGTGGATTCAAGTTTTTCCTGTCAGCAGCATTTACATGTTCCTTATAGCTGAAATCTCCGAATTTGGTTCTGATAGCCAGGGGTTTCATAATTATCGTGTTTGTTCCCCCGCCTTTTGAAGGAATAATAATGAAATCAAGCTGTTTGCTTGAATCAATTACCATTTTAAGGTTGGTTTTACCGATGAGTGGAATGTCGGACGGCATTATGATTACTTTTTTGGTTTTGCCTTTACAATATTCCATAGCCTGTTTTAATGCTTTATTTAAATTTGAATTGTCATTTTCTTTCAAAACACTTAAATTTAAGCTTTTGGCATAATTTAAAACATCTTCATCAGCACTGATTATAATTATTTTATCAGTATATTTTCTTAAAGTATCAGTAACATCTTTAAGCATGACTTTTAGAAGGTTTTCCCTTTCTTCCTCACTTAAAAATGGAGATAATCTGGTTTTACATTCTTTAAATTTACTGACAGGTATTATTCCATAAATGTCATCCATAGTTTCATCTCTAGTATGTTTTAGCTATTAATGCAACATATTTTGCATCTTCGTCACTGAGTATACATTTTTTGCCTGCTTCTTCAAGCTCTTCATAGATACCTAAAACTGAATAACCTGTGATTTCTTCTATTTTCTCTCCGCAGTCAGTGTCTCCGCACCAGTTGACTGCTACAACATTACCTTCTTCAATTAGCTTTCTGACTTCATCAATATCAGATGCAAATTTGATGTGGTCTGTGTGGAATTCTTTTGCACTTTCAGCGAGATTTTCATTTAACTCATCAATTAAACGGATTACATTGCTTACGAGGTTTTCATCTAAATCAAGTTCGATTTTTTCCAGCTGGTCTCTACGCATAGCTATTGTCTTGTTGTTTTCCAAATCTCTAGGGCCTAATTCAAGTTTTATTGGAGTTCCTTTTAATTCCCAGTCATAGAACTTTTTACCTGGCCTGATGTCTCGATTATCAATGTTTACACGTAATCCTGCAGCTTCAAACTCTTTTTTAAGCTCTTCACATTTAGCTAAAACTTCTTCTTTTCCTTTTTTAAATAAAATAGGAATTATAGTTATTTGTTTTGGTGAAATTTCAGGTGGAAGACGTAATCCTTTTTCATCTCCGTGAATTCCAATTGCAGAAGCTATTACTCTATCAGATAAACCTGCGCATGTTTGATAAACCAGTTTATGTTCTCCGTCTTTATCTTCAAATGTTATATCAAATGTTTTTGCAAAGGTTTGGCCTAAATTGTGGATAGTACCGATTTGCAGGGTTTTTCCATCAGGCATAATTGCATCAAATGCCATTGTATAGTCTGCCCCTGGGAATTTATCCCATTCTGGCCTTTTTGTTAAAGTATATGGAATACCTAATGTATCAAAGATTTCTTTATAGTTTTCAATATGTTCCTGAACCTGAATGTCTGCTTCCTCTTTACTTGCATGAGCAGTATGTGCTTCCTTAAATGTAGTAATTTCACGAACACGAATAAGTGGTCTTGTATGTTTTGTTTCATATCTGAATGTATTTACAATCTGATAATATTTCAACGGCAAATCAATATGGGATCTAATCCATAGTGAATACATTGGATAGATTGATGTTTCACTAGTTGGTCTTAGGGCTAATTTTTCATTTAATTGTGTTTTACCTCCATGAGTAACCCAGTAAACTTCATCTTCAAATCCTTTTACATGTAATCCTTCTTTAGCCAGTTCTGCTTCTGGAACAAGAAGTGGAAATAAAACTTCTTCATGATCACGGTCATATACTTCTTTTATTAAATTTGTTGTATATTTTCTTATTTGGAAACCGTAAGGCATCCATACAGCCATTCCTTTAATAGGATATCTTGAATCAGTTATGTTAGCTTCTTCTAATATGTCATGAAACCATTCACTAAAATTTTCCACCATATCACCTTAATTAAATTTTTATAATAATTATATATCAGTTGTTAATGCCTATTAAATCTATTTAAAGAAAATTTTTTACAGCCTGAAATAATAAGTTATTTATAACTACTAATTAAAGATATACAAATGTATATTATGTTTAGGAGATATTATGAATACTAGAAAAATACAAATGCCTCGTGAAGTATACATCGGACCTGATGTTATATATGAAACCGGCGAAATCTGCAAGGATTTGCATTTGGACAATAAAGTTTTGGTTCTAACAGGTCCGAATACATATGATATTGCAGCAAAACATGCTATTGAAAGTCTTGAAAATCAGGATATTGAAGTGGATGTTAAAATTGTTGAAAAAGTATCATATGATTCAGTAGAAGAAGTCAGTGAAATGATTACTCCAGGCACTAATGTTTTAGGTGTTGGGGGAGGAAAAGTTATTGATGTAGCTAAATTAGCTTCATATGATAAAAACGTATTTTTTGTTTCAATGCCAACTACTGCTTCACATGACGGTATTGTATCTCCTTTAGCTTCAATAAAAAATCCTAAAACTTCAACATCTGCTAAAGCCCATGCACCGATAGCTGTTATTGCAGACAGTAAGATTATTGCAAATTCACCTTTCAGATTATTGTCTGCAGGATGTGCTGATTTAATCTCAAATTTCACAGCTATTAAGGATTGGCAATTGGCTCACCGTTTAAAAAACGAGTCATATAGTGAATCTGCAGCTTCATTGTCTATAATGTCTGCAAAAATGATTACTGACAATGTTGACAGTATTAAACCTGGTTTGGAGGAAAGTGCACGTCTTGTTGTTAAAACTTTGTTTAGCAGTGGAATGGCTATAAGTATTGCAGGTTCCAGCCGTCCGGCTAGCGGATCAGAACACACATTTTCCCATGCTTTGGATAAAATTTTAGATAAACCCTGTCTGCATGGTGAACAGTGCGGTGTTGGAACTATATTGATGATGTATTTATATGGTGGAGACTGGAAATTTATTAGAGATAGTTTAAAAGCTGTTGGAGCTCCAACATCTGCTAAGGAATTGGGAATTAGTGATGAAAATGTCATTGATGCATTAACAATGGCACATACTATTAGACCTGAAAGATATACAATTTTAGGTGATAATGGTATATCTGAAGATGCAGCTTATGAGTTAGCTCTAAAAACTGGGGTGATAAAATGATTACATTAATTGGTAAAGATTTGGCAAAAAAGGGTAATGAGTTTATTTTTTATGGTTCTGTAGATGAATGCGAAAATTGTAGATTTAAAGCATCATGTGTTGACTCTTTAGAAAAAAATAGGAAATATAAAATCATTGATGTTCGTGACAATGAACAAAAGTGCCCGGTTCATGCTGAAAATACAGTTATTCCAGTGGAAGTTGACAGATCTAACATAACATTACTTTCTTCATCAAAAAGTATTTTTGAAGGATCTACATTTTCCTATGAATCTGCCGACTGTGATGAAGAATGTGAATATTATGATTACTGTTTCCCTGAAGGACTGGTAGATGGAGACAAATGCATTGTTTTGAAAAATCATGGGAAACATAAAGGTGAATGCAAAAAAGGATATAAACTTAATAAACTTACATTAGGTTTTGTTATTTAAAAAATAAGGATATGATAAATATGAATCTTAAAAAAGAAGCAGGTTATAAAGCAGCAGAATATGTTACAGACGGAGACATTTTAGGACTTGGAACCGGATCTACAACTCACTATTTCATTGAAGCAGTAGGCAAAAGAATAGCTGATGAAGGAATAAATGTCATGGGAATTCCTACTTCATTCCAGTCATTACTGCTTGCTAAACAGTGGAACATACCGGTTACCAGCTTGGAAGAGCATGACATTGATTTGGCTGTTGACGGTGCAGACGAAGTGGATAAAAACCTTAACCTTGTTAAAGGTGGAGGAGCAGCTCACACCAAGGAAAAAATTGTGGATTACTCTGCAAAACAATTTATTGTAATTGTAGATGAATCAAAATATGTTGAAGAAATTGGAAACTTTCCGGTACCTGTGGAAGTAATTCCTGATGCATCACGTGTGGTTATACAAACTTTAGAGGACATGGGTGCAGAATGTGAAATAAGAATGGGTGAGCGTAAGGACGGACCGGTTATAACAGATAATGGAAATTTTGTCATTGATGCCAAATTTGAAAAAATAGAAAGCCCTATGCATTTGGAAATAGATTTAAATTCTATTCCTGGTGTTGTTGAAAATGGTATTTTTACTCAGATGGTTGATAAAGTCATAATTGGTACTTCTGAAGGTATAAAAGAATTGTGAAGGTGTTATAATGCCAATACCAAGTGGAATTCCATATGATTTTAGGGAAATAGCTAATAAAATGGCTATGCTTCTGGGAATTTTAATTGTAGTTTATGCCCTTTTATGGATTTTAGCAGAATTGAAATTGATTCCGGTTGTTTTATTTGCAATATTTCCACAAATAGTTCTTCTTTTAATAGGAATATTCATTGTTTATATAGCTTATTCTAGAAGAAACAGTTACTGATTTTAAAATTATTTTTTAAAAAAAAGAAAAAATTAGAGGTTTTTAACCTCTTTTTATGCTATTTTTATTGTGTTTCCAGTTTGGAAATTGTTCCAGTAGGATGTTATAATGTATTCTCCACTTATTAATCTGATTTTTAGGCTTGCAATACCGTCTTCATTAGTGATTCTGTGATAGATAACACCATTTACGTTAAATGATACTGTTTGGTTAGCTAATGGAGTTCCTTTACCGTCTAATGTTTGTGCAGTGAAGTTGCTGCCGTCCATGTATTTCATGTTTAAGTCTTTAGTTACCAATGTTGGAAGTACAGTGACTTTGTTTCCAATATCCAAACCATCAAAGATAGTTGTAATAATATAGTCACCAGGCCTTAAATTAATAGCCAAACTAACTACACCATTAGCATCAGTAGTTCTAATATAGAAAACACCGTTGATGTTAAATGTCACATTTTTATTTACTGCTAAAGACCCGTCTTTATTGTAAATAGTTGCCTGGAATCTGGAAGCATTTAAATAATATTTAGTTAAATCACTACTTTCAATTAAAGATTTAACATCTATACTAAATCCTTGTTCATCACCAGTAACTGGATTATATGCAGTTAAGATATAATGGCCTGGTCTTAACATGATATTTAGATTAGCTGTTCCATAAGCATTGGTTTGTCTGGTGTAGAAAACACCGTTGATGTTAAATGTAACTTTGGTATTTGCCAATACTTTTCCCTGACCGTTTACAAAGGTAGCAGAGAAATGAGTTCCATTTTGATACATTTTAGTTATGTTATTACCATTTATAGTTGATAAAACAGTAATTTTAGCATCTACAGAGTTTGCTCCAATTGTTTTATTTCCTGCATAAGTGACTGTTGCAGTATATACTCCAGGTCTTAAATTAATGTTCATTTCAACAACACCATTTTTATCGGTGGTTTTATTGTAAGAAACACCATTTATAGTAACTGTAATATTAGTATTGGCTAAATTATATCCTTTGTTGTCTTTTAAAGCAATATGTAATTTAGTTCCATTTTTATAATACATGGTAATGTCATCAACGATAATAACTGCTTTTGGTTCTTTTGCAGAGTCATAGTAAGTTCTCTGTGCTTTGTCAGGAGTTTGGTATTTATTGTCTGCCTGAACAATGTAGTATGGGAATGATGGAGGGAATGGTAATCTGTCTAAGTTGTAATTGTTGTTGCCGATGGTTACATTGTAATATCCTCCACCAACAATTATGTCTATTCTGCTTCCACTTAATGTGTTGTTGAATATTGCTTCATTACCTGAACCGTATGCAGTTATGGAGCTTAAAGTACATTTAATAATAGTGTTATTGTATACTTTGTGTCCGGAAGAGTGCATAAGGTAGATTCCTTCTTTTGAACCGATGATGGTGTTGTTGAATACTGTTACGTTTGGTCCGGTTCCGTGTCTTACGTCAATACCGTGGTTTACAGCATTGGTAACTGTGTTATTTGCAATAATACTGTTAGCTGATCCGAAGTTTATTAATCCTGTTGTGTATTGGTCGTGGATGTTGTTATTTGCAATAACTGCATTTTTATTATATTGTAAGAAAATACCCCATGATGATCCTTTTACATCACAATTGGTAATTGTTATGTTTTTATTGGATTCTGAGTAAATTGAAGTAGTTTTATATTCGTCAGTAGTTGTACCAACAGTATTTGGATTATATCCTGGAGCTTTTCCAACGATATTCAAATCAGATACAACTGCATTATCGGTATTGAATAAATACAATACTGAGAAGTAAACGCATCCATATCCTCCTTCATTAGTTTTTTTCCATACTTTTAAAGGAATATTGGAGTTGTTAACACCTTTTGTTTCATATCCGATTAATGTTGCATTATTTCCAAGTATTTTAATGTTTTTATCAACATAAATGCAGATATTTTCATAAATTCCGTTTTTCTCAAAGGATAATGTGTCTCCGTCTTTCATTGAATCAATCATTTTTTGAATATCTTCACTTGCAGTGCCGACAGAAACAGTGTAGGTAGTTCCAGTAGGTTTTAATATTCCACTATAGTCAATTACAATATCTTTAGGAGCTTCAATATCAATTTTATTGGTGTATTCTGGAGAATAAGTACTGCTGTCACTATAAGTTCCACTTACACTTTGCGGACTTTGATATGCAGAATCTGCGATTCCAACATAATATACAAAAGTAGGTGGGTAAGGTAAATTAGCTAATTTGTAATTATTTTCACCAATGGTAATATTTGAAAATCCTGAACCCAATAATACTCCCATTCTTGATTTGAACATTGTATTATTGTATATGTAAATATTAGAAGAACCATAACAGGTTATTGAACTGATGGTACAGTTAATAATGGTGTTGTTATATACAGTATGTCCTCCGGAATGCATCAGGTAGATTCCTTCTTTTGAACCGATGATGGTGTTGTTGAATACTGTTACGTTTGGTCCGGTTCCGTGTCTTATGTCAATACCGTGGTTTACAGCATTTGTAATTTTATTATTTTTTATTATGCTTTTTGCAGATCCAAAGTTTAAAATACTGGTTGTTGTCTGATTTTTAATGGTATTCTGATTTATTGTAGTATTTACACAAGTCTGTAAATAAATACCCCATGAAGATCCGATTATGGTATTGTTGATTATTTCTAAATTTTTGGATTGGTAAGCGTAAAGTACAGCATTGGAATAAGTTGTGCTGTTTAAACTAACCATAGTTAATCCGTTAAGTTTTACATTTGATGTTTTAAGAATATAAACAGTTGCAAAATTACTTATTCCGTATCCTCCAGTTTTTGTTGTGTTTTTAACAATATCTGGAATATTTGTATTGTTGATTCCCGGTGTTTGATAACCGATTAATTGTGCACCATTACCGTTTACAGTAATATTTTTATCAATATATATGCAAATGTCTTTATATTCACCTTTTTCAAAATTCAATACATCCCCGTCATGCATACTGTTTATAATGTTTTGAATAGTTGAACTATTTGATCCAGTATGAACAGTATAATTTGAAGATGTTGTTATTTCTCCATAAACTGCATCATTTGCTATTGGACTTGAAGCGCTGTCATCAGAATTTGCATTGCTTATGTCTTCTGCAAAAACAGAGCCTGAAGATAAAATAACAATTAATGATATGAATATGGATAATATCAATCCTTTCTTATTCATTATTCTACCTCATTTAATGATATTAAATACTTGTTATGTACTTAATGATATATCGTTTGTTTATAGTTATGATAAATATTTCGATTTGAATTTTTAATATGTTTGCTTTAAAAATAGGGTATAATTGTTATTTTTTATTTAAATTGTTTATAAAGTGCTAAATTATTTGAAAAGATTTATATGCTTTGATTTCTATATACAAATTTAATCAATATAATTATTGATTTATAATGTATGTTGATGGTAGATTGGCATGGTTGAAAAGAAATATAAAAAACTGTTAAATCTTTTTATCATATGTCTTTTAGGTTTAATCCTGATTTCATCTGTCTACGGAGTTGATGAATTACAATACAGTAATGATGACATTGTTATGGGAACTACTATCTATGATGTTTCTTCCGACTTATCCAATGATGACATTCAATCAATGTTGGATAATGCTGGACAGGGAGATACATTTAATTTTGTTAGCAAGGAATATAAGGGGATTTCATTAGTTGTTGACAAAAAAGTAAATATTATCTCTAATGTTAACAGCACGGTTTATACATCTGGAGAGCTGTCCAATAAAGCTCAGGAGTTAAATATTGATAAAACTTTTGGATTTTATTTCACAAAAAATAGTGCAGGCAGTGTCTTATCCGGATTTAATATTGTAGCTGCATCATCAGATTATGGAGTTATTGTTGATAATTCGGACAATACCATTATTAGGGAAAATTCTATTGTCGATGCCGGAAATAATGTTTTGGTTAAAAACTCAAAGAATGTAACTTTATTTGGAAATGTTTTAAATAATGCCAAGGAAAACGGGCTTCAGCTTAAAAATGTTTCCAGTTGTTATGTAGCCAATAACACAATGATGTTCAATGGCAGATCAGGAATTGAGATTTATGATATTGATAATTCCAATATAACTTCAAATTATTGCTGCAATAATAGTTTTAACGGAATTTCATTATACGGCAAATCTTTTAACAATTCCTATACTCATAATTTCCTTAATTACAATACAAATGGTATTTATATAAATTGTCAGTCCTGGGGAGATGAAATTAAAGCAAATACTATGATTCACAATATTCAAAACCCTGACTGTGAATTGGGTGGTTTTGAATCTGGTAATGGTCTTTTATTCGGGGATGCATATAGTGCTGTAGCTAATAATGGAGTTTATGTGTCATATAATTCATTTGCACATAATGAAAACTTCCAGGCTAAAAATAATCCTTTACAGAATATGATTACATTAGGTCCGAATTTTTTTAATTCTGATGACCCTGAAAACACATTTGTCTGCCCTCTGTTGCTTGCCAAAATCTTAAGGTTAAATGCAATATCATTGCCTAACGGTATAGGAATTCAAATGGTTGAAGATGATACTCCAGTAAAAGAAGCTGGAACTATTGCAGTTCAGGTTGAAGTTGACGGTAATATGTATACTGCAACTTTGGAAAATGGTAAGGCAGTAATTAAAGTAGATCCTAATGTTGACCACCAAGTTGAAATTCAGGTTGGCGGAGAACATAATCAGGAAATTAAAAAAATAAAGCAGAATGTAATTTCTTATAATAAAAAAGACGATTCAGGTAATAGTGATTCTGGTAAAGATGATAACATGGGATCTGACGGCAAACCGTCTGGTTCTGATGGTGATAACTCAGGTAATAAAACTGGTGACAGTTCTGGTTCAGGAGATGCTTCTGGTGAGAGTGGTATTGCAAATATCAAAAACTCTGATGAATTTTCACAAAATCTTGGAACAAATAGTTCTGATTACTATCAGAAATATGAATCTTTAAGTGGTAAAGATGCTATGGCTAAAGGAGATCAAAGTGCAGCAAAATCTTCAGACAGTAGTGGTTCTCCAAGTGATGATGGTTCATCAAAAGAAGGAAAATCCTATGAGCTAGTGTCTCCAAATAAAATATCTAAAGTAATTCAAAATACATCAGGAGTTATTATTCTTGCAATAATCGCTTTATTGGTTTTATTAATAATAGGATATAAACGTAAAAATAAAATGTGATAAACATTTTTTCATTTTTCTTTTTTTTAATTTTTAAATACTGGTTTCATATAATATTTTTATAATGCTAATTGAAAATATTGAGATTAATTTGGATACAAATAAGACTTTTGAAATTATTGATATAACATCTAAAATCAATGAAATAATAGCTAATTCCAATATCAGTAATGGAATTGTAAATATATTTTCCAAACATTCCACATCAGCTATTTGTGTAAATGAAAATGAGGAAGGTCTGCTTGAAGATTTGGAATTTGTGTTATCTAATATAATTTCCAATAAATTTAGTTATAAACATGATAATATTGATAATAATGCTGAATCTCATTTAAAATCATTTTTACTTTCTTCTAGTGAGTCTGTTCCAATATCTAACAATAAATTAAATTTGGGAACTTGGCAGTCAGTATTTTTTATAGAATTAGACGGGCCAAGACACAACAGGATAATTAATATAACTGTAATCGGAGAATAACCATGAATAACTGGGTTTTATTTTTAATTGTAATTATGGCTGTTGGCGGTGTTTTGATAGCTGTTGAGCAAACAGCACAGCCTGGTGAAGATTCACAAAGCATTTCAGTTAACAATTCTTCTCAGAATAATCCTGATGTAAATTACTCTGAAATTGATGTTCAAATGAAAAAACTGTGGTATTGACAGGATAATTATCTAAATTGTCTAATAATTGGAAAATTGTTTATAAGTGATTTATCTTTAAATCCCTTGATAAAATAAAATTAAAAAAAGAGTAATTAGAAAATTGAATTATTCCTGTGGGTTAAATTCAATTTCAAATCCGATTACAGGATAATCTAGGGTAAAATTAGTGATTACTTCCGGAGAGAATTCGCCGAAGAAACCGGATATATTTCCATTAGCTGAAGTTCCTTTTACATCACTTACCCTTCCAGCTATAAAACTGGGATTGTTGCTGTCGCTGATTTCCATGGAATAACCTAAGTTTTGAAGTAAGCTGGTTACAACAGATTTGATTTCAGTAAAGTTCGCACTTGAGTGGCAAATCAATCCGGCTAGTTTTTTGGAAGCTCTTACTTTAGTTTCCTGGGTTTCATCCATGTATAGGACATCACCGATTTCAAATATTTTTTGAGGTAAATCTTCGTGTTTATTGTCTTCTAGAAACTCCATTAAACTGTTGATTAGGCTGGTACGAATCATGGTTCTGTCAATTGTAATAGGTCTTGCTACCTGAACGTGGTCAATTTCCTTTTGTTTCATTTTGCTGAAGTGTGCATCTTCATTAGTAAGCATTAAACTCATGATTTCCTGGAATCCTAATCCAATCATAACTTCTCTCATAAGGGATTCTGATCTGAACCAGTCATGTTCGTAAGCTATTGTTGAAATGTCTGGAAGTTTAGCTTCAACATCATTAATTCTGTATTGTACCGCAATGTTTTCAACAACATCCACTTCATGAAGGATATCTATTCTGTAGGATGGAATGTAAACTTTTAATTCATTGTCATTTAATATTTCTGAGTCAAAACGTGCCTGGGATAATAACTGTTGTATATCTTCAGCATTTAAGTCAGTTCCACCAATTAAACTGTTAGCTACATCAACATGGACATTTTTTACTTGAGGAGTTAAATCAGGAGTAGTTATGCTTTTGTCTTCGTATTTAACTTCCATACTTTTTATTTTTCCGCCGACTTCTGCAAATGAACTGCAGATAATGTTTAAACACTGGTTAACTGCACGTTCGTCAGTTCCAGTTACATCTACAATAATGTTTTTCACATTTTCATCAATTTTTGTAAGTTCTCCGTTGATGATTGGGGGCATGGAAAGTACCTGATTATCCTTGTCTAAAATTAAAGGATATTTATCAAAATCTTCAAGAAGATGAGCATAAGCAACTCCTTTTTCATGATGGGTTAATATTTCTTCAGGAGTCATTGGAGTATCTTTTTCAAGTGCAACGAATGCATTTTCATCTTTAGGAGTAGCTATGTAATTAAATGGCTGGGATACAACATCTGCATTGTGAATACCGATAGCTACTTTTTTTCTGTCTCTTCCGATTACCCAGTGGAGGTTTTCCTGGAAATCCATAATGTATTTAAGTTTGTCACCAGTAAAATCAACACCTTCGATTTTTGCAAAGGCAATATAAGGTCTGATTTTAGCTACTTCAGCATCTACAATTACACTTTCATCTGATGGTGTAACTTCGTATTTTGGAAGTCCTGTTTCCTGATTGATAAAGCCTTTAAAAGATCTGGCAACTCCTTCTACAGATAAATTGTCCGGACGATTTGGGAAAAATTCCACTTTGATTTCTTCATCGTCAAAGTCTTCAATATCACTTGACATCATTGGTAAAGTGTTTATCAATTCGTCTTTTTCCATATCTATTCCTAAATCTTTTAAATCTTGATATTTGAATGTAATAACTGGCATTTAATATACTCCAATAAAATTATTTTTATAATCCATAAATAGCTATGAAGAATAATGATTCAATTACAAAATGTAATGATCTGTGTTCTAATTCATTCATATGACTGCTAATAAGTAATGTGTGGCTTACATCTATCACAAAATGAATAAATGCTGCTAATATTCCTATTTCTAAGTTTAAAAATGCTATTGACACAAAAATAAAGTGGAATCCTGCTTCCATTAATTCATGTATAATCCATGTTTTCCATGGAGCATTTACTGAATTATTAATTATTCCTCCTAAAATAAGGTAGAACTTATTAAAGATTTTCCATACGATTTGTGTGTGGATTGTGTCGCTTATAGCTAGTACGATTGCAACATAAAACCATAATAATTCCATTTTTAACAGTCCTTTTATATTCTTTTATACATTTATTATTTAGTGTAGTTAATCATTATTAAAGTATCTGTTTTTATTAAGTTTCTGACTCTGTTGAAATTTTTCTAATTTTTTTACAGCAGAAGTTGCATATTGATTTATTTTAATTACTGATCTGTTATATGGTTTTTAAATTATGGGATACTGAATTTATCTGATGGGATATTAATGAAGAAATTAAATACCTCTTGAAATCCATCGTTAAATAAAAATAAAATGAAAATTCAGTAGGATAAACAGCACTAAACCGTATGGATGTGTAAATGAGGAATGCATCTTAAAATATTAGTTTGATTCAACAAAATTTCAAAAAGGATTTCCGGATAATTTAAATTTTTCTTATATATTTTTAAATAAAGAAATACATATTTAATAATATTATTTTTATTTAATTATTTGGAGAAAAGATATGTCAAATGAGAATATTCCTAAAGACTATGATTTTAAAAAAGAAAAGATTTGGGAGCAAAAATGGGAAGATGAGGAACTTTATAAATTCCTCGGTGATGGAACTAAACCTAGATATATAATTGATACTCCACCACCATATCCAACAGGTTCTATTCATTTAGGCCATGTATTGAATTGGGTTTATATTGATATGAATGCAAGATATAGGAGATTAAAAGGATTAGACGTTCTATTTACTCAGGGATGGGACTGTCACGGTCTTCCTACTGAAGTTAAAGTTGAAGAAACTCATGGAATTAAGAAAAATGATGTTTCAAGAGCTAAATTCAGAGAGTATTGTATTGAGTTAACTACCCAGAACATAGCTAAAATGAAAGATCAGATGCAAGCTTTAGGTTTTTCACAGGATTGGAGCCGTGAATTTATTACAATGACTCCAGAATACATGAAAAGGACACAGTATTCCTTTTTAAAAATGTATGATGAAGGATTGATTTACCAGGGAATCCATCCGGTTAACTGGTGTCCTCGTTGTGAAACAGCTATTGCTTTTGCAGAAGTGGAATACAGCGATAATGAAACATTTTTAAACTATGTTAACTTCCCGCCAGCTATGGAAGATTCTTATGATAATATAGCCAGTTCTAAAGTTTCAGGCAAAGAGGCTAATCCTGAAGATGAAGGAGTAATGATTGCAACTACTCGTCCGGAGTTAATGTCTGCTTGTGTAGCTGTTGTAGTTCATCCTGATGATGAAAGATATGCTCATTTAGTTGATAAATATGTTGAAGTGCCTTTATCTCATCAGAAAGTAAAAATTTACCCTGATGAAGAAGTAGACCCTGAATTTGGTACCGGTGCAGTAATGGTTTGTACTTTCGGGGATAAAACAGATGTAGCCTGGGTAAATAAACATAATCTGGAAATTCTTGATGCTATTGATGAAAAAGGCAGATTAACTGAAGTTGCAGGAAGATATGAAGGAATGGATTTGGCTACATGTAAAGCTAAAACTATTGAAGATTTGAAAGATGAAGGGTATCTTTTAAAACAGGAAAAAGTTGATCAGAATGTTGGTCAGTGCTGGAGATGTAAAACTCCTATTGAAATTTTAGTTAAAAAACAATGGTTTGTAGCTGTAAATAAGTTAATCGAGCAAACTAAAGAAGCAGCAGAAGAAATGAACTGGGTTCCTGAACACATGAAAAGCCGTATGATTAACTGGGCAGATTCTATGGAATGGGACTGGTGTATTTCAAGACAAAGGTTATTTGCAACTCCTATACCTGTCTGGTTCTGTAAAGATTGTGGTAAAGTAATGCTTCCTGATGTTGAAGACTTGCCAGTTGATCCGACTCATGATAAACCTAAAAAAGCATGCAGCTGTGGCTGTGAAGAATTCATCGGAGAAGAGGATGTTTTAGATACATGGATGGACAGTTCCATTTCACCGCTTTCAATTGCAGGATGGCCTAATGAAGGTTATGAAAACAATTTCCCGGCAAATATCCGTCCACAGGGACATGATATTATCAGAACATGGGCATTTTATACAACACTTCGTTGTCTTGCTTTAACCGGTAAAAAACCATTTGATGATATTGTAATCAATGGTATGGTATTTGGTGAAGACGGATACAAAATGAGTAAGTCCAGAGGAAATGTAATTGCACCTGATGAAGTAATTGAACAGTATGGTGCAGATGCTTTAAGAACATGGGCGGCTAACAGTGTACCGGGTTCAGATGTAATATTTGACTGGAAAGACATTAAACACGGTTACAGATTCTTAAGAAAATTCTGGAATGCATTCAGATTCATTAGTATGCAGATATTTGATGAAGAGGTAAGCTATGATGAAATAAAAGATAACTTTGATCCTCTTGATTTATGGATTTTATCTAAATTAAATAACCTCAATAAAGTTGTAGATAATGCATTTGCAAATTATGATTTTGCAACTACAATCACATCAATTGAAAAGTTCATCTGGCATGATTTCTGTGATGAATACATTGAAGCAGTAAAATACAGATTGTACAATGATGATGTAAGCGATTCATCAAGAAAAGCAGCTAAATACACTTTAAGAAATGTTATTGAAACTTCATTAAAATTATTATCTCCAATTGTACCATTTTTTGCAGAGGAAGTTTACCAGTACTTCGGTGACGGGGAATCTATTCATAAAACCTCCTGGCCTGAAGTTAATGAAGATTTGGTAAGTGAAGAATACGAAAATAAAGGTAATATCACTGTAGATTTAATCGATGAAGTAAGAAGATTCAAATCCAGTTCAAAAATACCTCTTAACGCTCAGTTATCTGAAGTCAATGTTTATACCAATGACGGCAATTTAGTTGAAGTGTTCAATGAATTTTCACAGGATATTGAAGGAACTCTTAAAATTGATGATTTGGCTATTAAAACAGGAAAACCTGAAGTCCATGAAAAAATCATTGAAGTTGAACCTGACATGTCTCAAATCGGACCGATGTTTAAAAAAGATGCCGGAAAAATCATAGGTTACCTAAAATCCAGGGACATTGAAGAAATAGCTGATGAATTAGAAAATTCAGGTGAATTGGCTATTGGGGAGATTACTGTTGGTAAAGATTTATTAAACATCTCAAAAGAAATTGTAGGAGCTTCCGGTAAAAAAGTGGATATCCTGCAGTCTGAAAATTTAGATGTTATTGTTGAAGTAATTAGATAATTTTACTTCAATTCCTATTTTTTTTAATAGTAAAGTTTTTATTCTTTTTTTATCTAAAATTAATTTGTTTTTATTAAATTAACAATTTTTTAAGTGATTACCTCGAATTATGAGAAATCAAAAAAGTATGATAAAAATTTAGTTGAAAATAAAATTATGGGTCCAAATCCTTTAAAATTAGTTGAAGAATTATTACTGAATCATAATATTTCTGATTCTGCTACTGTAATGGATTTGGGGAGTGGTAATGGTTTAACTTCAGTATTTCTTGTAAAAGAATATGGTTTTAAAGTTTTTCCAACTGATTTGTGGAGCGACCCAACAGAAAACAAGAAATTTTTTGATGAAATGGGACTTTCAGGTGATGAAATAATTCTTATTAAAGCTGATGCTAATGATTTGCCATTTGCACATGAATTTTTTAATGCGATAATTTGTGCAGATTCCTATAATTACTTTGGAAGAGATGATAACTTTTTAGATGAAAAAATAATTCCATTTATCAAGCCGGGGGGTTATGTGTATATTGCAGTTCCGGGTATGAAAAAAGATTGTCATGATGATTTGCCTGATGAATTATTGCTTTCCTGGAATGAGGAACAGTTAGATTATATTCATGATATGGATTATTGGAGGAATATAGTTGATAAATCCAATAAATCAAAGGTTATTTCAATTAAACAAATGGAAGGAAATGAAGAACTTTGGACGGATTGGATTAACTGTGATAATGAATATGCTGCAGGAGATAAAAAAGCTGTTGATGCAGGAGCTTGTAAATATTTAAATTTCATATCAATTGTACTTCAAAGAGTTAAATAATTTAATTGAAAAAAAGAAAGTAGGTGAGGTTTTTTTGGTTTAAACCTCACTTCATTTCTTTTTTTCAAATTTTTTACTTTTCAGATAAATATAATAATTTATAAAATATAATTATCAGTATGAATCTTAAAGTTAAAACTATTTCCAATATTGGTGGTGAAGTTAAGGCACCACCCTCTAAAAGTTATTCTCACAGGGCAGTTATATTAGCTTCTTTAGCTGATGGAACATCCAAAATTCATGATATGCTTTTTTCACAGGATGTTTTGTCATCCATTAATGCATGCAGAGCTTTAGGAGCAAATATCACTAAAAAAGATGATTATTTGGAAGTGATCGGAACCAATGGTAAATTGCACAATTCATCAGAAGTTCCTATTGATTTAGGTAATTCCGGAACTACTTTAAGATTAATGACAAGCATATCCAGTTTGGCTGACAATGAAGTTATATTAACAGGAGATGACTCTTTGCAGACAAGGCCTATGGAGATTTTAACAGAATCATTGGCTTCATTAGGTGTATGTGCAGCTTCAATTAATGGTAATGGGAAAGCACCTATTTTAATCAAGCCAGGTTATGCAGGTGGTGAAACTAATATTTTAGGCAATGTCAGTTCTCAGTTTATTTCATCAATTCTGATTTCTGCTCCTTTATCTGAAAATGGAGTTGATTTATTTGTACTGCCTGAATTCAAGTCACGCCCTTATGTAAATATGACCTGTGATATAATGGCTAAATTTGGTGTTAAAATTGAAAATGAATTCTTTGTACGTCATGATGACTGTGACAGGGAATCTAAAAATTGCCGCATTGATGAATTTAAAATATCTAAACAGGAATATAAATCCTGTGACTATGTAGTTGAAGGTGACTATTCATCAGCATCTTATTTGCTTGCAGCTGTAGCTATTTATGGTGGAAATGCAAAAATATTAAATTTATTTAAAGATTCTAAACAGGGAGATAAGTTAATATTGAATATTTTAAAGAAGATGGGTGCAAAAATAGAGATTTTTGATGATTATGTGAAAATCTCATCTGAAGGTAATTTAAAAGGTATTGATGTTGATTTGTCAAATGCTCCTGATTTATTAATTACAGTAGCTATTTTAGCAGCTCTGGCTGATGGAACCACTAATATTACAGGTGTTAAACATGCCAGAGTTAAAGAAACAGATAGGATAGCTACTACATGTAGTGAACTTAAGAAATTAGGCTGCAAGTTAAAAGAATTTGAAGACGGCATGTCTATTGAAGGAGGAATCCGTTCAGGTGTTGTTGATTCACATAAAGATCATAGGTTGGCTATGGCATTTTCATTGGTTGGTCTAAAACATGATATAGAAATTAAAAATGGGGAAGTTTTTGATGTGTCTTTTCCTAATTTCATTGAAGCCATGTCAGAAATTGGAGTTGAACTGGAGTTAATTTAGGAAGTGTTGGTGTTGGAATTAACAGAAACTGAAAAGGTTATTAAAATTGTAGATGAGTTAAATAAGTTATATAAAATCAGGGAGTTTGTAAATAAGGATCCCTACAAAGTTTTAGTCAGGACAATTTTATCTCAAAGAACAAGAGATGAAAATACAGACCAGGCTACTAAAAACTTATTTGCCAAATATAAAAACATTTATGAAATAGTTGATGCTCCAACTGATGATGTTGAAGAGCTAATTAGATGTTCAGGTTTTTATCGTGTAAAAGCAGCTAGAATTAAAGAGGTTTCAAGGATTTTGATTGATCAGTATGGTGGTGAAGTTCCGGACAATCTAAAGGAGTTGGTTGAGCTTCCTGGTGTTGGCCGTAAAACTGCCAATTGTGTTCTGGTTTATGCATTTGAACTTCCGGCTATTCCTGTTGACACTCATGTTCACAGAATTTCCAACAGAATTGGTTTGGTAAATACTAAAACACCTGAACAGACAGAAGTGGAATTGGCTAAAATTGCCCCTAAGGAATTATGGATTAAATTAAATGATTTGATGGTTCAGTTTGGTCAAACTATCTGTAAACCTATGAGTCCTCAATGTGAAATGTGTCCGATTTCAGATATTTGTGATTACTGCTGATTTTCCGAAACATTTATAAATAAAAACATTGTTATATAACAGTAGTTATAAACAATAACTATTGTTATATTAGGTATTCCAAAATATAACAATTAATGATTAACCCTTTATAATATACCTTAAATGGAATTAATTAGGAGAAATAATTATGGTAAATGTCCCAGAATTAAAAAGAGGAGTTTTAGATAGTGTTATTGATGCTATTGGAAATACTCCTATTGTAAGATTAAATAATATAACTGAAGATTTAGATGCAGAAGTAGATGTAAAAATGGAATCCTTCAATCCAACCGGAAGTGTAAAAGACCGTGTTGCAGTTGCAATGATTGAAGATGCAGAAGAAAAAGGATTGCTTAAAGAAGGTTCAGTAATTATTGAACCAACCAGTGGAAATACAGGTATAGGATTAGGTTTTGCTGCAGCTGCTAAAGGTTACAGATTAATTTTAACCATGCCTGAAACCATGTCTGTTGAAAGAAGGAAATTGTTAGGAATATTTGGAGCAGAACTGGTATTGACTCCAGGTTCAGAAGGTATGGGTGGAGCTATAGCTAAAGCTAATGAACTGGAAAAAGAAATTCCGGACGGTATTGTTTTACATCAATTTGATAATGAAGCAAATACAAGAATTCATTCTCAAACTACTGCTAAGGAAATTTTAAGAGATACTGAAGGTAAAATTGATGCTGTAGTTGCAGGTGTAGGAACAGGAGGAACTATTACAGGTATTGGAAAAGTATTAAAAGAAGAAAATCCTGATGTTCAGATTATAGCTGTTGAACCTGAATCTTCTCAAACCTTAGGAAAAGGAGTTAAAGGACCTCATAAAATCCAGGGTATTGGTGCAGGTTTTGTTCCGTCTATTTATGATTCCGATATTATTGATGAAATTATTCCAGTTAAAGATGAGGATGCAGGTAATACTTTACTTGATTTGGCTAAAAAAGAAGGAATATTTGCAGGAATTTCATCTGGAGCAGCAACCTGGGCTGCAATTCAAGTAGCTAAAAGAGATGAAAATAAAGGTAAAAGAATATTGGCTATTTTACCTGATGATGGTTCAAGATATTTGTCTGTTGACTGGTTATTTGAATAGATTTATATATTATGTATTATAGAAAATGTATATACTATATGTTATATTTTTATAGATATACATATTCTAAATATATTTGAGGTTTGTTAATGCTTGGTAGATTAAGGAGTGAAATCAAGACAATAAAGGAAAAGGATCCTGCAGCGCGCAGTACTCTAGAGATATTTTTATGTTATCCTGGTTTTTATGCTATTATTATGCATAGGGTCAGTCATTATCTGTGGACCCACTCTTTAAGATTATTAGCTAGAATGAATTCGAATTTAGCCAGATTTTTAACAGGTATTGAAATCCATCCCGGTGCAACTATAGGTAAACGTGTTTTCATTGATCATGGGATGGGTGTTGTTGTTGGAGAAACTGCAATTGTTGGTGATGATGTACTTATTTATCAGGGTGTGATTCTTGGTGGAACAAGTACACAGAAAACTAAAAGACACCCGACTGTAGAAAAAGGAGCAATTATTGGTGCCGGAGCTAAAGTAATGGGTAATATTACTGTTGGCCAATATTCTAAAATAGGAACCGGTGCAGTTGTTTTAAAGGATGTTCCTCCGGATTCCACATGTGTTGGAGTTCCTGGAAGAATTGTCAGAAGTAAAAATGCTGAAAATATTGAAATTCAGCATAAGACTGTTGATTTGGACCATAATAAGCTTCCGGATCCTGTCGCTGATGCAATCAATACTCTTACAAAGCATCTTAAAGAAAATGATAAACACATTAAAATTTTGTATGAAAAAAATTCAATTTGTTTAACTGAAGATGATGAAGACGAATTGGATGATTTATTGAAAAAATAGGAGATTAACATGAAACCGCCTTGTGAAATTGTTGTATGGTATGTAATACCTGCAATCAGATCAGAATTAGCTAAAGATTTGCTAGCTTTAGGTATGAAACAAAAAGATGTTTCCGAGCTTATGGATATAACTCAGCCTGCTGTGTCTCAGTATATTACTGATAAAAGGGGCAGCGGTATTGAATTAAGTCCAAATGTAAAAGAAATGGTTAAGGAATTAGCTGTTCAGTTACGTAATGGTGAAGCTAAAAAAACTGAAATAATTGGTAGAACATGTTCCATTTGTAAACATATTAAAATTGGAGATGTTTTAAAACAATTAAACATTGATAAGAATGATCTTGATGAAGACTGTCAGGGTTGTTTAGGTTCTGAAGTTACTGAATGTAAATAGTAAACTATATATGTAATAATAGTCAAACTATTAATTACTGTTTTATTTTTTGTGGCAAGCTGACCGAGCGGCTTAGGTGCGTGGCTGCAGACCATGATACTGGGGTTCAAATCCCTAGCTTGCCTTCATTTATTAATTATTGCTTTTTTTGAGGTATTTTATGGAAATTTATTCTACTTTAACTCGTAGTAAAGAAACTTTTGAAACCATGAATGATAATAGAATTAATTTATTTGTTTGTGGACCTACTGTTTATGATGATGCTCATATTGGTCATGGAAGAACTTACATTTCTTTTGATACAATAAAAAGATACTGGGAATATAAGGGTTATACTGTATTCTATATTCAAAATATCACTGATGTTGATGATAAGATAATTAAAAGATCAAAAGAAACAGGAATTCCGGCTGGAGATATAGCCAGAAAGTTTGAAAAAAGATATATTGAAGACATGAATAAATTAAATGTTACAGGCGTTAATTTATTCGCAAGAGCTACTGACCATATGGGCGAAATAATTGACCAAATTCAAAGATTAATTGATAAAGGTTTTGCTTATGAAACCGAAGACGGAGTTTATTTTGGAATAGATAATTTTGAGGAATTTGGAAAATTATCAAACAGAAACATTGAAGAATTGGAATCTCACAGGGAAATAGCTAAAACCACTAAGAAAAATCCAATTGATTTTGCTTTATGGAAAAAAAGAGAAAATGTCGATGAACCGGTATGGAACTCTCCATGGGGTGAAGGAAGACCTGGATGGCATATTGAAGATACAGCTATTACTGAATACTACTTCGGACCACAATATGATGTTCATGGTGGAGGACTTGACTTGATATTCCCTCATCATGAAGCGGAAATTACTCAAATGGAAGCAGTTAGTGGAAAAAGTCCGATGGTACATTACTGGTTACATACAGGATTTTTAAATGTTTCCGGAGAAAAAATGTCCAAATCTTTAAATAATTTCATCACAATTCGTGAGTTGCTTAAAGAATATGATGCTGATGTATTCAGGTTTTTTGTATTGTCTACCCATTACAGAAGTCCGATTGACTTTTCAAAAGAGTCACTTCACCAGTCTGAAAAAAGTCTGGATAAAATTAAAAAATATTATGAATCATTAGAATGTGAAATCATAGAAAATGTCACTTCTGATTATGCTCCATTAAAAATAGCTAAAGAAGAATTCTTTAAAAGTATGGATGATGATTTCAACACTCCAAAAGCTATTGCAGCTATCTTTGGATTAATAAATGATTCCAAAAGTGAAATTGATTCTTTAGCTGATGAAGATGTTTTCGCTGTTCGTGAATTTTTAGATGATGTCGGTTTTATTTTAGGTATTGATTTTGATTTAAAAGATACAGGATCTTCTGATGAATTATTAACTTTAATTTCAGATGTCAGACAGGAATTAAGAAATAACAAACAATATGAATTGTCTGATAAAATAAGAAATCAGTTAACTGATTTAGGTTATGAAATAAGTGATTAGGAGGAGATTTATAATTTATCTCCTATTTTTTCTATTTGTGCAATAGCTTCTTCTAATCCGTCACCTTTTCCGGCAGCTCCTTTTGCAACAATGGTATCGACAATTTCCATACCCATGTATCCAAATGGTATAACTTTCATTGAATCAATGTATGCTGCAAATGCGTCACTTGGTTGAGCTTGGGTAAATATTTCTATTACTTTTGTACCTTCTAAAGTTTTATCAGGATTTTGTGAGACCTGATAGAATCTGTCAATTAATGTTTTTGCCTGTCCGCTCATTTGACCATAGTAAATCGGGCTTGAGAAAATGAATAAATCTGCTTCAAGCATTTCTGTGATGATTTTTCTTGCATCATCATCTTTTACACAGTCACCTTTTTGACAAGCCTGACAGGCTTTACAAAAACCGATATCCAGTTCATTAAGATAGTAAATACTTTTTTCACCATCAATTTTTTCCAATAATTTGTTTACTAAAATATCACAGTTTCCATCTTTTCTAGGACTTCCTACGATTGCTACTGTTTTCATAATTTTACACTCTCCTATAATTGTAATTTTATGTTTGTGTTATATTTAAACTATTGTGTTTTGCAACATTTTTCTTGACTTGCTCAAAATATTTTGATAAATCATAAATATACATGTATTATAAATATATTGAATAAACTTAAAGAGTATTTTATTCCAATAAAAAACTTTAAGTTTCGTACAAGTAATTTAAAGAAATTAAGGGGGAATATGATGATTAAAAAAAGATTTATTTTAGTCATTATGATTATTTTAACATTTTCCATTTCATTGGTTAGTGCTAATGAAGATTTAAATAATGTTGGATATAGTGATGACTTGCAGGTTAATTCCACATATTCCGGCAGTGTTTTAACTGCTCCGGGGAATGCTGGAACATTCAGTGATTTGAATTCGAATATTCAAGCCAATTCAAACATAATTTTAGATAAAGATTATAAATATGATTCTTCAGCTGACAGTTCTTTATCATCAGGTATTATAATTAATAAAGATACAACTATTGATGGAGCATCACATATAATAAGTGGCAGTAATTCCAAAGATGTAAGGTTGTTTGCTGTTAATAAAGGCACTTTAACTTTAAAAAACATTATAATAACTGATTTGAATTATAATGCAGATGATAAAGGAATAATTTATCAAAATGGAGGTAATCTTGTTCTGGATAATGTTACTTTTCAAAATTCAGGATATAAAAGTTTAATATGGGCCGATGGAGGTTCATTAACTGTAACTAATTCTTATTTTGTTAATAACAATGCAACTAACATATTCAGAGTCAGCGGATATAATTCTGTTTTTATAAATAATAATGTAATAATGAATAACAATATTTCCAATGCATTGCTTGAAAATGGATTAAATGTAAACACAATTGACAATAATATTTTTATAAACAATATTAATCATGTAAATATTGAATATATTAAAAGCTGCAGAGATAATTACTGGGGTACAAATGCAGCTACCTATGGTTCTGTGGGAATACTGTATAAATGTAATTTTACAGTAGCTAAACTAAGTATTGTGGGTAATAATACTATTTTTGGAGATTCTGATTATCAGATTGTGTTTAACAATACAAAGTTACCAGTATTTGACCTTAATGTAAGTATTGATGAAAAATATGCTAGTGTAAATCAGAGTACCATAACTATTAAAAACGGTACTGCAAGTGTTGGCATAAGTCCCAAAGCTAATGGTGTTGCAGCTTTAAGTGTTGGTAAAGGTTTAATTAAAGATTCCAATACTAAAAATATTAAAATTAATCTTGACGGAAGTATTGATGAGTTATGGGTAGCAGCTACTGGTAACGATAATAATGACGGCAGTAAAGACAGACCATTAGCCAGCATAACCAAAGCTATAGAGTTAGCTAAATCCGGTTACACTATTCATATAATGGATGGGGAATATTCTCAAAAAGTTTTGGAAATCAATAAAACATTGTCATTTATTGGTGAAGGCAGTGAAGTTATTGTAAGGGGGATCGGAAACCGTGTATTTTCATGTACTGAAAACGGAAATAATCTGGAATTTATTAATATTAATTTTGTAAATCTAATATCAGAAGAAACAAGATCTGCAGCTTTATATATTGAAGGTGATGGTAGTCTTAAAATAATTAACTGTACTTTTAGAGATATTGGGGCCAGATATGGTGCTATGAATATAGGTACTACTGCAAATGCAGAAATTAAAAACTGTACGTTTGAAAATGTAATTGGAACTGCTTCTAGATCATCTATTATCTATATTTCCGGAAGTGGTGAGTATATTTTTGACGGATTATCTATTTCAAATTCAAAATTAGCTGACAATGTTGCAGAAAACAGTAAGTATGCATATTTAAGAGGAATATTTTATATTGATAATCAAAATGCAGTTGTAACTTTAAATAATACGGTTATTAGAGGTTCATCAGGTCCAATGCAATCAGTTATTGAGTCAAGAAGTAAATTAAATATCCTAAATACTATAATTGTGAATAATACTGTTGGCATGACTTCTACAGGATACGGCCAATATCTTATTTACGGATCAAGTGCAAATGCCAATATCAATATTGAAAACAGTGTAATTTCAAACAATACTGCTGAAAATGCTTTAGAAAGTGAAATTTTCCAGCTTACTAATGGAAATACTCTTAATGTTACATATTCAAGTATTGTTGATAATAAATTTAACAAAATATTCAATGTTAAATCAGGAAATGCTGCAGTTACTCTGGATTATAACTGGTGGGGAAATAATAGTGTGTCTGATGATAAAATCAGTAAATGGATTATAATGACTACACCTGAGAATATAACTGCTGAAAAAGGTAAAACAATTGATGTGGAAGTATATTTCAATCATTATACAGATACAAACGGTAAAATTTATGATTTGGATATAAATGTTCCAATTACTGTTAAATTCAGCGCAGTCAACGGAACTTTATTAAACAATGTTGCAGATAGTGTTAATGGAATAGCTTGTGTTTCATACACTGTAAATAATAATGATACAATCACTGTAAAATCAGGTAATCAAACAGCCACAATTAATATTATTTCCAAAGTCATTGATGCTATTTGGGTGTCAGCTGAGGGTAATGATGCAAATGACGGCAGTGAAAACTCTCCGGTAGCTACAATAGCTAAAGCAATTGAACTGGCTAAAAATTCATCTACAATATATATTATGGAAGGAAGTTATTCTCAAGGTCAGATAACAATAAATAAGGAAGTATCCATTACAGGTTTAGGCAAAGTTATTTTGACCAATAATGCATTTATCTGCAAAGCAGATAATGTGGAATTTAATAACATTATATTTTCACAAAATAATGGTTCTTCAGTTTTAAAAGTATATGGAAATAATATTAAAATATATAACTGTACATTCAGCAGTGTTAATACTGATTTGGGAGTTTTGTATCTTTCTTCAGGTTCTGTCGATATTGTTAACACTGTAATAAACAATGTAAACAGCAGATATTTAATTTCAATTTCTAAAAATACTATTTTAAAGATGTCAAATTCTATTGTTGATGAAAATAACCTTGAAAACAGTATTTTTTATCTTGGAGACGGGTCTTCTTTAAATGCAGATTATTGTATTATCACTAACAACAGATTTGCTGATTATGTAAGTATTGAAGAAGGTGGTGAATCTGTAATTTCTCTAGATTATAACTGGTGGGGAACTAACACACCAGCAGGAAAGGATATTAAAAATTGGGTAATAATGAATGCTCCTGAAAGTATTTCTGGTGAAAAAGGAGAAATAGTAACTGTTGATGTTGATTTTAACCATTATATGGATGTTGATGGTAAAATTCATACATTAACAAAACATATTCCTGAAACAACAATTTATTTTGATGGAAATATTTTAAACACTGTTGACGGATTAGCTACTTTTTCATATACTGTAGGAAACAGCAATAAAATTGTTGTAAAGTCTGCTAATCAAAGTTCCGTCATTGATGTCATTATAAAAGAGGTTAAACGAGATATTTGGGTATCTGCAGAAGGTAATGATGAAAACAATGGCAGTCAAGACAGTCCTGTAGCTACAATCAAAAAAGCTTTGGAGTTAGTAAGTGACGGATCTTCAATTTACATAGCACCTGGAACCTATTTGGAAGATGGACTGGAAATAACCAAATCAGTAAATATAATTGGTTCAGGTAAAGTCATTATTGATGCCAATAATGGCGGCAAAATAATTTCTACAACAAATAAATCTGCTGTTATTAATTTAGCTAATTTGGAACTAACAAAAGCAAAAAGCAATTTTGGTTGTGTAATATATAATTTAGGAGCTAATTTTACACTAAATAATATAAGCATCTATGATAATGAAATAACTGATGCTTTAGCTAATACTATGAGTGCAATTTACAATACCGGAGTAATGACAATTAACAACTCTAAAATAATCCATAATATGGGGCATGGATTAATATACAGCAGCAATAATCTTGTATTAATTAATTCAACTGTATCCGGCAATGATATCGCTTCAGGCACTTCCTCATATGGAATTGTTTATTCTACATCAGGTATTGTAAAAATATTCAATTCTAATATTACTAACAATATTGCAAGATTGGGAACTGTTTATATTTCCAATGGGGATCTTATAGTTGAAAACTCTATTTTTGAAGCTAATAATGTCATATTGGGAAATGGAGGAGCTATCACTCTATTTTCTTTAAGTTCTAAATCAAATATAACTAATGCTACATTTAGAGATAATGCAGCTGCTAGAGATGGTGGAGCTATTTTAGCTAAAGGTGATGTGAACATATTAAATTCCATATTTGAAAATAATGCTGCAGGTAATGGATATTATGGAAATGCAATTTATAATTATGGTAATTTAAACATTCATTATTCAGTATTATTGGAAAATGCTTCCTCCAATTATGTAATTTATAATTATGGATATAATCCGTCTGCTAATGCACAATACAACTGGTGGGGAACTAATAATGATCCTTCAAGATTAGTTGGTGCAGGTCAATGGGATGAATATACTTTATGTGAGGATGTGGATGTTTCAAATTGGATTGTTATGAGTGTAATTCCAGACATTATTGAAAATATCACAGGAAATCAACTTATAAAAGTTTCATTTGATAAATATCATGGAAAAGATGGAAAACTTTATGATTTAACTAAAGCTCTTCCGGAATTTAATGTTAAATTTAGTGCGATTAATGGCACATTATCAGATAATTTGGCTAAAGTTATTAATAATGTAGCTTGTGTTAATTACACAATATCTGACAATGATACAATTACTGTAGAATCTGGTGATGAAATATTTAATATTAAAGTTATTGTAGCTAAAGAAACCTCAATTATTTTAATCAATGTTGATGATATTGTTGTAGGTGAAAATGCTACAATTGATGTATTTGTCAATAAAAATGCAACAGGTAGTGTGATTATTGGTGTTAACAATAAAAATACTACTGTTAATATTAAGGATGGTAAAGCCAGTTTAATTGTAAGTGACTTGACTGCAGGTAAATATGATGTTGTAGTTAAATATAGTGGAGATATTAATTATGGAACCAGCAAGAACATAACTTCATTTAATGTAGGTAAAATAGCTAAATATGATGTTGATGTTGATATTTCCAAAGTTCAAAGTGGAGAAAATGCTACAATAACTGTAATCTTACCAAAAGATGCAACAGGAAATGTTACAATAATTGTTGCAAATAAAAAGTATAATGCGACTGTAGTTAATGGAACTGCTAAAATTATCACTGATGTATTAGATGATGGTACTTATGATGTTGTTGTGTATTATTCAGGAGATGACAAATATCTTAATTCTGTTAAACAACTTAACATGACTGTAGATATTAATAAAAATGTTAACTTAAAAGCAGATGACATTGTCATGTTTTATAAAGATGGAACTAGATTTATAGCTGTTTTAACTGATTATAAAGGCAATCCAATAGCTAATGAAACTTTAATATTTGTAATTAATGGTGTAAAGTATACTAAAATTACTGATAATAATGGAACTGCTTCAATAGCACTTAACTTAATGCCCGGAGTATATGAAGGATTAGTACTGTTTAATGGAACTTTAAATTACAACAATATCTCTGTTAAATGTAATATAACAATTAAATCTACGGTTATTGGTTGTGATATTGTTAAAATGTTTAGAAATGCAACTCAGTATTCTGCTTTGTTTTTGGACAGTAATGGTAATCCTTTGGTTAATGCTGAGGTTAAGTTTAATATCAATGGTGTTTTCTATACTAAAATTACCAACAGTGAAGGTATAGCTACTTTAAATATCAAATTGCTTCCGGCAGAGTATATAATAACCAATTATAACTTGGTTACCGGTGAGGAAAACTCTAATAAGGTTACTGTCAAGTCATTGCTTGTTGATAACTCTGATTTGGTTAAATATTACTTAAATGAGTCCAAATACACTCTTAAGGTAATCGGTAAAGACGGTAAAGTTGCAGCAGGTCAGGAAGTAAGCTTTAACATCAACGGAGTATTCTACCACAGAGTATCTGATGAAAATGGAATTGTAAGTCTAAGCATTAAATTACGTCCTGGAGACTACATTGTAACAGCAGAATACGAAGGATGCAGAGTATCCAACAATGTTAAAGTATTGCCTACTCTTGTTACAAAAGATCTGGTCATGAAATACATGGACGGCAGCAGCTTCACAGCACAAACACTTGACGGTCAGGGAAATCCATTGGCTAATCAGAAAATATCATTTAATGTAAACGGAGTATTCTATCACAGAACAACAGATGAAAACGGTATGGCCAGCCTGAATATACGCTTAAACCCAGGCAAATACATCATAACCTCCATCTGGAACGAATACCAAATAGGAAACAACATTACAATTGCTTAAAAAAGAGGATTTCAAATTCTCTTTTACTTTTTTTAATAAAAACTTTTATATACTTTAAATGTCTATTGTTATATGATATTATAACACGCATTATAATTTCATTTAGTTTTTCGTAAATTGTATTTTTAGGTTTACCCAAAACATTTATATATGTTAAATAACTATTGTTATATAGCATTATAACATGTGATATATTTTATATTGAAAATCATAATATTCATCATATTTAGTTTAGAAGGGATAAAAAAATATGGAATTTTTAAAAATATATGTTATAGTGTAGTAATATTAAATTTAAAAAAATTACAGGTGATTATATGGTAGAAAAAAGACAATACAAATCATCCACATTAGGTGTACGTGCAGGTCAAGAACCGGATCCGGTTACTGGAGCATGTGCTGTACCGATTTATCAAACAAGCTCATATGTATTTAAGGATGCTGCAGAAGCAGCAAGGAGGTTCGGATTACAGGAATTTGGTCAAATTTATTCCAGATTAACTAATCCAACAACTGAAGTATTTGAAAAGAGAATAGCTGCTATTGAAGGCGGTAATTCTGGATTAGGTACTTCAAGCGGTCTTGCAGCAATTACTTATGCAATTTTAAACATTACATCTCCAGGTGATGAAATCGTATCTGCAGATAATCTTTACGGCGGAACTTACCAGCTGTTTGATTACACCTTTAAAGATTTGGCAAGAAATGTTAAATTTGTGGATTCAAGTGATTTGCAGGCATTTGAAGATGCAATTACTGATAAAACCAAAGCAATTTACTGTGAATCTATAGGCAATCCAAAACTGGATGTTCCGGATTTTGAAGCTTTAGCTGAAATTGCTCACAGTCATGACATTCCGTTAATTGTAGACAATACAATTGGTGTCGGTTTGGTAAGACCTTTGGAACATGGTGCTGATGTTATTGCAGCATCTGCAACCAAATATGTTGGAGGTCATGGAACTTCCATTGGAGGATACATTGTAGATTCAGGTAAATTCAATTGGGGTAATGGTAAATTCCCGCAATTTACAGAACCTGATCCAAGTTATCATGGATTGGTATTCTGGGACGCATTTGGAGATGTTCCGGAACTTGGAAATATAGCTTTTACCTTAAGGGCCAGAGCAAGATTATTACGTGATTTGGGGTCAACTCAGGCACCAACTAACAGTTTCCTGTTTTTACAAGGACTTGAAAGTTTGGATGTAAGAGTAAAAAGACATTCTGAAAATGCTTTAAAAGTAGCTAAATTCTTGGAATCACATCCTAAAGTTAAATGGGTAAGTTATCCTGGTTTGGAATCTCACCCTTCACATGAAACTGCTAAAAAATACTTGAACGGTTATTATGCAGGTATTTTAGGTGTAGGTATTGAAGGCGGTGAGGAAGCAGGTAAGGAATTCATCAATAACTTGGAATTATTCTCTCTTCTTGCAAATATTGGTGATGCAAAAAGTTTAGCAATACATCCTGCAAGTATTACTCATCAGCAACTTTCAGAAGAAGAACAATTAGCTACTGGTGTTACACCGGACTTTGTAAGGTTATCTATTGGTCTTGAAGACGCAGATGACTTGGTTGATGATCTTTCACGTGCTTTAGATAAAATTTAAATTTTAATAAAAAATAAAAGGAGATTATAAGATGTATTTGGATAATTCAGCAACTACTGCAGTTAGTGAAGAAGTACTAAACGAAATGGAGCCTTATTTCAGGGAAGCCTATGGAAATCCGTCTACTTTGTACTCTGTTGGCCGCGAAGCTAAAAAGGGTTTAGATAAAGCAAGACAAAGAGTGGCTGATGCAATTAATGCAGATCCTAAAGAAATAATATTCACTAGTGGAGGATCAGAATCTGATAATTTAGCTATTAAGGGGATTGCTTTAAAATTAAAAGGTAAAGGAAACCACATTATCACTTCTGAAATTGAACATCCTGCAGTTAAAGAAACACTGCATTTCCTTGAAACTTTAGATTTCAAAGTAACCTACCTACCAGTTTATGAAAACGGTATTGTAAAAGTAGAGGATGTTAAAGATGCGATTACTCCAGAAACAATCTTAATTACCATTATGCATGGTAATAATGAAATTGGTACTCTTCAGCCAATTGCCGAGATTGGTAAACTAGCCAGAGAACGTAAAATTCTTTTCCACACTGATGCAGTCCAGACATTCGGTAAAGTTAAAGTGGATGTTGAAGAATTGAACGTTGATTTATTATCCTTATCATCTCATAAAGTCCATGGTCCAAAAGGTGTTGGAGCATTATATATTAAAAAAGGTGTTAGAATAACTCCTCTTATTCATGGTGGTGGCCAGGAAAGAGGAATCAGGTCAGGTACTGAAAATGTTCCAGGTATTGTTGGATTCGGTAAAGCATGTGAAATAGCTAATAATAATCTGGAAGAAAATTATGCAAGATTAGTTAAAACAAGAGATGAAATTATTGAAAAAGTATTGGATGCAGTTCCTAAATCTTATCTTAATGGTGATAGGAATGAAAGACTGCCTAATGTCATTAATTTCAGATTCTCATCTATTGAAGGTGAATCATTAATCCTCCTTTTAGATGCAAAAGGATATCAGGCATCAACAGGGTCAGCCTGTTCATCTAAAACTTTAGAAGCATCTCCTGTATTAAAAGCTCTTAATCTTGATGATGTTGATGTACATGGTTCCTTAAGAATATCTTTAGGTTCCCAAACTCACTTCGATGATGTTGACGGTTTAGTAGAAGCAATTAAAGAGTCAGTAGCTACTTTAAGGAAAATGTCTCCTTTATGGAATTCTGATGAAAAATATGAAGAAATGATGGGTCAAAGTAAATAAATTAAGGTGTTAAATATGTACAGTGAAAAAGTTATGGATCATTTTGCAAATCCAAGAAATTCAGGAGAAATGGAAAATCCTGACGGAGTAGGAACAGTAGGAAACCCAACCTGCGGGGATTTGATGACTATCTATATTAAAGTTAAGGATGATGTTATCACCGATATTTCATTCCAAACCTTCGGTTGTGGAGCAGCTATTGCTACAAGCAGTATGATTACTGAAATAGCTATTGGCAAAACATTGGAAGAAGCATTAAAAATTAGCCGTAATGATGTGGCAGAAGAATTGGACGGTCTTCCACCAGTTAAAATGCACTGTTCCAATTTGGCTGCAGATGCACTTAAGGCAGCTATTGATAATTATTATGAAAAGTCTAATTAAATCTGTTCAAGGTTTATGATTATTAATTTTCTGCTTGGTTGTTAATATGAATCATCATTATATCACTTTAAATATCAGTTGCTTATACTGCATCTCTCATAACATTTCTATAATAATGTTTGAATGGGATGTTTAATTAAATTTGTGGATACGGTCTCATATTCATTAAATTAAAAGTTGGTTATAGATTATTTATAAATTTTTGGGGGCGTATAAAAAAATAAGGATTTCCATAAACTGCAAGAAAAGGTGATGAAAATAAAATAACAATTTGTTAATTGTGGTTGTTAATGTTAATGTATCTGTAGTAAAAATATATTATATATTTTATATAAATAATATAATAAAAAATATAATAAATATATGTTTGCAAAATATTAAATGGAAATGATTATTGTGGGCATTACGGATTATATTAAAACTAGATTATTGAATAATCGTGTTGAGTAGTATAACACTAGGCGTAGCTATTGAGGTGAGGATGAAAGGCAACCTAGGACTGACGGAATAAATACTGGCCTTGATTTAGTTGATGCACTTCCGCCAGTAGTTAATAAAACAATAGCTAATGCACGATATGCTGTTAAACTTGACGGTTACACTTCGTGTGTTTTGAAAAACAGAATTGATAAAGCTAATGTTAATATTATTCTTGTAGATAAAGAAAATAAATTATCTGCTGAACAGAAATTGACTTTGATTTTGTGGGCTAGGAAAATTGACATCATCCAAGTTGCTAAAAATATTTTGCAAGGTGGAATGGTTGATGGGGAGGGATTAATTAAACCTGTTGAGAGATGGGATAAGTCTATTGGTAAATATATTAAACCAGTATTTCTTGAAATAGGTGCTCATGGCTATGGATTAAAGAAAGAATTTAATGATGATAATGAGGTGCAGCTATTCTTGCATGAGATGCCGAAAGATATTGTTAACGGATCTCCAGAAGAGTTCGATAACTATGTTAGTGTTGAAGAGGGAACATTAACGGTTAAGTATGAACCTGAAGATGTCATTAACTTCATGTACAATGAGATTTACTGTGAAGCACAAAGCATTATCCTTAACTGTCTTGATGATATATACCACAAGTGCAATTTGGAGAGAAATCAAGTAGAGAGGATTAATAAGGACAATATCATTGAAGTAAAGCCATCACTTGACAGTAACGGTCAGCTATTGTTACTGAACTTTCAGCTACTGCAAAAGAAAATCTTTATGCTGATTATGGAACAACTGCAGACAGTAACGTAGCTATTGTTCCTCCAGGAATTGAATCTAAAATCTTAGGGGGTAACAACTACCAGTCAGATTATACTAGACAGACTGAAATCTTTAGAAATAATATTTTAAGGACTTTCGTAACTCCTCAATCTCAGGCAGGTAATGAAAAATCCAACCAGAATGTTGCAGAATACATTAACGATTCAGTTATTACTGGATTTATTGTTAATGTGGCCAATGACCATAAATGGATGTTAAAGTATTGCAATGAATTATTAAATCGCCAGTTGGAGTTAATGGGTATTAGTGAAACTTTAGATATTTACTTCAGCTATTCAAGAGATGATGTGTTAAGATACATTATGGAACTTTCAGCTGAAGGTGATGAAATCTATAAAAATTATCTAAGTAACTTTGAAGAGGAACAACTTGTAGGTGAAAGAATTGTCACTGAAAATGGAGTTGAAATATAATAAAGATTTATATAAAATAAGTAATAAACTATATAATAATTAATATAATAAAATATGATAAATTGTGAGGCATGAACTTTTTGAAGTTGGGTCATACGACTATTCGGACTTGGATGAAAGGTTAACTAAACCTGTTGAATGGACTGAAGATGATTTAAAACTAATAGCTGAAAACTATCGTGGAGGAATTCCTTTAACTTCAGAACATGACAATATCTATGTTGAAATCGGAAACAATATTGAATATGAGGAAGGTAAGCTATTCCTTGAAATTTCGGATGAACTGGATATGGAAGGAAAAGGATTGTCTCCTAAAGTTGATGTCTTATTGAAAGATAATGGAGATTCATTTGGAATTGATACTATGAGTTTAATTGACGTAGGAGTTACTAAGCATCCAAGAAAAATTAGATTGTTGAATTCAGATATTGCTGGAGAAACCGGACAAACTGGAAATCCTAATCCGGAACCACCTGCTCCACAACCTCAACCTCAGCCACCTGCAAAAGATACTAATGTGGCTACTAATTTACTTTTAGAAAAATTGCAAGGTAAAGACGCTGAGATTGGAAAGCTTCAGGATGAAATAAATAATCTAAAAGAAGAATCCAAAAAATACGATGAGATTAAAAAAGCTATTGAAGAAAATAAAGAGTTCATTGATTCTAAAGATGATATCTTAAAGGAATTGTCTGAACTTAGAAAAGCTGAAAATGAAAGGAAAATTAAAGAGTACGAAGCTAAATATAACTTTAACTATAATGAAAACGCACAGGATAAGGAAGTTATTGATAAGCTATTGTCCGGTGACGTTGATATGGAGCTAATGGAAAAATTGGCTGAGCGAAGAATAAAAATTGAAGCAGCTAATGATGGTTCCACACCTGACGGTAGAAATCCTGGAAACTCTGGTGAAACAGGTGAAGCCGGATCAACTGGCAGTGATACTGATGAGAATAAACCTTCTTTTACTACTCGTGAGGAATATAATAAAATCTTAAAGGACATGGGATTCAATAGAACTAGAATATAGCGATGATGGTGTTTTATGCTTTTTACACAGGAGCTATAAAAATCTTCATTGAACGCTCGTTATTGAAATATGGGGGAAAGTATTTTTTGGTATTTCAATTCCCTCTAATATCTTGCATTAAAACCCTTAATGCCTAATTAATGGGGGACAAACCCCCATTTAATTACCCACAAATGCCAATGCAAATAAAATCAATTTAACAAAACTTAACCCCGAACCGACCGATAAATGGTCGGTTCTTAAATTTGACGAATTCATCTATACCAAACCATAATCTTGGAATAGAGGACAATCCTATTCTTTATATTCTTCGTTAATTTTTTCGCCACATTCAGGACATTTTATCATTGTACAACTTCATTTGTTCAGTTGTTTCTACAAAAAAGATTGATTTTTATTTTCTTCTCAAATTATACAAAATTTCTGATTTATCCCAGGGTAATTTTTTTGCAGTAACTTGTTTTTTTAAATCTTCCAAAGAAATAGTTTTTATCACGCCAGAATCGCCATACTGGGAATATGAATAAGCCCATTTATATCCACCTTCATCAATTTCAGAAACGTCCCAAAAGTTTGAATCTAAAACTGGTTTTTGTTTTCTTATTTCAGGACATCTATTTAACAAATTAGGATTATTGAAAATCATTCTTTCTGTATCATCATAGTTAAATTCATTTATTTTTCCTGAAAAGTATTCTTCAATTTCAAATATGGTATTTGAATCAAGTTCACTAAAATCACAATCAAGATAATCCTTCCAATTAAAACCATCCATAGTTATCCAATCTTCTCTGGCCAAACAACATAAAATTTCTTCAGGATCATATTCCGGATTTTCTTCACAAATAATAATATATTCTTTAAATGTGAATGTTGTGGGTTGCATATAAGTAAAGTGAATATTTTTATTAATGAATTCTTTTCCTTTGTTAGTTAATAGATAAAAAGAACCTTCAAATTCCCTATTAATTTCAGCAGGTGATAAGTTATCTTTAATTCTTTCAATAAGTTCTGCTTTTTTACCAGATTGTTTTAAGCCATATTCCTTCAAAACTTTTTTTAAATCAACTACTTTTGTTTCATATTCAAGAATGCCAGTTCCTTTAGCATCATAAATATGTTCACTATTTAATCCAATATCAATCCAATAATCTAAACCTAATTTATTTTCTTTTAATAAAAAATCAACATATCTTGCAAATGTTTCTAATTCTTCATCAAATTCATATTCCTTTAAAAGAAGTTCGGGACTTATTCTAGCATTATCTTCAGTTTCACAAGGAAGTCTGAGTTCAAGATAATGATGGTATTCTGGGAATAGTTCATCATCAGATATGTGTAAATCAAATACATTAATAGGAAATTCATCATAATTAAAGTATCTAATTTTATTTAAATCATCAAGGATGTATTCTACATTAGTTATAGCTATGTTATTATTTTTAAATATTTCTAAACATTCACTTGTAGTTAAATCTTCGATGTCACGATGATGATTAATATTTGGAAAATCTTTATCACAGATATCTCCACATAATTGGACCCATTTGTCATGAGCCATGTTTAAGTTGTATGGTTTTAAAACTAATTTCAAGCATTCAACCAATCTTTCAATAGTTATTACTTCTTTTATATATAATCCGTAAAATGAACTTCCAGTTATTGAAAATCCAAACACGTTTTTGTAAGGGATTTGACCTCTATACTTATCAACAAAATCTATTCTATTTATATCATGTAAATACAAAAGTTGAGTTGTATCTCCAAAAACATACTCATGTCCATGGAAGATTATTTTTTGATTAAACCAAACTCCCCAACTGTTATAATCTTTGTAAATATAAACTCCTTTTAAAACATTATGAATTTCAAAATCATTGTAATAAAATGTAGAATTAAATGGATTCAAATATTTTTTTGAAAAGTCAACGCCTTTTAAATCAGTTAATTTAGGAACAACCACAATAACACCACATTAATAATTACCCATTTCATATGATTCTTTCATATCTTCTAAATAAAACTTATACCTATCTGGATTATCACAATCTCCATCAGAAATAATTTTCTCTAAAATAGCTATAGTTAAATCATGATAATACACTAAAGGTTCAACTAAATTATTTTTGTAAAATGCATTAACATTACCAACTTCAGATTTATACTCTTCTGAAGGAGATGAATTTTCTCTAATTTGAACCCAATTTTGATAACATAAACAGAATAAAATATCTTCTGGAGAATATTGAGGATTATTATCACATATTAATATGAATTCATCTAATTTAAAGCCAAATGGCAAATAATCTCGATATTTGTAAGCAGAATATTTTTCAACAAGTTTCTTCCCTTCATCTGTTAATCTGTAATTAAACATATCATATTTTCGAATTGGAAATTCCATTTCTAATTGTTCATTGCTCAAATTACTTATCAATCTATCTATCAATTCGCCTTTTTTCCCGAAAACTGGTAAATTATATTTTCTTAAAATATTTTTCAACCCATCCATTGTATATAACATGTTGATATTTTCTTCAAGTGTTCTCTCTCCATATTCTTCTTCAGGGCAATAAACAATGTGGTTATTGGAGAGTGCAACATCAGTAATGTTATTTTCAATATGAATTTCATCTATGTGGCTACAATTGATATTTGTTGATATGTAAACCATATCTTTGCTAACCTCATGAGGAATATATCTGGAGTATAATTCATGTAATAGTCTATAATATAATATTTTGTAATTCATATCATTCATATCTTCAAAAGAAGTGTGTAACTTTACTTTATTTGGATAATCTAATATGAGAGTGTCGAACCATTTTTCACTCATGAAAAACAAATCATCAAAACTTAAATTATCTGTATAAATAATTTTTTTAGAAAAATCAAATCCCTTTAATTTGTCAAGATCTTTTAACATGATACCACCATTTAGATAATATTATGTTTCATACTCATGCATAATATAACTTGTTATTAAAGTATTGATTAATCTAATATTACTTCTTTTATTATATTATTTATATAAATAAGATAATAAAATATTATTTATGACATTAATAAAAGAATTGCAGATTAATATTGCAATGAGCAATTACAATCAAAGAAGCGGTAGCTATTCATCCAACTATGATTATCTGTACTTGGATAACCTATTGGATAGTTCTTACACCAGTTCATTCAGAAGTGATTTGAAAAATCTAAAGATTAAAACATCTGACGGAACAGAATGTAAAATTCTATACCTTCCAGAATATGGATCTCAACCGGCAGCTATTCTTGTAAGAATTCCTGTTGAAAAAATTTCTGAAACTACAAAGCTGATCCTTGAAGTTCATAACATCACCTTCTCAAGCACTTTATCAACAGGTGGTGATCTGTTAATGTTTGATGCAAATTCTGATACATACTCAAACTTTTTCATAGAATACTCAGGTTTAAGTATCAACAATGACTCAACAGATGGGGGTAAATTTCTACGTGCTAGATTCGCCCCAAGCTTTGATAGTGGAGTTCCAAATGGTTTATTTACCACATTTGCTTCAGGTCAAGACTTAAGCAATAATCGTGTTACAATAATCAGATTTAAACATGTTGATGGTAATGTTGCCGTTAATGATGATGGAACATATCCTGACTCAACTGTTGGAAGCTACATGATGCAATCAGATTTTAATCTCACAATGTATCAAGTAGATATCAAAGAAACAAGCTTAAACTGGACCAGTAGTGTTAAGTCATTGTATGTTTAGTGGCGCTAAAACATTAGTCATGGCCAGTTCATGGGATGCATATTCCTCAGGCAGTGATGATGAGGGAGATTGGAAACAATACCACATTCACGGCCGTGTAGGTACGGGAACATCAAATTCATCAGATTATCTTGAAGGATTCATGAGGAACAATCCAACTAAATATTATCAAAATGAATATGCAGAAATAGAAATCTCTCCAACATGGTATGCAACATCAGATTTTGAAGAATACAACTATGTTGACCTGAAATGGATATTAATATTTCCATCACCACTATTTGCAGCTAATGGAATTCCAGAAATAACCGTAACTGAAAAACAATCAAAACATGGAATTAGATTATTCAAAGGCGAACATGAATATCCTAAAGCTTATAAAGGCAGTAAGCTATTGTGGGACGCTAATGATGAGACAATGGATAATACTGGCTTATACCTGCCGGATAAAATAATCAACAAAGATTGGGATTGGGTGTTTTAGAATGATTGAAGAATACAGAGAAACAATTGGCCATGGTCGAGGATATCCAACTGGACTTGGCCATTAAGAAAAGATTGATGTAATTGCATGTCTTTTAGATGAAGGCGAAAAGACTTACGTTAATGAAGAACATACTGCTTGGATTTCAGCTAATCAATGCAGAGTCGGTGAAATGGTAACATTAGCTGAAGAATCAACAATGGAACACACAATAGTTAAAAAAGCCAAAGAAGGAGACTTAGCATTCGGTTATCTGTTAGGTAAAGTTCAGGTAAGATCTTCAGGACATACTCTTGTTACTGTGGCTGTGATTGGGGATGTTTTCAGATTAAAATTAAAACGACCCACTCCTGCAGATATATTGCCGAACACAAGAATCTACATTGACATTGACGGTGAATGCAATCCAACACAAGGTCACGATTTAAGATTACTTTCAATCGTTAACCTAACGGAAAATGAAGATGTGGAATACATTAGAGTCTACAGGCAAATGTCTGAAATTGAAATGTATCCTGAATCCCAGAACTGTCTTGATCTTGCTGACTGTTCATTTGAGCAGGACGAAATAACTCACGTTGTCAACATGATAGTACCAACAGAGTCTAACATTATGGCACAAGCCAATTATGTTAAAGATAACTATGGTGTTACTTATTGTGAGCTTCCAGATGTAGCTATTGTCAATAATGTCAGATTTGTCTGGGAAGACAACAAACTCTACATGGAATGGGACGGTTGCAGTGAAGATGAAAAAGTATATTTTATATAAAAAAATAATAAAATATATAATAAATTATATAATAAAATATATAATAGAGGTTTTAATCATGACCATAAGGAAACTTGTCGGAACATTGGAAAACAAAGGACCATACATAGGCAGGGCAACAGGCCACTGGTTCTACTGGAACGGCACAAAATATGTAGATTCAGGTTATCCTTATGCAGTTAAGCCAGTAATTGAATTTAAAATCGAAGATGGAAAATTATACTACTCTATTACTTGGGAGGCACAATGAAATACATCAGATACTTTGAAACCTTTGAAGAATATGAATCCTGGATTAATGTCGAGGAAAATGCTGAAGAAGCATACAGAACTGAAGAAAAGATTTGCGTTGATGGTATAATTCTCTCTCATACAAACAAATCCTATGAAGATGTGGATTGAAAAATGATTTATGAATGGTTAGAAAGGAATAGAAAAGATATTGACATTTTAACTTCATTTTTAGTTACTGTTATTCCAATCATCATGTTATATTCAGAAGCGCTAGGAATTACAGAAAATACAATTCCATACTGCATTCTTATGATTATACTTGGTATAGATAGTCATTATGCAAGTAGAATAAGAGGCGAAGGAGATGTTGAAAACGCTAAAAAGAAAGCTAAAAGAGTACTGGGATATCCATCAAAAGAATAGAATCCTATGGAGAATTATTTTAAGTTGATTGATATGAACACATTGAAAAAGAAAATAATCATTTGCAACTTTGCCAAAACAATTTCAAGTGCTGTTTTAACAGCAGTAGCTATCAACATCATCATGGAAAACGCAACAAAGTATGCTTTAATCGAAGGACTAATTCCATTTGCATTAGCCATCATCATTGTTGCATTAGTTGACATCTATCAGTATAGATGTGAGAAAAAAGATTTGGATAATACTTGTGATTTGGAAAAAAGAATTCAGGAATTGGAGAGGAAATATGGTGAATAAGAAAATATTGATTGCAGTTCCAACTTTTGAGTCCATCAAACCGGAATGCTTCAAAAGCATATATGGATTGAAAAGGCCAGAAGGTTATGATTTATACTTTGACTATGTTTCAGGTTATGACTGTGCCAAAGCAAGAAATCAAATAGCTAAAAACTCAATGGCTGGTGAATATGACTATGTGTTAATGGTTGATTCAGACATTCAGCTTCCACGTGACACTTTAGTTAAGTTATTGGAATGTGAAGCAGATATTGCTCTTGGATGGTACTATCGCAAGAGAACAAAAACCGATCAGACAATAATCTTCACTTTCGGCAAGAACTTTGATGATCACAACTGCATCACTGGCCAAACCATGATTCACGAAGTTCCACGCCCGATTGAAGTAAAATGCGGAGGATTGGGAATTGCATTAATCAATGTTAATGTATTCTCCAAACTTGAATATCCATACTTTAAATTCGTAACTTATGAGAATGACTCAGTATTGTCAGAAGATTTATATTTCTGCAATTTAGCTAGTGAAAACAGTTGCAATATCAAATGCAATCCACAAGTTAAAGGTAACCATATATTCGATGTGATAATGTGAGTGATACAATTGTTTTATTGGAAGAAAGAAAGGAGATTACTACCTTCTTATTGGATGATGGAGTTAAAACATTAGTTGATAATGTAGTAACTGTATCTGGTAGTAGTCTTGGATACGAGTATTCCAATAAGTGCGTAGTTGATGATATACTTTGTATTTCAGACAAATCAGCAATAGAAAAGGAATCATTGAGAAAATACGCTGGAGACGCAACAGAAGTTCCTGTAGGTGTCCTTGTCAATGAACCAATTGTAATGACAAACGGTGAGAGAAAAGGAAGTGTACTTCTCTTAGGAGGACTTTACAGATTAAAACTAGCTTCAGGCATTGTTAATATCAAAGCAGGTGACAGAATCAAACTATCACCAACCGGAGCTATTGTCGATAATTCTGGTGAGTTTCTTGCATTCCATCCTGTTAAAGATTCAGATGAATACAACTATATCAATTGTTTCCAAGTAAGTCTTGGAGGTAAGGGAGAGAAAGGAGACACCGGAGATACAGGTGCTGCGACTGTTATCCTCGGGTCTTATGATACTTTCGAAGAATTAATTGCAGCACATCCAACAGCCAATGAAGGCGATGCATTCCTAGTGGATGGAGAGCTATTCGTTTGGCATAACGATTAATTAAATAAATAGAGGTGTTTTATAATGTCATGGACAAGTGTTGGTACCATTAAAGGACCAAAAGGAGATACTGGTGAAAAAGGTGATACTGGAGATGCATTCACTTTTGATGACTTTACACCAGAGCAATTGGCAAGTCTAAAAGGATCAACTGGAGATACTGGAGCAACCGGAAGTAAAGGTGACAAAGGAGACACAGGTGCTAAAGGTGATACCGGTCAAGGTAGTGATGAGGAAGCAGGTTGGAAACTGCCAGTTGATCAGATATTAACTACAAATACATTACCTACAGGTGTTAGTGCAGTTTATCGTGTAGCTATTTGCACAAGCTCTGTTATGGCTATTAAAGAATACAACGGAAGTTCCTGGGATACAGAATCACTTGATCCATATAGTGTAATTCCATTAAAACATTCGGGAAGTATACAAATGTATTTGGCAAAATCAACAGGGCCTGTTTATATGGGTGTTGATTATGGCATCTTTGGTAAGTTCCGATTTATGACTCAGGCAGCATATGATGCATTAAGTAGCTATGATGAGGATACAATTTATTTTGTAAGAAGTTCATAAGTGATAATATGGAAATGTCAGATGAATTATTAACTGAAATCAGTTATGTAAATATATCAAAGTACAGGACTAAAGTAATGAAATCTTTAGACGGGAAGTATTGATACCTTCCCAAATAGCTAAAAATTCATGAATTAGAACAAATCATATTTCAAAGGTATTGTCTGAGTTGAAGTCTCATGAACTTGTTGAATGTATCAATCCTGAAGTTAGGAAAGGTAGATTGTACAGATTGACTGAAACTGGTGAGGATGTAGTTAAAAATTTAGAATAATAATAGCCAATATTAGATTGGCTATTTAAACTTGTATTCAAAATTTATTTATTTAAATTTATGGTCTATTAATTCAATTAATTTTTATCAAATTTATTTGTGATGTTAAAAGTAATTGGAATGGATTGATTTGAAATTTTTAAATTATTAAATAAAAATTTAACATGATTTTTAAATAGTTTACCTCTTAAATTTTTTTTAACTTTAAACTTAGATGTAGTTATGATAATTACATAAAAATTATCATTTTTGTAAGAAATTAATATATATCCGGAAGTATGATGAATATCATTTTTTTGATCAAACTCTTCGTCAACAACATATGAAATTTCATTAATACATCCTATATCTAAACTAAAATCATTAAATTTAACATCTTCTTTAAAGATTTCATATTTTAAATTTAAAATATTTTCTAAATCATCAGTAATGAAAAATTGATAAATAATATCGTTCTTTTTGTCAAAATATATTAAATTATCCTTAGAAGTTTTTATTTCTTCTAAAAAACCAACTAATGAAGTAGATATCTCTTTACAACTGATTTGATTATGAATATTTAATCTACCTTCAAGTTTATCATTTTTATAATAATAAAGTCCAGAAAAATCTAAAAAATAATTATCAAAACTTTCTTTTGAATAATTTTTTTCACCCAAAACTGTAAAAACAATTTCAAATCCATTTTCTTCTGCATATTTTTTTAATAAATTTTTATCAAAAACAAATAAAGACCCACTATCACATACTTCTGAGAAATCAAAACCAACAACATCATTATTTTCATAAATAAAACTATCATAATCTCCATAACTTAATTTTAAATAATTAAAAATATCTTTATTTAATTTTAAATAATGATTTTCATTAATTGAATCATCAGTTAAAGCACTTCCTCTAATTACTGGAACATTAACTTTAAATTGTGTATTTATAATCGTGTCACTTTCATCATATTGTTTCTCATAAAGAAAATCAAAAGGCATTGAATTTGGAATTTCTTTATTGAAAATATTATATGGATCTAAAGACTCTGGCATCCATCTTCCATGAAAATTACTGTGTTTAAGATAATCTATAATTTTAGATGATTTGTTTTTTGGAATTAAATAACATCTAATCTGATACCAAGAGTTATGCTTTGGAAATTCATTTTCAGGTTTAATCAATGGAATTTCTTCCCACCAATCAATATGCCCCTCTAATATTAATGCATTGAATTTTTCATTGCCTACATTAAATTCTGTTTCAATTAATTTCTTTGGATCAGGCAAATCATCTATTGTTTTTAAATAATCTTTTTTAAGAAAATTTTCATTATCATATAAATTAATAAATGGATTTTCAATTTTTAAGTTACAATCTAAATTTAGAATAGTTGGGTCGATATCTCGTATAAATAATTGCCATGCTCCATCAAAGTCTATTTCAAGTTCATTTAAAAAAAAGTTCTTTTCAATCTTTCTAAATTTATCTGAGCACTTTGCTAAAAGTTCATAAAGAACAATCCATTGATATTTTTTTCCTATTCTTTCAATTAGGGACCTACCTTTATACTCAAATGATTGATAATTATCAAATTTACCATGTAATTTTGAATTATAACCTAATCAAAAATTCGTTTTAATGCAACTTTCATTAAGTCATAATATGAGATACATAGTTCACTTAATTGATTCTCCCAATTGCTTAAACATGATTGAAATGTATCTAGCCCAAAACCTCCTATTCCATATATTTTTCCATTGTTATCATATTCTACTTTCATGGATAAAAATAAATTTTTAGTAGCTTCATCATCTTCTTTTAATTTTTCAATTTCATCATCATTGGGAATTACTGGGAACACTCCATTATTATAAGGAGGTTTAATTATTTCACGATTTATTTCTAGAATATTTTCTAAATTAAGAATATATTCAATTGAATTTTTAGCATAATCTCTTAATAATATATTTGGATAGATTTCTCCCTTAATATTGAAAATAGCATTATAAATATATATTGCTAATTTATCTAAATTAATTTTGTTAGTATTTAATAAAGTACAGCCATATGCAATCGCAAATAACCTTTCATAAACATATGCATCATTAATGTTTTCAAATTTTCGAAGAATTTCAATTAAAATATCAATTCTATCTTTTAAAATGTACACTAAAGTTTTTGTTGATAGATCACGTAATTCTCTATGAGAACTTGATAAAAACCATGATAAAATAATGGAATATAATTTAATAGAATGTTCACTATAAACTGAAAACCCTTTTGTATATACAAAATTAATCATATTTTTTAAATCACCATACTTATAATAGTTATTTATAAATATTGTCCATAAATAATCTCTATCTCCTAAATCCATATTAAATAATAAGTTATGGGTGAAATTTGCATTTAATATATGATTTTCTATCGGTGCCAAATCTATAATAATTTTTAAAAAATTTTCAATTGAATCTTCATATTTGAAAACAGATTTTTCAATATATTCAAATACATTGTCTTTTATAGTTTGATTTCTCCATTTTAAACTATTTACAAATGAATTTATAATATGGAAATCTTCTTTTAACGCAATTGGAAGAATATCATAAAATTCAACACCATATTCCTCTGGAATGTAAATTGAAAACATGTTTAATAATTCATGTGATGAATTAAACTCTGGATGATTTATAAAATCAAATTCAGATTTTTTATTGAATTTTTTACCAAAATTTGTTATATCTTTATTTTTCAATAAATTTTTCACATGAAAAAAATTTTCAAGAAGATTAAATGTTATGAAAACATATTCTTCATTTCTAATTGGAAAAATATTCAATAATCCCTCATCAATTAATGAGTCTATAAATTTAAATGAAAAAGAAGAGTAATCACTTAACTGAGTTAATATAATCTTTTGAGCTTTGTTAAATTCGATTCCTTCATGAACATTATTATCAATTAATTTTAATATTACCTCTTCAACTAAATTAGTTCTTTCAGGATATTTGTAAATTCTTGATAACTTAATATTAATTGATTTTAAATATTCATCAAATAAGTTAACTAAACTATCAATGTCCTTAATTGGATTACCATTGGATATTGTTTCACAATATAATTTTAAAAAAAGAGGATTATAAAATTCATGACTAAATAAATGATGTTCGTTAATTGGTAACTCATAATATTCAAAATATTTTAATATGGCTTCTTGTGTATGATTTTTAAATCCATCTAAAGTAATAGTTGATAAAAGCGGATTATCTAATTCTAATTGATTAAAATATTCGCTTCTGATAGATAATGCACAACCTATCCATTTTCTTTTTTCAATTGCCTTTAAAAACGAATTTAAATATTTTTCCCATAGATTTACTCCAGATCCTTCATTTAATGCATCTATTAATATTAAAATACGTGATTTTTGAATTTGAGCCTTACACTCTAGTGCATCTAAAAAATCTTCAAAATTAAAAGTTTTAATATCTAATTCATCCAATAATATTTTTTTAGGATGTTCATGTTTAGAAAATTGATGACCCAAAAGTAAAATACAATTTTCATGATTTTTTATTTTAGTCTCTAATGTTTGAGCGAAAAGAAAAGATTTTCCAATTCCTGCTTCACCATTAAAAATAACAAATGGGTCGTTAATTAAATTTGTTTCATCAGATTTTAAATATTGTTTAAAGGAATTTAAAGAATTTTTAAATCGAATAAATGAAAATTTTAAATCAGATAATTTATTATTCTCTTTAGTATTCAATGAGTTAGCAATAGTTTCAACATTATCGCAGATAGTAATAATCTGATTCAAACACAAAATAATTTTATCAATATCTAACTTATCCATTTGATTAAATCTCTCTTCAAATTTCAAAAAAATTGTTTTAATAATATTTAAATTATTATCAAAGTGAGATTTAAAGTTTAACCTATTAAATTCATCAATATCCACTTTATTAATCTTCTTATTACAACTCCAATAATAATCCTTTAGGGAATTTAAATAATTATTAATTTCATTGAAAAAATATTTTTTAAATTTTTCATTTCGTGACATTGCATTAAAGTATTTTTCATTATTAGTTTCAATGTTTAAATCAGGATTATATTTATTTTTAAAATTAGAAATTGTTTCTTCAGATAATTTTTCAAACCAAAAATCGGGAAGTTCTAACTCACCAAACCAAAATGACCTAAAACCTTCTAAATTTTTTGTTCTAATTATTTCGATAATATCTGACAAACACCAGAATTTAATTTCTAGATCATCACGAGCATTTTCAAAATTTTTCCATTTTTTAATTCGTTTATTTTTTAGCTTATTTTGGTGTTTTGTTAAATTTTTTGGAATTACAATTATGACTTTTTTTAGATTATAATTTTTTAATGCTGAATTTATAGATTCTTCAATTTGATCAAATTGGTCTGAACCAATGCGATTAATAAAAAATTTTGCTTGCCAGCCAATTATAGAACCATCTTTTAATTCCCAAAAACATTCCAAACCTCCATCGGGATTATCTAATCGAGTAAATTCAATTGTGTCGGGAATATTTTCAAACCTTGCTAATTGAGTTACAAACTCTTCAAAATCATCTTCTTTTCTTCCACGAATGGAATATAGTTTATTAAAATTAATCTCTTCTATTGACATGCTTTCTAAAATATTGTAGTTTTCTAAAACATTATTAACATATTAAATAAGTAATTATTAATTTAACTTCTATATAATCTTAGTTAACTCTCGGTTATTAATAAAATAACATATAATATACTATTATGATATTAAGTTGTATTAATATTCTTTAAGTATATTTATATAATTTTTATTTCAAATAATTCATAATACTTTTCAATTTCAATCTTTTCTTCATTATCTATGCATTTTTGAAGATATTCTTGACAATCAACTTGTGAGGGCATGTCAAGAATTAATTCATTTGTTTTATCTTTAAATGTTTCAATGTCATTTTCATAATATTCATTTGTTATATATATCTGAATAGTATTTTCAATATATTGGGGTAAAATAAATTTCTTTTTCTTTTTAGATTTATCTTTCATATATTTTTCATAACATTCTATTATATTTTTTAATTCCCAGTAAATTTCTTCATTAAGTATTAATTTAGTAATTAAAGTTTCAATTGTTAATTCATTTAAGATTTGATTAAAAGATTGTTTATTATATATTTTTTTAAAGTTTGGAGATAACCCCTTTTCATCATATAATTTATTACAAAGATAATAAAGGGCAAATGCAGATGATTTTAACCTTTTAGGAATTCCTCTTTTTATTTCTTTTTCTAAAATTATTATAAAATCTTTTAGGTTATGTAAATTTTCTTTTTCAGAATATGTTTCTTTAAAATGGAGGAGAAACCTTTTAAAATATTGCCTGATTTCTTCTTTTTTAAATGAATTTTCATTACATATTCCATTTTCAGGATAATTATTAGTACATGGCTCTTTTTGTAAAGGATTTTCTTCATTCTTTTCTAATTCAGCATTTTGTAATACAAAATTTTTTAATACATTATGAACTAATCTAGCTAGTCCACTTAATGTTAAAAATTTACCTTCATTATAATTCATTGTTTCTTTATCAACTTTCTGCATCATTAAAACTTGGATGGCATTAAATTCTTTTAAACTGTGAACATAACCTGATCTAATGGAATATACATTTTTTAATACAGAGTCCAGTTCGGATTTTCTTACTGGATTTTTAACATTCTTCGCTTCTTCTTTAAAGAAATCATCGTCTAAATAAAATTTCACAAATTCAATGAATCTTTTTGTTAATTTTAGATGTTCCTTTTCTAGTAAAATATTTTGTAAGTTAATAGAATAATCGTTAGATACATTATATTCTGTATTTAATTCATCTATCTTGTTACGAACATCATTTGGATAATCTGCCCATTTATTTTCAAATTTATCAAATTTTTGGCATAATGATTCAATTGAAAAAACCATTAATGAATAAGATAATTCTAAATTGTAATCTATAGATTCAAGTGCATTAATAAATGCAGTTATGCTTGTTATGATAGATTTATATTCCCTTCTAGTTAGTTTAAATAGACTATTTAAAAAATCATTAAAAGAAGAACTGCTTTTAGAAACTTTATTCATTTCAAAATATTCTGGTAAAATAGCATAGGGTAATATTTGATCTTTTAAACCTGCGCTCTTTTCTCTACAGCGCCTTTCAGCATCGATTTTTTCAAATTCAAACACACTTTTAAACCAAAATGATAGTAATATTCTAAATTGATTAGTGGCAGATGGAAATTCATAAGAATGATTGGTTTCAAAAATTTCTCCATTTAATGTGAGAAGATATGATGTTGGATTATTAGATAAATCATTTAAATTAATTATTTCTAAAGTACCAACAGGAGTTTCAAGTTTTTCTTTATTTTCAACAAGATCAATTAATATTGTATTGGAATAAAAAATGTCTTTATCAGTTATTTTTTTAGTTTGATGATCTTCAAGATAATATTTTCCAGTTAAATATTGTAACATTATAAAAACCTTCTTTAATTAATTCTTTATCTTTTTTAACCCCTTATTATATTCAATTCTAGTCTTTTTGTTTCAGTATCTAGTATCCACTCTACTGTATCACCAGATTCAATTTTTAAAGCTTTTACATATGTTTTTGGTATTGTTGTAATCAAGGAAATTTTACCTTGATTTCTCACTTTTGTTTTCTCTTCAATATTCATATGTAATTGTATATAATTTATCTTAAATAACATTTTTGCATTGTTTAAGTAGTTAAATAAATAACATTTAAATAACATTAAGAATATATATTTACTTAAGTCATATAAAAAACAAAATTTTATATGAATCAATTTTAATAAATTAAAACATATTAGAGGTGACTTAAATGCCATATGCTATTGATTTATTTTCTGGTGCAGGAGGGATGAGTGAAGGAATTATCCAAGCGGGATTCCATATTTTATTCTCCAGTGATATTAATGAAGCTGTGCAGAAAACATATGTTAATAGGCATGAACAATTAGGTTTAATCCAAGGTATTAATACTCATTTTGAATTAGCCGATATTAAGGATTTAACAGGAGATTTTATAAGAGATTCAATAGCTAATCTAGATATTTTTAAAAATAAAGAGGTACCTCATATTGATGCAATATTCGGAGGACCACCTTGTCAAGGTTTTAGTAGAGCAGGTAGAAGAGACCCTAATGACCCTAGAAATAAATTATTTAAAGAGTATGTCCGTGTAATTGGGGAAGTTCAACCAAATTATGTTGTACTAGAAAATGTTGCAGGATTCTGTGATATGAAGCTCTATGATTTTGAAGGTTTAAAAGGAAATACATATGATGACATGGTAATTCCAGATATCCTTAAAGAAGAATTAAATTTAATAGGATATGATATTTTAGAACCTAGAATTCTTAATGCTGCCAATTATGGAGTTCCTCAAAGAAGAAACAGAATTATTATAATGGCTTATAAAAAAGGTATGGAACCTCCAAGCTATCCTGAACCTACACATGATGAGAATAATATTGTTTCACTTCAGGATGCAATTGGTGATCTTATTGGCAATCAAAAAATTAAAAATGATGTCAATCCTAGTTTAACACAATATCAGTTAGATTCAATTAATGGTAGAACACCAAATGTTGATGGAAAACCTATTGCTTCTAAAATGATACTGAATAATGACTTATCAAGACATTTACAATTGATAAAAGAAAGATTCTCTTTATTTGATGAAGGAGAATCTGGCACTAATTTAAGAAACCGGATTATAACTGAAGGAATTGACTTATCTGGTAAGCCTACCATATTAAATCATTTAGATAATAATTCCAAGTTTACAAAAGATGAAATTATTGAAAAATTTAAAAATGCAGATGTAGATGATAAATTAGTTAATAGTTTATTGACTAAAAAGAATATGAGGCATAGATTAAGTAGAAAAGAACCTTCTGCCACTATTGTGACAATTCCTGATGATTATATTTCACCATTTGAAAATAGGACATTAACTGTTCGTGAATCTGCAAGACTCCAATCTTTTGATGATAGTTTTGAATTTTTAGGTAAAAGAACCACTGGTGGAAAAAGGAGGCGTATTGAAGTGCCCCAATACTCCCAAGTGGGTAATGCAGTTCCACCATTGTTAGCCAAAGCCGTTGCCAAAGAAATTTTAAAAGTTATTGAGTAGTCAAATCATATTCTTTAGGTTCTGGGAACAACCTATTCAAATTGTCTTTATGTATTTTTAATGCAAACAATCTCCAATAAGGTGATCCGTTAGGTTTTATATGCATTCCAAAATCTAAAGTTATGATATTGCTCATTATCAAAGATGTGATAAAGTTTACATTAGGCTGTCTTGTATGAATGATTTTATTGTATTGGAAATGTTCAACATCATCAATAAATTTGGATTCTGCTTCAACCCAGAATGTTTCAGCATGCTTATTCAATAATAATTCTTTTAAGTATTCTAAATCCCATTCAACAACTTCACCATCATTAGTATGCATTACTTTCAATGTACTTTCATTGTTGTCTATATCTAAATATAATCCTTGAGGATTTGGTTTTAATGCATAGATGGTACAATATAATTGCATTCTGTCTTTCTCTTCAGAATAGTAACCGTATTTATCAATTATATCTCTTGTTGATTTGCAAGGGCTGTTATCCCAGTCAGGAGCTTTATTAAACAATACATTTCTTGTTTTATTTTTAATTTTCTTTCTAGAAGCTTTTAATTCAATACCTTTATAATCGGGGTTTGCATATGAGTTTGGTGGAATTTCAAGTTCATGTTCTAATGTCATGCCAACACCAGTGTCTCCAGATACAACAGTGGGTATAAACCCTTTATTGTGAATATCTTTAATTTTATTGTAAAGTTCACGAGCTATAGATTCTTTTTCTTGTGATAACTTCAATAATTCTTGATATACATATCCTTTTGTAGTTAATGAATTTTTAACAGTCTCATCAGTTAAATTAAGAATATATAATTGTTTTTTATCACTAGCTAATGCAATGAAGCTATCTGCACCACAATATTTTTTGATTCCTCTAAACCATATTCTTGGATCTCCTTTTTTGGTTTTTGGACGATATAGTGATGCTGTCAATTCAACTGTGGAATCATGTAATATCATTTGTGTTTGCAATTCCACACCATTTTCTTTTTGGCCTTGACCTTGTGTTTCATAATCATGTAAGTTATTTTTTCTTAAAAAGTTCCTGACAGGTATTGTTGCATCTATTATGCCTTTTGTATATCCAGTTTCGGTAATGTATAAAAAGGACATGTCTAAGTTAAGTTCAGAAAACAAAGGCAAATATTCTTGCAGTGTATCCCAATTTTCTTTATTCATGTTAATCACAACTTTAGTTTATGTTGTAATATTTCCCAATAATCAAAAATAATAATTAATGTACATTGGATACATAAAATATTAAATGTACATTTGATTATAATTATAAAACATGACAGAAAAGATTGTTAAAGTTAGGGGAAGACATGGAACAAAATCATTGGATATAACAATACCCGCTGAATTAAGCGAAAAATTTGATATAAATGCAGGGGATTTATTTAAAGTAAAAATTATAAAAGATGATGATTCCTTAACCATTAATTATCAGTTAATTTATAAGAATAAATAGGAATCGTGTTATTAACTATTTCCAAATAATGAATGTTGGGATCAATGTAAGTTGAATTCTTTATTCAGTTTTATAAGATAGTTTTCTTTTATAGGTTAAACTCAAGAAATAAAAGAAGTTCTAATTGAATTCATTGATAACCAACATTTTTTAAAATATGCTCTTTTGTCATCTCATGTAAATCGAATCCCCATCGATCCCATAGAAAATATTCTTCATCATCTTCGTCTTCACGGTAATCCTCAAGTGTATTATTGCATTCTATGCCATATTTATCTGCAATAATTTTTATTTTATTGTAATAGTTTTTAGAATGTTCCAATAGATTATATTCATCTGTCCAGTTTATGTTGTGCTCTCCCTGCACTACGCCTAACCGGTACAGGTCGTTAAGACATTCTTCATTGTTTTTATGTATCATATATTATTAATTTTCTCTTTTAGGTTATAGTATTTTCCATTAAAAAAGTAGTCTTGATATATAAATCTTTATATATAATAAATAATAAATTATATAATAAATTTCATAATAAAGAATTTAAGTGGAGGACATATCCAAAATGGCAGATTCAATTATTTTACTTGAAGAGAGAAAAGAAGTCACAACCTTCTTGTTAGATGAAGGCACCATCACTGAAACTACTGTCACCACTCCAACTGGTGAAACTCCATGCTATGAGTACTCAGGAGTCAAAGTTAAAGTTGATGATGCCGTAACATTATCCGAAAACTCCAATATTGGAAAACAGACTGTAAAAAAATACACTGATGAAAACTCAGAAATCATCTTGGGCATTGCAGTCAATGATCCAGTTACCATGACTGGGGGCAGAAGAAAAACCGCAATTCTAGTCCTTGGACATTTATTCAGATTAAAATTAGCTAGTGGTTTATCAAACATTAACGTTAATGACAGAATTGCATTAACCTCAACTGGAGCTATTAAATCCGATGATGGAGAATACATTGCAATGCATCCTGTTGAAAGCTCAGACTCATACAATTACATTGAGGTCTTCAGGCCATACGATTTAGGTGATGCTTAAATGATTACCAAAGGAAATGATACTAAAGTCCAAAATGAGGTAATAGCTCAAACTATTACTGATGAAACTGCAAAAAGATTAAAGCTTGCAAGACTCTTTCCAAAACAAGAAATCAAAGAAAATTCAGATTACTACACTTACTTCAGACAAAACATTAATCTCGATGAAGCTATCAACAAAGGTTTACTTGGAGAAGCTAAAGATATTGCTCCAGGTGCTTCACTTCAGGAACTTAACATCAGAAAACCGATTACCGACACCATCAGCATTGACACTGTCGGTGGTGTCCTAAACGTCAACAAGGACATTTTCGATTCTGATATTGTTTCATTTGAAGACTTGTTAGGTGATGTAGCTACTGTAATAGCTAACCGTATTGAATTCAACATTTATGATACTTTAATGAATTCCAATCAAGTTCCTGAGTACAATACCACTCAAACCGAAGACAGTATGGAAGCATTTGGTCAGTTTGTTATTGCTGCTCAAGAAGCATTCAAAGGAAATGCTGGAGCAGGAGCAGACCTAACCATCATGGCTGAGTCATACAAAACATTAAGCTATGTAAAACAACTTGCTTACCAAAACAACAAGTTAGTACAGCCAGTTGAAGATATCCAAAGCTATTATGGTATTGACAATATTGATTTCTTGGGAACTACGCAAGCTGACGGCGGATTACTAGTAGGTGATAAGGAATACATTGGTTTCGATTTAAGAAACGCTCCATTAACTGTATTGTATTCCAAATCCTCGGGAACTACAACTGCACCTATTACTAGTGATGAAAACATAGCTGACTTCTATCCAATCATTGAGATCATGAGAAAAGACATCTATGATGAGTTACCTCAATATACTAAATTGTTCATCCAAAGTAAAGTTGGAATATTGCTAAATAAACCAGGACTTGCTTTGAAAGGTACCTGCAGACCATAAGGATGTGATTGTTAATGTTAACCAAAGGAAATGATGCTAAAGTACAAAATGAAGTGATGGCACAGATTGTTGATGATACTTCTGCTAAATGGATGAAATTCACCAGATTACTTCCAAAACAAGAGATTGAAGAAAACAGCCAATATTACACTTACATGTCACAAAGAGTCAATATTGAGGAAGCTATTCAATCTGGTGTGCTTGGTGAGGCCAAAGACATTGCTCCGGGCGCAACTCTTCAGGAATTAAACGTCAGAAAACCAATAAGCGAAACCATCTCAATTGACACTATTGGGGGAGTATTAAATGTCTCTGCACAGATGTTGGATTCCAATTTAATCTCCGTTAATGACATGCTGCAGGATGTGGGAATCCTTATCGGCAGAAGCATTGAAAAGGCAGCTATTGACATGATTACCAACTCCAGTAAAGTTGCCAAATATGATTTTGAATCTGGTGATGACACTGGAATGACCCTCCTTAAAGCTCAAGAGAAATTCAAGGAATCAGCAGGAAGCTTTACCAACTTAAACAGTATGGCCGTAAGCTATAAATCATTGACTACCTTAAAGTCTGACTTGTTCTCTTCTAATAGGCAAGTCGAACCGGTAGAATATATTCAAAGCTATTATGGTGTGGATAACATTGATATTCTTGGAACTGCTGTCTGTGATGGTGGTTCTGAAATGGGTGACAAAACATACATCGGAATGGACTACATAAATTCTGGAATGAAACTGTTATACTCAAGAACTACAGGAACAACCGTTGCACCTTTAGGTCCTGACGGTGAGATGTATGATTTTTATCCATTGATCGAATTTATGAGAAAAGATATCAGGGATGAACTCCCAATGTATACAAAGCTATTCATCCTTTCAAGCGTTGGGGTGTTAATGAATGCACCTAATAGAATTATAACTGGTAAATTCAGGGCATAAAAACCGAACTTCCATAATTTCTCCTAAATATATGTCGGGTCCTTTCGTCTGGGAGCGTGTAGGGATTAAAGAATATTAAATCTCTTTTTAGTGAAGTTTTAATTGCTTTTTCTTCACTAAATCATCTTCTGCAAAGAGTTTAACTCCAAATAGCTGGGTTTTACTCTTTCCCCCAGCTATAATATTTAAACAGAAAAAACAATATAATAATGAGGCATAGAATGAAACTAATTTTAGATACTGAAAATTCACATCCAACAACAATAACAGTTAGAGGAAAAGAAATGACATTACTTTTAATAGAATCCAGTATCCTAATTGACTCATCACAAATAGCTAAGATATTTGACAAGAAAGAAAAGACTGTGGCTACTAAAGTTCAGAAATCTAAATTAGATAAATACGAAACAGAGAATATTAAGCTGTTAAAGAATCATGGTTTGATGAATCCGAATGCTGTTAAGCCAAGGCCATTTTATGATCTCAGGCAAATGCTGGATGGACCAGCAAAATACTACTTCAAACAAACTGATGAACTTGATCTTATCGATGTTATTGTCAGAGTTGCAATTGGCAAGCATCGTGAATGGATTCATAATCGTAGCCTTGACAAATATTAAATGATTTGGTATACATCACATTTTAAAAACCACTTTTATTTGCTCAAACACAACCGTTAATGTAAATGGTGATTCACCATATTGCATTTGAAATACTTACAATTGATTTTATTAGGTGTATCTTTGCGTAAACATTGATTGTTTCAACGCTTGGAAATGACAATATTTTTTATTATATTATTTATATAAAAAACATAATAAATAAGATAATACAAACTATATTATATGTCAAATGATAGCATTAGTTGGACTAGCTTTTGTCAGGCGATGAATTCAATTGCTTACTGGCTAATCCAAAATAAAAAGAAATATACGAAACGTGACTATTTCCAAATATTAAAACAAAAAGGAAACTGCAAGGACATAGAAAAGAAAGCTAAAAAAACTTGGAACCGATAAGCTAGTGGCTATGTATACTATGGCGGTTATTAAAGACAACAAGTCATTGGATTTCCTTCCAAATTATGTAACCTTAAAGAATAAGACTCAAATTGATAAGGCTGAATATGTGGACATGGCCATAAGGACAGAAAGCTATATTAAAGCTAATGGAAGGCTTCCGGCCATTGTATATAGAATGTCAACGCTGCCAGACTATGACGATTCAACAATGAAGTTATTTATAAAGACTTATACTTTCAAAGGTGATAGTATTGATGAGGCATTGGTAGTTATAGCTAAAAAGAAATTGTACTCCAAGTACTTTGATTCACAAAAGACAGACAAGAAAACAATAACAGACTCTAGTCAAGGTAAAGGTTCCAACTGTGTCGACTGGGGACAAGTTTATTATCGTATTGCTAAATCAGTAGGTTATGATGTGCAGTTTGTCCATATCAAATGCAGAGTTTCAGGAACTAGTCACATCAGATTAAGGTTAAGACATAAGAAGCATACTGGAGGGAATTGGATTAACAGAGATCCTACTGCAGTTGCTGATACAACTTCAGGAAATATCAGGGCAATCTGGTGTGAAGATGGAAATGTAATAGCAATTGACCCTAGTTGGATATTTACGGATTTGTATAGTAGTTAATATACTTTCAAATCTTTTTTTTCTTTTTTAATCATCAAATGGTTTTTTATTATCAAATTTATTTTAAAAATGAATTGCATATTATAAAAGTTATTCTTGACCTAATTTTTCTCTTCTAGCTAATTCAACAAAATTTATACATTGAAAAGGGGTTTGAGATGGATCAATATCAGATGTAACTTCTATTCCGCATCGACAATATGCACCTAATCTTTTACATGCTGTAGGGATTTTATAATCTTTAGGTTTTTTCTTATTAAAATTAGGTTTTTCCTGTGTAACTAAAATTAGATTATAAGCTTTAGCATAAACAACTAAATCCCAATCAGCATAAAATTTGTTTCGTTGATACCAACCAGGTAATTCTCTTTTAATATTTTTAGTTTCAGCAGTGTATTTGCTATCACTTGGTAACTTAAACATATGTGAATTGTTTTTAACCCAAATTAATATTTTATCATCCACTTCGTTCCTTTCAACTAAATCTTTTATTTCATTACTGACGCTGATAGTTGAAATTATTATTCCTTCATTAACTAATTTATCAAAATTTTTCCAATATTTTGGAAAGACCATTTCATCATAATCTCTATAATTAGTTCTAGCTAAAATAACATTTGTATCTACTAAGTATTTAGGAGAATGCATATAAATCCTCCTTTTCCATTATACTAATAATTTTTGACATTACTTCAAGAGAAACTTTTAATTCCAAGGCCATATCTATATCAGTTATTATGTCTTCTTCATATGCTTTGATTAATAAGCTTGTAAAATAATTTCCATTTTTTCTTAAAGCAATTTTTGCTTTATTATGAAGTCCTTTATCTGAATCTTTTGACTTATTGTCTTTTTTTGGTTGTAATTTGCTATTAACATTTTTATTTGAATTATTTTTTTTAGGGGGATTAATATACTCATTAAATTCTTTTATTCTGTTATTATAATCCACACGACTAATGAATCCTAAATCTAATGCCCTTCTAACTATAACTTGTCTACTAACATTAAATATTTTAGATAATCCTTTTATATCTTCAACTCTGAACTTTTTATAAGAGGAATTATCTCGAATATAATTTTTAAATAACTTATTAGGCACTAATACTTCGGCTGCTACTTTATTACAATATGCTTCATCATTATTAATAATAGTATATTCATTTATATTACTTATGCCATCTTTTTTCATAATTAAATGTGCTAATTCATGGAATAAAGTAAACTTTTTAGCATTAGTGGATTCCTTATGGTTAATTCCAATAATTGGTAATTTATCATAATATAATGCATAACCTCTTAATTGTTCTGGTTCAATATTATAAAACTCAAAAACAAGTATTCCTAAAGATTCCATTAAATTAATCCAATAATCAAATTTTCTATGTGAATTTGACCTACTCATCTCTAAAAGATTTCTAATATTCTCAGCAACAATAAGTGGATTAGTGGAATCAAGAGTATATGATGAAAATAAAGGAAATTCAAAATCATCAAAATCTTCTTCAAAATTAAGCAATGTTTCTCTATTTTCTTTAGCTCTTCTTAATTCAAACATGATTTCAGGCGTAAGTTTAATTTTTTCACTATTAATTGTTCTAAAATCAGGTATTTCTTTATCATAAACTGGGTCATTACCATCGAAGAATGTGTAGGGAGAAACTTCATAAACATCTGATAAAGCTATTAATTCGTCATGAGTTAATTCGCCTGTTTCTTCCCATTCTGTAATTTTTTCAGGATTAATATTTAATTTTCTAGCAACATCATCTTTTTCATATTTTACTGATGTTCTGGCCCATTTAAGCCATTTAGTATTGACATTAACTATTTCAGTACTCATTTTAATCCCTATATTTTAAATTAAAAAAATTACAATTAAATTTGTGATGTATTGATATTTGTAGTTAATTTATTTTATAGTAAATATTAAATATAAATTTATTTGTAAAGTATGATATACATTTTTATAAATTTAATAATGATAGATTTATATAAATGGAATAATAAAATATTATATTAATTATTATATGCAGGTTGTATTAGTTATGGCCAATGTTAATAATACCTCATCTTACATGGATGAAGACAAAAAGCAAATTATCAAAGAGTCCAATTATACCTATAGAGATGCTCTTGAAGTTTCTGCATATCTTATTGAAGTCGGAAAGTTCGAAAGATTTTACAAAGAAATGCAGATTCATGACTTGCAAAAGGAACTTGATGAAATGCCGGAATAAAAACTTCAAAAAATAAATCTCGGGTAATAACTCTTAAGAAAAAACTTATTTTGTATCGTGTAAGTAATAATTTTATTATTGCTTATATATTTTTTTTATAATAAACTTTTATATATAATACATAATAAATTAATATATTATGTTGCCAGAAAAAACCAACATCAGCGCAAGAGTGGAAATAACACTCAAACAAATAGTCGATGAATCAACCTTCAACCATAAAGATGCCTACGAGCTTGGAGCAAAACTGATAGCTATCGGCGATGCAGAAAAAACAATAGAACTAATAGGCAGTGATCCAGTTCTTCAGAAATTAATTAAACAAAATGAATACCAGTTAATCTTCGGGTTTCTTTCGAATAGTTGTTTGTAATAAATATATTTTCTAATAGCTCGTCATTCATCATACTTAACACTTTTATAAATTGTTTATAAAAAATGTTAAGAGAGAGAGCATTTGACAAGTATATTTTTAATAAGTAACTGATATTTCCGATAGTATCAATATTAATAACAACTGAAAATCATGATTTTTCAAAAGAAGGTGTTAAATATATTAGCATTATAGATTTTTTATGCGAAGACAATTTATAAATGGAAAAATTGACGGTAACCTCTTTTCTGATATGTGTTTGTTCAAAAAGTAGAATGCAATTCAAATAGTAGTGTGAAAATAATCAATAGTGTTATATACTTTAAAATATAAACTTTCTTTAAATTATTATGAGGAGATGTTTGTATGGTAGAATATGGAAAAATATTCAAATGTGAAGACTGCGGAAGCATAGTTGAAGTTTTAGTAGATGCACACGAAGAAAAAGCTTGCTGTGACTCTTCTAAAAATATAATCGAACCTCAAACTGAAGGAGATAAAGCTCCTAAACATGTTCCGGTTATATCAGTTGATGGGAACGAAGTTACAGTTGCTGTTGGTGAAGTTCAACATCCGATGGACGATGACCATTTCATCCAATTTGTTGAATTAATCGTTGGTGATGAAAGATATATCAAACATTTCAAACCAGGCGATGTTCCAAAAGCTACATTTACTGTTGATGCAGATTTACTTGCTGCAAACGAAGCAATTGCAAGGGAATTCTGTAACTTACACGGCCTTTGGGCCAGCCAATAAATTTTAAGATGCTTTTCTTAAAATTTATTTCTTTTTTTTTTACTGTGGAATAGGATATTTTCATAGATGAGCAGCTTATTTGACAGCTATTATTATTTTGTTTAATTAATGTTTAATGTTATGAAAAATATGGTATTAATTATGCACACATATTCTGATTAAATAGCGAATTTTATATTAATATTTTATAAAAAAAATTTTAAGTACTTGTTTTTATAAAAATTATTAATGTGTCAGACTATAAGAGAGCATTAATTTTTATTTTTCTTTTAGTTATAATAGCTATAGCCATTGTCTATGTTGGATTTTCTATGAATTCTCTTGATAATTCAATGGCTGAAATTAGCGATAATATATCTAATGGTGATAAAGAGTATAATGATGCTGTAAATTTAATAAATAATAAAAATTATGATGAAGCATTAGAAAAAGCACTTTATGCAAGTGATGATTTTAATAAAAGTTCCAGAGATTTGTCAGATATACAGAATGGTAGTTATAATTTTAATGAAGTTCATAAAGAATACTTAGCTACTGCTATTGATGAAGTGGAATTAAAACAGGATGCTGCATCTAATTTGGTTCATGCTATTTATTATTTTAAAAATAATGATAATTCTACTGGAAGTAGTTATGGTAATAAGGCAAATAGCTTAATGGATGAAGCTATTCAGTATCAAAATGCAAGAAATAAGTTAGTTAATGATAATCCAAATTTATTTAGATAAAATTTTTACTTTAAAATGAGGTTTTTAAATTGAAAAAAAAGTGTCCAAAATGTAGAGGAACAGGTTCTGTAGTTGTAGATTATAAAGACTGTGATAGCTGTGGCGGAACTGGTTACCAAGATTCCTTTGATGTAGGAAATCATTTTAAAGGAGTTAATAGTAATGCGAAAGCTAAATTTGATTTAGGGGCAGATCAGGATATTCCATGTGAAGTTTGTCATGGAAAAGGTCAGATTGAAGTTTTTGAAGAATGTCCTAATTGTCATGGCAGCGGTCAGATTAATGTATGTAATGACTGCGGCAAACCAATCAGTGAAAAATATGATTTATGTAGAGATTGCCATACCAAAAGGAAGGAAGATAGAATGAAACGTGATAAAATACGGGAGATGGAAAACGAAGTTAAAGATGTTTATGTCTTGGATTCATTATGTCAAATGAGGGATATGGATAAGGATAGACTTTATAAAGGCAGAGTTACCCGTGTTGAAAAATATGGTGCTTTTGTAACATTAAATAATAATGTCTGGGGACTTATGAGGGGAGATATCTCTAATTATAAAGTTGGGGATGATGTTATTGTATTTATAACAGCTATTAAATCAAGGGAAAGAAAAATTGATTTGGCTCCAGCATATGTTAAAAATTACAATATTGTAAAACAGACAAAAAGCATTCCAAGAACCATTATTTCTGATCTGGAAGAAAAAATGGGCAAATTGGTTCGTGTTGACGGTGAAGTTCTACAGGTTCAGCAAACTTCAGGACCGACTATTTTTACAATTACTGATGAATCAAATATTACATGGGTAGCTGCTTTTGATGAAGCTGGAGTTAGAGCATATCCAGATATTGATGTTGGAGATGCTGTGGAAGTTTTAGGTGAAGTTAATCAGCATGGAGGCAAGCCTCAAATTGAATCTCAGTCTATTTCCAAATTGGAAGGTGAGAAAAAAGCCAAACTTCAGGATTTAATTGAAGATGCATTAAATAAAAGGGCAGAACCTGATGATGTTGATTTCCTGGTTAAAAGTGATGTTTTAAACAGATTGAAACCTAAAATGAGGGAAGCAGCTCAAAAAATTAGGAGAGCTATTTTAGATGGCAGATCTATTTTATTAAGACATCATAACGATGCAGACGGTATCTGTTCAGGAGTAGCTATGGAAAAAGCTATTGTTCCTCTTGTCGAACAGGTAAATCCAAGTAATGATGCTCAGTATTATTATTTCAAAAGATCTCCAAGTAAAGCTCCGTTTTATGAATTGGAAGATGTAGTTAAGGATTTGTCCTTTGCTCTTGAAGACAAGGAAAGACACGGTCAAAAATTGCCGTTAATTGTTTTGCTGGATAATGGTTCTACAGAAGAGGACATTGTAGCTTTGATGCAGGCTAAAATTTATGATGTGGAAGTTGTAGTAATAGACCATCACTCTCCTGGAGATTTAATTACTAAAGAGGAAAAAGACGGGGAAATTGTTGGCGGAACTGTTGCTGTTGATGAATATGTTGACACTCATGTAAACCCTTATCTGGTTGGAGGAGATTCTCAGCTAACTGCAGGAGCACTGGCTACTGAAGTGGCACATATTATAAATCCTGAAATTAAAGATTTAATCAAACATCTTCCGGCTATTGCAGCTTTGGGAGATCATGCTGAATGTGGTGAAGTTTACCAATACCTTGAATTGGCAGCAGAAAAAGGATTTACTAAAGAACATTTAGCTAAAATAGCCGAATGTGTTGACTTTGAAGCTTATTTCCTTAGGTTCATGAATGGTAGGGGAATTATGGACACTATTTTAGCTGTTGACAATATTGATAAGCATGAAAAGATGATTGATGCTTTATACAAGGAATATTTAAAACGTGTTGACACTCAGCTTAAAGCAGCTATTCCTAATATTGAAAAAACTCATTTTGAGAATGGCATTTACTTCAATATGATTGATGTTGAAAAATATGCTCATAAATTTACATTCCCTGCTCCTGGAAAAACCTGTGGTTTTGTTCATGATAGTGTAGTTCAGGCATTAGGTGAGGATAAACCAATTATAACTTTAGGGCATGGTCCTGATTTTGGTGTAATAAGAGCTACTGATGCTGTTAATGAAAGATTTGGATTTAGCGTCAATAATATTGTTCCTAAACTGGCTGAAATGATACCTTCAGCAGGTATTGACGGCGGAGGCCATGAATGTGCCGGATCTATAAAATACATTGAAGGTTTAGGGGAAGAAGTTTTAAGTGAATTTGTTAATGAAATAAGAAATATGAGTGAACTTTAAAATGAAATATTGTCCTAAATGCGGTTTTGAAAATGCTAATTATGCCAAATTTTGTGTAAAATGTGGCAATTCTTTTGTTGACATGGACATTAATACAATTAAAAAACATAATTCAATTATGAATTCCATGCATTCAAAAGAAACAAGTGAAATTTCACAAAAGAAAAAGGTTAATAATACATTTAATGAATCACATTTTAAAGATAATGGGCATACTAAACCAACTTTTAAATTCAAATTGTTTCATATATTTGATGAGAGAAAAAATAAATACAGGATTAGCAAATTAAGAGTAATTTTAGCAATGGAAGCTGCTTTCTTTTTTGCAGTTTCTGTTTATATTTCCTTATTTGTAGATTCTGAATTTTTTTCAAGTGAATTTGCGGTTAATCCTGTTGTTGCGATTTTGCTGTTGATTTGTGCAAGTATAGTTATAGCAGGAATATTCGTAATTCCTACAGGGATTATAGGATGGATTTTAAGAAGAATTTATCTTTACTTGACTAAATGATGATGCATATGGTTTTACAAAACTACTGTGGCAATTGCGGCAAAAGATTATCACTTAATGAAGAGTACTGTAAAGGCTGTGGAGCTAGAACAGCTTTTGTAGATGCTGGTGATGATTATATGTTTACGCTTCCAATTTACGACATCGGATTTTTTGATTTGGATATAGACTTTTCACCTTATATTGAAAGCACCAGAAAAGATTTGAAATATGAAGTCTGTTCCTGCGGATATCTGAATTTAAAAGAAAATGACTACTGTTATCATTGCGGTGTTAAAAGAACACACAGTAAATTAAGAAGAATTTTCAAATCCCAACCAAAACCTACATTTTCATTTACAACCGTTAGCTGTGAATGCGGGCATGTTAATTCTAAAGAAAACTTGTTTTGTGAAATGTGTGGAAAGAAATTAGTTGAAGATGAAGAGACTCCATTAAAAGATCTTTACAGTAATTTCGAGTTTGAATGTGATTATCCTATTTTTTGTTTTTGCGGACAGGAAAATGATGAATTCAGTCAGTTTTGCAGTAATTGCGGATTTCCGTTAGATAATTTTGAAAAAACTGATGGAAATATTCAAAAATTATGTTTTTGTTCTACATTAAATGATGTTACTGCTGATTTCTGTGTTGACTGTGGAATTGATTTAAAAAATGAAAATAAAGCTTTAATTTGTGTTTGCGGAACTAAAAATCCAATATCTGCAAAATTTTGCAGCAGCTGTGACAGACAATTGAATCCAAAACGTTTTGTTAAATCCAAATTGGTTTGTAGTTGTGGAAAAATTGTAGATTATGATGTTGAATTTTGCCCTAATTGTGGTAAAAACATTAAAAAAGCCATGAATCGTAAAATTAAATTGTCAAATGCCGGAAGATCTATAAGAAATGTTTTCAGATAAGGTGTAGTTATGAAAGAATGTGATGTATGCGGAACTCCTAATCTTAAAGCAAATAATTACTGCACTCACTGCGGAAATAGAATAGCTATGGATAATATCTGTCCATTTTGCGGGGAATTAAATTCAGATGACAGTAGCTATTGCAGCAATTGCAATAAACAAATTCGTCCTGTATCTATTGATAGCTTTGAAAAGCTGTTTACTGATTATAATAAATTATTGCTGGCCAAAGCTGAAATTTCTGATGAAGATTATAGTAAATTATTGTCAAATATTTTTAGGAAATTAAAATTTTCAAAAATTGTAGGTCAGGCTCCTAAAGAAAAAATATTAAGTATAGCAGGAGTATTTGCTGAATGCAGGCCAAAGGCCAGAGGTGAAGAACTTGGATTTGAATTTGGCCATGTTTTGTATTATGATGACCGTTTGGATGATTCAGTTCAGATAGCTACTATTATTCATGAACTGACTCATTTTTTATTGTTTGACATAATTGAAAGTTTGCTTTGTGATGTGTTTCAAGTAAAGCAGTCTTCTACATTAGAAGGTTTTGTCTGGTATTGTTTGTCTAATGATTTGGCTTTAATGAATGAATATTGTGCTCATACTGTTGAAGGAAGGTTTATTCCTCATGGATATCAGCGTTATGCTTCTTTTGAAAGTTTGCTTGAAGAAACAACTTTTGATGATGAAAAAATTGGGGTTTTGATGGTGCTGGGCAATACTTTTGCCGGGGAGATAATTGGTCAGCTGGAAGATTATATTGATCATAATTTAAGGGAAGCTATTAAACTGCAATATAAAAAAGATTTAAAAAATCCGGATTATAATTCTATAGGTTACGAGTCTATGGACTCTGTGAAAACGGATGTTAAAAATCAGATTATATTTAATTATTTATTTGATAGCTTTGATGAAGCTTCAGATGTTAATAATCGTGAAAATTTGGAATTTTTAAAAGAAGGTATTAAAAACAGGGTTTAAATTAATTTTTTTAAAGAAACATAAGAAAAGAAAAATGTAATTGTTAAAGGAAGTATGAAAAGTGCAGTTTCAGTTTTCTTCCTCTTTTTCATTTATAGATTCCAATACTTCTTTACCTGTATCAGTTAATCTGTACAATCTTCCTTTTCTAGCTTCTTCATTTATACATTCTACAATTTCTTTACTCTTAAGTTCACTTAAAACTTTAGAAATATGGTTTGTTCTAATACCGCTGTCTTTTGCAATATTTGTTGGTATTTTAACATTATTTCCAATAGATTTTAAGGTTTTTTCTCTGTACTTTGAAATTTCAACATATGAAGTTAATTTCAAAAGTTCGTCATCTTTTTGTGACATGTTAGTATAATCTATATCTCATAATATAAAATGTTTTGTACTATTATATGTTCTTCCTATGGTCATCTTTAACACAATTAATATTATCTTTTTTAATTTTTTTATAATTTTGTTTATATTATTTAAATTTTGTTATATGTTCAGTTGATATTTCATTGTATTTTATATATTATGTTTATTTTGGCTTTTTTGAATGGACTGTTGATTATATCAACATTCAACTGTTTATTTTGAAACAATTTTTATAAGTTTGGTTATTTTTTTGGAAGTTGTACATTTTTTTCAAAATTTTTTCAGGCATTTGCTGATTTGATTTTTTTTTGGGGGGGGGGTAAAAAGCTTTGAAATATTTTAATTGAACTTTTTAGCAATTGTTTAATTTAAAAAATGATTGCCTAAACAGTTATTTCCTTAAAAACATTTATATGTTTAACTGTACAATTAATACATATTTTTTAAAATAATGTGGATAAAAAATGAACAGTGATAAAGAAAAAATAGATATTTTTTAAAATAATGTGGTTAAAATGGGTGTGGGTGAAGAAAAGGATATATTTGATGAAATGTCTTTAATCTTATTGATGTATAATATATCTCAGAATGGAATTAAGTTTGCAAGGTTAAAATCAAAGGAACTGACTAATATTCGTGAGTGTTATTATCTGCTTAAAATTTATTATTCTGAAAGGGAGTTGTCACAGGAGGACCTCTGTGATATTTTGCCAAAGTAAAGGAACTGTAGCTAAAACTCTTAGAAAATTAGAAGACAAAGGTTATATTGAAAGAATAATAAATAAAGATAATAGACGAAAATATATCTTAAAATTAACTAAAAAAGGTGAAGAAGTAATTCCTGTTTTAAAAAGAGAGATGGATTACTGGCATAATTCAGTCGGACTTGCTGAAGTAAGTGAGGAAACTATGGATGTAATAATGGCTGTAGCTAGAAAGAGTTACAATTTAGTAAATGAATGAGGTTTAAATAATGGATGAAGAGATACTTTATAAAAAAGCTAAAAACCTTGTTAATAAAAAAGTAAAATTTTACAGATACTTATACTGTTATATTATTGTAAATGTATGTTTATTTTTTATTAATCTTTCAGAAATTCATGGAAATTGGACTGAGTTACACCAGTGGTGGTTTTTATGGGTAACTGTTCTTTGGGGAGTTTGGTTAATATTTCATTATATTAAAGTATTTGTTCTTCACGACAGATTTGACGATGATTGGATGGAAGAGAAAATTCAAAAAGAAATGGATAAAATGAGGAAATAGGGTAATTATGGCTAATAAAAATGTTGAAGTAATGAGAGGTAATCCTGAAACAGCTGTTAAGAAATTGGCGATTCCAATTATGATTTCTATGCTTTTAACAGCATCATATAATATTATTGATGGGATATGGATAGCAGGGCTTGGTCAGGAAGCTATTGCAGGTATTGGTTTTATAACTCCGATTTTCATGATATTGAATGGGGTAAGTGTAGGACTTGGAAGTGGTGCAACAAGTAGTATAAGTCGTTTTGTTGGAGCTAAAAATCATAAGAAAGCCAGTCAGTCAGCAGCACATTCTTTGCTGATTTTTTTAATAGCTTCCGTAGTTTTAACAATTGTATTGTTAATTCTTCAGGAACCCTTGCTTAAATTATACGGAGCAAGTGGTGAGTCATTAGCTCAAGGAATTAAATACGGAACTCCTCTATTTTTAGGTTTATTTGCTTTTATATTTGCAAATGGTGCAAGTGGTATCCTTCGTGGAGAAGGAGATATGAAAAGAGCAATGTATGCAGTTGTTGTTTCTGTAATATTAAATGCAATTTTAGATCCGATATGTATTTACATTTTAGGATGGGGATCAGCAGGAGCAGCTATTGCAACAATTTTAAGTTCCATCTGCTCAGCTATTGTTATATTATATTGGATTTTAGTTAAAAAGGACACATATGTGGATGTTAATTTAGGTGAATTTAAATTTGATTCCAGCATAGCTAAAGATATTTTAAAAGTAGGTATTCCAGCATCAATGGATATGATTGTAATGTCTATTGCAATGTCTTTGTATATGATATTTATTTCTTCAATTGCCGGAGAATTTGGAATAGCATCATTTACATCAGGTCAGAGATTATACTTGTTTGCAATAATGCCGCTTACAGCTATTGGAACAGCAGTTACAGCAGTTGTAGGCAGTTCATTTGGAGCTAAAAACGGAGAGTATATTTCAAGAGCACATAAATTCGGTGCAAAATTCGGAATAATATTTGGAACATGTGTAACTCTTATTTTAGTAGTTTTTGCAACTCAGTTATCTACTATATTTGCATATACTGCTGAAACTGCACATTTGGTTCCGGAAATAACCAGATATTTGCAAATAGCCTGTCTTTGTCTACCTTTAACCGGTGCAGGGATGGCTTCAAGTTTCTTTTATCAGGGAATTGGAAAAGGAACAATCAGTTTATCATGGACAATTATAAGGGAAGTTATTTTTACTGTCGGAGCCACATTTTTCTTCGGAATTTATTTGGGCTGGGGATTAATAGGTATTTGGGCAGGATTGGCTATCGGACGTGCTGCTGCCAGTATCTTAAATTACCTCTATGCAAGGTACACTATTAAGGGAATTAGAGAAACACTCGGAAACTAATTTCTTTAATCTTTTTTTTATTTTTACGGTTTATACTTTTATTTAAAGCTGTGCATCGGTTTTAAAAAGAAATATTTATATTTTAATTGGAATATAAATTATAAATGCAATATAAAAACAATTTTGTTTTTTTAATGTTAAAAAGTGTTTTTACGATGGAAATTTAATAAAAAGGTGTAATTAATGCAGTTTTGTCCAAACTGTGGCAGAAAATTAGATGATGATGCTACTTTTTGCAGTGGATGTGGTTTTGATATTAATCTCCAACAATTAAATCATCAGATAATGAGATTTTAGGAAATAATATGCTTGTTATTGGTGGATTAATTGTCGCAGCAATAGTTATTTTATTAATTGTTTTAGCTATGTCAACATCACATATTGAAACAATCAATGGAGTTGATTTTAATATTCCTGCAGGTTATAGTAAAGTAAATGAAACTGATGGTGGTGACACATATATTTATAAAAATAGTGATAATGATTGTTTTCTTATTACAGTAAAATTTGAATCAAAGTCTTGGCTAAATGAAATGTCTAAAGATGCATTATATTCTCGAAAATTCATTGATGGAACAGAAGGGTGGATTAAAGAGCCTTTTGATGTATATAGTTCATATATGTTTGTGTATTATGATAAGAACACAGGTAATGAAGTAACTATATGCACATCTAGTGAATCTTTAATTGAAGAGATTATTACCTAATCTAAAAATCATATAATTAAATTAATATGTATCTTGTGTTAAAAATAATAATGATTAACTAAAATTTTTTTGATATTATGAAATGTGAAAATTGCGGGTTTGAAAATAATGAAAAAGCTAAATTTTGCACCCGTTGCGGTGCATCGTTAGTCCAGCAAAATGAAGCCCCGAATCAACAAAAAAATGGAAATAATACAAAATATTTGATTGTTGGTTTAACTGCAATTATTATTGTTCTTATATGTGCAATCGGCTATTTTGCAATAAATTTAAATGAAGGTGGCGCAGATCAGTCAAGTGACTATTCTTCGGATAGTTCAGCTGATTCCACATCTTCAGTTGATGAATCTAGTTCCACTTCAAGTTCTGAATCCAGCTCAAGCAAATCTGGTGAATGGAAATTAATAGGTTCATATTCGGGTTCAGGTTCAGGTTCCCAGGCTGTTAGTGTTCCTGCAGGTAAAATAATGGTTAAGATTACAGCATATCCTATTAAAAATTATGCTACTAATCATTTATATGTTTCAGGTTCTAACGGTCAGTCAGCTGGTGTTGATTGGGGTTCTAGAAGTGCAGTTGCAAGTAGGTATGATTCTCTTACTTATGAATCATCGTCTTCAGAAACTTTCAATATTGATTATTATGAAACTGTAAGTTGGTCTGTTGAATTTTATAAATACGAATGAGGAGTTTTAATGTTTTGTCCTAAATGTGGAAAAGATTTACCTGATAATTCAAAATTTTGTAAATATTGTGGAAGTCAAATTAAAAATAAAGGAACTTTAAGTCATGTTCCTGCATCTGCAGGAGATGACGAAAAAAGCAAAAATATAATTATTGTAGGTTTAGTTGCATTGATAGTTGTTTTGATTGTTGTTTTTGCAGCTATCGGTACTGGAATGTTCAGCGGTTCTGATGAGGGGATGTCTTCAGATGCTTCTTCATCATCATCTTCTGTAAGTGGGGATTCCGGAGTCCAGTCACTGTCTTTAAGTAGTTTTCCAGTTTCTGAAGCACCTGGATTAGCACAGGCTATTAAAGATAATGGTGGCAATTTCCCGGTTAATTATAAGTCATTGTCCTTATCCAAATCACAGTGTCTCTATATTTTAACAAAATCCGTGTCTCTGATTGGTCATGGAGATAGTGGAGCAACTATTTCTGTTGGAAATCCGTCTTATGCACCTCATCCTAGCGGTCGTGATTATTCAAATTCAATAGCTCAGGCTAATTATGTGGATATGTCTGACAGGTTTGCTTCATGGATTGATAGAAACGGTCAGGTTCCAAACTATGTCGGAATTTATGCGGGCGGTGTTCCGGATATTTCTCCGTCTAAAATGTTGGATATTGAAATAGCTATTTTGCTTCAATATGGAAGTACAGGTACTTTGCCGTCATCGGTTTCTGTTTAAGTGATTATTGCAATCACTTATTTTTTATTTTTTTGTTCATTTTTTAAGTATTCTGTCAATTATTTTTTCATGTTTATTCTAAAATTATAAAAGTATTTATTATCCTAATTATAAATAATATAATAATCATCAAATTTTTAAGTAATAATCTGATGAATGTGATAATTTATTCTAGTTTTTTTAAATAAAAGAATAAATATTTTAAAAAAATATGTGTTAGATATGAATATTAGATATGGTAATATTTTTATTTTCCTGCTTGTTTTAGCTATGATAGGAACTTTGGTAACTGGAAGTGATGTAAGTCTATTCCCATTTACTTATTTCATGTTTTTATTGTTCTTTTTAATCTCTGCAGATTATTTTTATATTGTTTTCCAATATTCCAGGCGGGAAAATATTAATAGTTCTATAAAATTTGGAGTTCTTATAAATATTGTATTTATGGCTTTAATTGTCTATGCAATATTTAATTCTCCTCCATTGGGAATTTTTTAGATTTTTGTAGTAGTCTACAAAAATTTATTTTCTTTTTTTTAATGCTTTTTCCATAACTATTAATAATAAATAAAATTTAATATTTAATATAAATGATTCAATAGGATTTTTAAAATGTTTTTTGATTTAAATGTTAAAGGAAACAGTTATGATAATAATTTGAAATTAGCTGGGGAAGCTTCAAAGTATGGTTGGGATCATATTAATTTTTCTTATAATCAAAATAAATTTGCCAAAGCTTTAGAGTTTAAAAAGGATTTGCAGGATAATTTGGACATTGGCATAGATTATACTTTAGAAATAGATTCCGGCAATGTTAATGAAATTAGAAAAATAGCCAGAAAGTTCAGAAATAAATCATCATGCATTAGTGTAATTGGTGGAGATTTAAAAGTAAATCGGGCTGTTTTGGAAAATATCCAGTTGGATGTTTTATCAAGACCTTATTTAAAACGATATGACAGTGGTCTTAATCAGGTTTTGGCTAAAGAATCTTTGAATAATAATGTAGCTGTTGAAATTTGCTTTATAGATATTTTGAAATCTTATTTAACATATAGGGCTAAAACAATAGCTAATATTAAGGATGTAATTTCATTACATAAGAAATTTGACTTCCCGTTAATTTTGTCTTCAAGAGCAGAGTCCGTTTTTGATATTAAGACAACTAAAGATTTCAGCTCAGTATTTCTTTCAGTTGGATTAACCCAAAGTGAAATTGACAAATCATTTGCAGTATCTGAAAACATTTTGGAATTTAATAAAAACAGAAAAAACATGGTTTTAAAAGGAGTTAGGGAGGTTAATGATGAAGCTTAAGGTTCTTCCCCCTACACTTAGGAAAAATAACAGGTATCTGGCATTGGATATTAAAGTTAAAAGTGTTATTTCTAAAGATGATCTGGTTAATATTGTTTGGAATGGATGTATTCGCTTTTTTGGTGAAAGTGGAACGGGCAATTTTAGTTTATGGGTTATGAAGTTTTATGAGCTTGAAAAAACCGATGAGTATAATCATTATCAGGCCATTCTTCGCTGCCAAAGAGAGTATGTTGATGAGGTAAGGGCTTCTCTTGCTTTAATTTATAAACATAATAGAAAGGATATTTCAGTTTCAACTATCGGTTTATCCGGAACTATCAAAGCCTGTCAGAAATTTATTGAAAAATAAAAGGAAAAATTACGCAAAACTTCAGCTCGTGGGCATAAAAAATCAAAAACTTTTATATTCATCTATCAATTATTTTAATCGTTTATCTTATTAGATTAATAATATGTAATATGATTAAAATTACATCTAAAATTATTGTTATATGATTTAACACATGATTCACCTCTTGGAGAGGTGAAACTTAAATTTAACTTTATCATTTTACATCATCCGTTTATTTTTGATAAAGTTTATAATTTTTTTATTACTTTTATTATTATGTAAACTGTGAAAAAAATTATTTTAAAAAAAGTTGTTATGAGTCTAAAAACGTTTGTAAGCTATTGGAAAGTTTACAAACAAAACCATGAGATTTAGACTCTTTTTTATCAAAACACTAAAAGTGAAAATTGATAAAAAATTTCTTTTAAATAGTGAATTATTAAGTGGTTTTTTCATTAATTTTTTGCGGTTTGGTTATGAAAAAGTTTTTAATAACTTTTAGTTATTTTAAAATAGAAAACTTTATTAATAATATACACATATAAATATGAATTGAATTTATGGAAAAAAGATTTAAAAAACTATATCATTACAGATATGTAATGAAATACCATTTCATGGAGAATTTGGTTTATTTTTTAAAATAATTGTATTTTTATAGTAGTTGAACTTAAGTTTATTATAATATTAAAAAAATGTGAGGTATTAATTTATGCAACCTTTACAAAATGCTGGATATGATAGGGCAATTACTGTATTTAGCCCAGATGGAAGACTTTTCCAAGTAGAATATGCAAGAGAAGCTGTTAAAAGAGGAACCACTTCAATAGGAATTAAATGTTCTGAAGGTATTGTTTTAGCAGTTGATAAAAGAACTACTTCTAATTTAGTTGAAGCAACATCTATTGAAAAAATATTCAAAATAGATGAACATATTGGAGCAGCAACTTCAGGTCTTGTTGCTGATGCTAGAGCTTTAGTTGAAAGAGCAAGAGTGGAAGCTCAAATAAACAAAATCACATACAGTGAACCTATTAGGGTAGATAGCTTATCTAAAAAATTATGTGATATGTTACAGATGTATACTCAAAACGGTGGGGTAAGGCCATTCGGTTCTGCTTTAATCATTGGTGGAGTATATGACGGTATTTGCAAATTATTCGAAACAGATCCTAGTGGAGCATTAATTGAATATAAAGCAACTGCTATTGGATCAGGCAGATCTGCAGCTATGGATATCTTTGAAGATCAATATAAAGATGACATGAATTTAAATGAAGCTATTAATTTAGCACTAACAGCAATCAATGAAGCAACTGAACATGAAACTACTGCAAACAATGTTGAAATTGCTGTTATTAAATGTGGTGAAGAAGTATACACTAAACTTTCTCAGGAAGAAGTACAGACTTTCATTGATGAGGTTGTATCTGAAGAAGAAAGTGAAGAGGAAAGTGAAGAATAAATAATTAATTGGTTAGGGGTTTTTTCAATGGTAAATGTAGATGAAGCAATAATAGCTAAATATGAATATTGTGGGGAACATTTTGAAATATTGGTCGATCCGGATTTAGCAGCAGAATTTAGAAATCCTGATGGGCAGGATGTGGCCATTGAAGATCTTCTAGCTGTTGAAGAAATTTTTAAGGACTCTAAAAAAGGAGATAAAGCTTCTGAAGAAGCTATGCTTAAAATATTTGAAACTACAGACCCTATTGAAGTTTCTAAAGTTATACTTGAAAAAGGACATGTTCAATTAACTGCTGAACAAAAAAGACAAATGCAGGAAGATAAAAGAAGACTTGTTATTAATAAAATTTCTAGAGAAGCTATTAATCCTCAATCAGGTCTTCCTCACCCTGCACAAAGGATTGAAAATGCTGTTAATGAAGCTAAAGTTAAATTTGATCCTTTTGTTTCAGTTGATCAACAAGTACAAACAGCCCTGAAAGCTATTAAACCACTTATTCCGATTAGGTTTGAAAAAGTTAAAGTAGCTGTTCGCCTTCCGGGTTCTTCAGCAGGAGGAGCCTACTCTGCAATCCATCATTTTGGTGAAATTCTTAATGAAGAATGGCAGCAAGACGGTTCATGGATTGGCATTGTTGAGATGCCTGGTGGCCTTCAAGATGATTTCGCCGCTAAAATGGCTGAAATTTCAAGTGGTGAAGCAGAAACGAAAACTATCAAATAATTAAATTAATTTTCAACTTATGGGATTTTTATGATATATGTGGAAAATAAAGATTTAGTTATTCCTGGTGAAGTATTGGCAGATGACGAATACTACTCAGGAAGAGGTACCTTTAAAGAGAATGGTAAAATTTGTTCTTCTTTAATGGGACTAGTTTCTTTAAGGAATAAAAAAATTAGAGTTATTCCTCTTAAAAGTAAATATGTTCCTAAAAAAGGAGATGTAGTTATTGGTAAAATTAAAGATGTCAGATTCTCCATGTGGGATGTAGATATTAATTCCCCATATTCCGGAATTTTACCTGCTTTTGAAGTGTTTGGAAGAGAGAAAAAAGAACTCAACAAAGTATTTGATGTTGGGGATGTTCTATTTTTAAGAGTTGTTGATGTTGACGAAGTTAAAAAAGTCAAACTGGGCTTAAAAGGCAGAGGAATGGGTAAATTCAGAGGAGGAATAATTGTAGATATTACTCCAACCAAAGTTCCTAGATTAATTGGTAAAAAAGGTTCTATGATCAACATGATTAAGGATAAAACCAATTGTAAGATAATTGTTGGTCAAAATGGTCTTGTTTGGGTTAAAGGTGAGGAAGATATGGAACAGCTTACTAAAGATATTATTCATATGATTGAAGCTGAGGCTCATACTTCCGGTTTAACAAATAAAGTTAAAAATAAACTATATTTAGCTATTGATGGTGAATTGCCACAAGAAGATGACTATAGTGATGATTATGAAGAATTAGAAAAACCTAAACTTCAAAATTTCAAAGAAGAATTGGAACAGGAAGAAAAAGAAGAACAGTCAAAAAAAGATAGTACTGATTTTTATAAAGTAATTGAAGAATTAAAAAAGAAAAATAAAAAGGATAAACCTTTGTCCTATGGTAATAATTCTGGCAATTCTTATATATTGAATAACAGATAATTCTTTGATGATTATGAGGTTGATATGATGTCTGAAATGATAAGAGAGGACGGCAGAAAATATAATGAATTACGCCCTATAAAAATTGAAGCAGGTGTTCTTGAACGTGCAGACGGGTCTGCTTATTTAGAAGTTGGTGGAAATAAAATTTTAGTGGCAGTGTACGGGCCTAGAGAATCATATATTAGAAGATTACTTGAACCAAATACTGGTGTAATAAGATGCAGGTATAATATGGCTCCTTTTTCTGTAGATGATAGGAAAAGGCCTGGACCAGACAGAAGGTCTTCTGAAATTTCCAAAATCACTGCTGATGCATTAAGACCGGCTTTAATGTTGGAAAATTATCCTAGATCCATGGTGGATATTTACATTGAAGTAATTGAAGCTGAAGGAGGAACACGCTGTGCTGGAATTACTGCAGCTTCCGTTGCACTTGTTGATGCTGGAATTCCTATGAAGGATATTGTTGTAGGATGTGCTGCAGGTAAGGTAAATGATAAAATTGTGCTTGATTTATCTGAAGTTGAAGATAAGGAAGGACAGGCTGATGTTCCTATAGCTATGATGCCAAGGACTGGTGAAATTACTTTATTACAAAGTGATGGTGATTTATCTCAAGAGGAATTTGAAGAAGCAATTAATTTAGCTATGGAAGGATGCAGGAAAGTAAATGAAATCCAAAAAGAAGCTTTAATGAAAAAATATTCTGCTGAGATGAGTGATTAAGATGGTTGATATTGTACCTGAAATTACAAAGGAAAGTATAATTAATCTTGCTGTCAATGATAAAAGGGAAGATGGCAGGGAACTTGATGAATACAGGGATATTTCTATTGAAACTGATGTGATATCCAAAGCTGAAGGTTCTGCAAGAGTTAAAATAGGAGATACCCAGGTTATTGTTGGTATTAAACCGCAAATTGGCGCACCATTTCCGGATACTCCGGATTTGGGAGTTTTAATGACTAACTGTGAAATGCTGCCAATGGCTGATCCTACTTTTGAACCTGGACCACCAAGTGAAGATTCAATTGAACTTGCACGTGTTGTTGACAGGGGAATTCGTGAAAGTGAACTTGTTGATTTGGATAAGTTATGTGTTGAAGAAGGCAAACATGTTTGGATGTTATTTATAGATTTGCATATTATAGATAACTGCGGAAATCTTTTTGATGCCTGTGAACTTGCTGTAATGGCTGCTCTAAAAAGTACCAAATTACCTTCTGCAAGTATTGCTGATGATGAAGTTGTATTTGACCATGAAAACACTATAGATTTACCTATCAATAATGAAGTGGCTATGTGTACTTTTGTTAAAATAGGAGATAAACTGATTTTAGACCCTACTTTAAATGAAGAAAAAGTAGCTAATGCTCGTTTAAATGTGGGTGTTACTAAAGATGGTAATATTTGCGCTATGCAGAAAGGTGGAATTTCACCGTTAACAAAAGAAGACATATTTTACTGTGTTGATAAAGCAGTTTCAAAAACAAAAGAATTAGTTGAATATCTTTAAACGTCTGATGGACGATTAAGATTTCTAAATTCTTTTTTTAATAATTTTTTATTGTCTATTAATATAAATTTCGTATCTATTTTTTCTATTAATCCCTTAATATGCAATATATCATCAGATATCAGCTCTTCAATTTCAGGAATGATATTTTTATTGTAAACGGAATGAAGGGGTTCGCTTGTTTTCAGTTTATTTTTGCTGTCATGATAGGGAACAATAGCCTGATGGTCTGAGTCCAGTTCATTAAAAATATTTTTAATTAATTTTTCTGTTACATATGGACTGTCACAGGGAAGTATTAAAGCATAATCAGATGTAATGTGCTTCAGCCCGGTCAATATTCCGGACATCGGCCCAATATTTTTTATTTCATCTTCAGCAAAGGTTATTTTAAAATTATAGTCCTCTTTTTTAATGAAATTTTTATATTTGTCAATACGGTCTTTATTATTTAAAACAATTATCACTTCATTTATTTCATTATTTAATGTTGAAAGGATATGATTAATCATAGGTTTATCCTGAATAATCATAGATCCTTTGTCCTGACCCATTCTTCTGCTTTGCCCGCCACATAAAATGATACAGGAATGCTGTTTTTTACTATTCATGATGCATTTCCCTAATCTTTTATATGAACATCAGCATCTTCATCAAATGGATTTGTACGGATAATTAATGAAATCATATATGGATAATGAGTATTGAGGTATTTTAGGTAATAAATCCATTCATATATCAATTTTGAATAAATCCTTTTGATGTCACCATTTAAATGATTAAAATCAGCATCTGTAATCTGATTTAAATCCGGTCTGTGCTCTAATTCTTCATCAAGGTGCAATATTGAAATTAATAATCCTGAAAATTCTTCCTTTTCAAATAATTGTGGATTGTTGATTAAGTTTATTAAAAACTCTCTTTTGGATTTTAGTAATGTTCTAAGATTTATTAAAAATTCTGCTCTTTTGCCTCCTTCAATATCTACATTAAAGTCAATATTTGCATTTTTTAATTTTTTCAGCTGTTTGTCATATTCTGCATCGTCCCAATTAGGAATAGCTTTTAAATAACTGGTGCTAGCTTTAAATTCATTTGCACTGCTGAATTCTTCTATTAATTCATTACCTATTTCAGTAAAGAAAGTGCTGATAAGCATATCTAACTTTTCATAAATAGCTTCTTTTTCTTTTCTGCTCATTATATCTTCAAGTATAAATGCAACAATGATAATGTCTATAGGAATAAATCCTATGTGCAGCCAGACATATGAAACAATACTATGTGTGTCTTTTAGGACAAGGTAATTGGTTCCAAAAATAATAATAGCTGCAATAATCATCAATATTGAAAACTTTATTTTCCAGTCTCTTTTCATTTTATAATCTCCAAAATTTTTTTATCTTTTATTTGCACTAATGATAGCTATTGGATTTTCGCTTATCATCATAACCCCACGGTCAAGAACTCTCCCATTTGAAATATTGACTTCCATGATTTTAGGATTATAATTCAGCTTTTTTAATTTGTTTATAGCTTCTATTTTAGTGTCAACAAGAATGGCTGTAACAATTATTCTTCCTTTAGGATTTAATTTGGAATCTATAATTTCCAAAATATCTTCAAGTTCTCTGCCGCTGCCTCCAACAACAGCTATGTCCATATTGTCAATATTTTTCAGAGCATTACTTCCTGAATCATTTATTAACTCTACATTATCTCCTAAATTAAATTTTTCAAGGTTTTGTTTGGTAACGCTAATGGCATCAGGATTTGTATCAATGGAAGTTACTTTTTTTGCTCTTTGGGCAAATTCACATGTAATTCCTCCGGTTCCGCAGCCAACATCCACCACTTCGTCATTGGGTGTTACAGCTGATTTATATAATATGATTGCTCTTATGGCTTCTTTGGTAGGGCCAGGAACATCACAAGTTTTAATAAAGTCCATATCATTTAACATTTATTCCCACCTTTTATATATGTTGTTTTCAATATTCAGTGAATCTAATATTTTACCTACAATAAAATTGATCTGGTCATCAACAGTATCGCTGTCAGAGTAAAATCCGGGCATTGCAGGTAAAATCACAGCACCCTCTTTTGATAAATTCAGCATATTTTCTAAATGTATGCTTCTGAGGGGAGTTTCACGAGGAACAATAACTGTTTTTCTGTGTTCTTTTAGGCTTACATCAGCTACTCTTGTAATTGTATTTGAGGCATATCCGTTAGCTATTGATGATAATGTTTTCATGGAACATGGTACAATAGCCAGTCCGTCAAATTTAAATGATCCGCTGTTGATGGATGCAGTCAAATCGTCAAATTCATAATAATTGTCTGCCAGAGTGATTATATCTTCAATAGGTTCTTTTACTTCATGATTTATTACAGTTTTAGCAGCATCACTTATAATTAAGCTGTTTTCAATATTTAATTCATTTAGAGCTTTAAGCAATCTGATTCCATAAATCACTCCGCTAGCTCCGGTAATTCCAACTACTATCATATTATTCTCCTAAAATAGTTTGATTTGATCATAATGAATGCCATGGAATTTATCCTTATTTATTTCAGGTAAATCCAGGTAATTTTCTAGTTTAAGTTTCTCGAATTTGGCTTTGTCTTCTTTTGGCACATAAACACTAATGTCAGGAATATTGAATCTTGCTTTACTTAGTGCTCCAACGATATTTGAAATTTTAGTTAAGGGGTATAATTTCCCGTCAACGCTTACCTGTGTTTTCATTTCATCAAAACGGGGATATTCAGCTATATTGATAGTTAAATAATCTTTATCCATATCAAAATCATAAGCTATTTCTTCTTCAGCTTTTCTTAGGGTTTCCTGTGAAGTTTTGTATAATTTTTCAGGATTTTTAAAGTTCTCCAGCCGAATAACTTTTACCCGTTTAAATAAGTCCCTGTTGTCCAGGCGGGTAATCATATCCCGTACAAAGGGATTTTCACTATTTCTGTAAATGCTGACCATATCCATATCATCATATTTGTACATATCGTTTTCGTCTATTTCATTTGTGTTTATTAACTTTTTCAAACCTCTTCTAAACATTGAATTGGCAATACGTGTTGTATGGTGCTGGTATACACTGGGATACATAAAATATCTGGATACTAAAGCCCCTTCAGCAGCCTGAACTCCTTTTATATCTAATACTAAGTTGTTAGTTAGCTTCAAATTGGAGATTATTCTTTCATAATCAATGACTCCATAGGCAACTCCTGTATTATAGGAATCTCTTAAAAGATAATCCATTCTGTCCACATCCAATTCTCCGGATACAATCGGACCTAGTTTCCCTTCTCCGGAAATTATTTTATTTATTTCATTAATGTCGAATTTTTCTTCAAGGTAATCTTTCATTGATGTTTTGGAAATAACATATTTTGTTAATTCTTCATGAGGAAATGACAATACTCCTTCAGACACATGTGAAAAGGGACCATGTCCAACATCATGAAGCAGAGCAGAGATTCTAACAAGTTCAATTTCATCTTCACTTAATTCTAGTTCGTTAGCCAGTTTGGATCCAAGATTCATTGTTCCGATTGAATGCTCAAAACGGGTGTGGTTTGCACCGGGATAAATTAAGTTAATTAATCCTAATTGTTTAATTCTTCTTAAACGTTGGAATTGAGGCATATCCAATACTTTTTGTTCAAATTTATTTAAGCTAATGTCTCCATAGACACTATCCCTAATGAATTTCTTTTTTTCACCCATTATAATCACCAGTGTGAATATTCATTCCATAAATTACTTAAATTTCCTTTTGTTTTATTTAGAATGTTTGTAATATTTGCATTATTCATCCAGTCGGTTTTATTAGTTAGATTAGTATCATTAATAATTTTAGGTTCCGGGATATATGTAGGAACATAATCCACCTTTTGAGGTGTGAAATTATCATCTTCAATAGCCAGCAGGGTATTGTCATTCGGATTTTTTATCAGAATAATATTTGCAGCCATTGAACTTGCAGCAAATGCAATAATTGCAACAATAAAAAACACAATTAATTTTGCTTTTGTTTGCCCTTTCATAATAACACATTTTTCCTTTTTGAATTTACAAATTCAGATTTTTCTTTTATTTAATTTTAAAGATTAACTGTTATTTATTTATATATTTATATATTATTAATATTTTTTATTGAATTTTTTTATAATAACCTATTTTTTTGTAAATCCGTTTCACCGAAATGTTTATATAGCTGTAAGTTCAACTACTATATATCGGAAGAAGGATTCCGACTTCCGACTTCCGTTTAATCAAAATTCATAAAAATTTTAAAAAATAATTTTGATTTATTGTTATTAATTTATTTAAAAAGAGAAAAGATATAATGGATATATTTAGCGCAGGTGATACAGCTTGGGTTCTTATTTGTAGTCTTTTAGTACTTTTAATGAGTATTCCGGCTGTTGCATTCTTTTATGGTGGTTTAAGTAAACGTAAAAATGTTTTAAATACTATGTTTTTAACATTTATTGCATTTTCAATTGTAAGTGTTATTTGGGTTATTTTCGGTTATCAATTTGCCTTTGGAACTCCGTTACTGGGAGGATTTATAGGAAGCCCTTCTAATTTCTTCTTAAGTGGAATCGGACTTGATGATTTAAGCGGAACTATTCCAACACTATTGTTTGTTATGTTCCAACTTGCATTTGCAGGTCTAACAGCAGCATTGATTTCTGGTGGTGTTGTTGGAAGAATGAAAACAAAAGCTTGGGTAATTTTTATCCCGATTTGGGCTTGTCTTGTCTACATCCCTATTGCTCACTGGGTATGGGGTGGAGGATGGTTAATGAATATGGGAGCACTTGATTTCGCAGGTGGTACTGTTGTACACATTAACTCAGGGGTTTCTGCATTAGCTATCGCACTTGTGTTAGGTAAAAGAAAAGACATTTCATTATTACCACATAACTTAGGATATGCAGTATTAGGTGCAGCACTTCTATGGTTCGGATGGATGGGATTCAACGGAGGATCCGGTTTAGGTGCAAATGGTCTTGCAGCAAATGCAATTATTGTTTCAAATGTTGCAGCTGCAGCAGCTTTAATTGTCTGGACTATATTAGATACAATTGTTGTTGGTAAACCAACTGTTCTTGGTGCAATTTCCGGAGGAATTGCTGGTTTAGTAGCTATTACTCCTGCAGCAGGATTTGTTGATGTTCCTGGAGCATTAGTAATTGGTGCAGTAGCTCCTTTAGTATCTTACTTTGCAATTTATTACTTAAAAGCAAAACTCGGTTACGACGATGCATTAGATGTATTCGGTATACACGGTATGTCTGGTATATGGGGAGCAATCGCTACTGGTATCTTTGCAGCACCATATATTAATGAAGCAGCAGGATTATTATATGGAAACCCATATCAAGTTGTAATACAAATAATAAGTGTTGTAGCTACTATTGTTTATGCATTTGTAATAAGCTATGTATTAGCTAAAGTACTTGACAAAGCTATGGGCGGTATCAGAGTAGAAGATGAAGCTGAAGTTGTAGGATTAGATACAAAACTTCACGAAGAATCTGCATACAATTTTAACTAGAAGGTTTAAAAATGAAAAGTATTGTTGCAATTATTAGACAGGAAAAGTATCAGGACGTTAAAAATGAACTTACAGCCGTGGGCTGTCAAGGAATGAATGTTTCTGAAATTAAAGGAAGAGGCAGTCAAAAAGGTATCAAAGAATCTTACAGGGGATCCAGTTACTGTATTGACTTAATTCCAAAAACACGTATTGAAATTGTCACAAAAGATGAAGGTGTAGATACTATTGTATCAGCTATCCAAAAAGGTGCAAAAACAGGCAACATTGGTGATGGTAAAATCTTCATTTATCCAATTGACAATGTAATAAGGATCAGAACAGGTGAAGAAGGAGACAGTGCTGTATAGGCACATCTCTTTTTTTATATCCTTATTTATTTTAATATTTTATAACCACGCCATAAATATCACTGAAATCAACCCATGTACTTATTCCTTTTGTTTCATATATAACTCCATTGATTTGAGTGTATTCTATATTTTTGTTGTCACTTACAAGGTGAATCTGATTGTTATTAACTTCATCAACTCTTTTTATAATGTTTCCATATTCTGAAGAATTGGCAACTACAATATCTCCTACATGAACATCCTGTGTTTTATTGACTAAAACATTTTGTCCGTCCTGCAGTGTTGGAAGCATTGAAGTTCCGTCAACCTGATAAATAACAGGAATACTGTTTTCACCTAAAGTGGAATCGATATTAATATTGGATGTATCAAGACCATAACTTAAACAAATATCATAAATTCCTGATTTTAGGGTATCTATATTGGTATTGGGCATATTCATTGATTCAAGAGAATAATTGCAAATTTCATCATTCAGTTCCTTGGTATTAATTTCAGTGTTTAATCCTGGATTTGTTGATGCAGTTACATTTTCTCCATCTATATAAACATCAACAGACCCATTATCTTCTGTTAAAAATATTCCTAAAAAAATAGCTAAGATAATTATTAAAATAAAAGCTAAAATACATTTTTTAGCCATTCTAATCACCTATTCCATAAGATTCAAATCCATATTAAGCAATGATTTCATAGTTTCAATATCAATTTGCCCTGGGGCGGTTACATCTCGTCCTGCAGCAAAAGTAATTGGGGAATCAAATTTGGAAGCCATAACTCTGGTGTAGCTACCTAAATCACTCATTGAAATAGCTATTGTATTTTCGCAATGTGAAAGAATAGCCAATATTTTTAAAGTGTCATCCAAATCATTAGGCATAAAAGCTACTTTAGCGATATCTCCAAGTTTTTGTTCTTTTTCAACAATATACATGATTTCATTAATTTCAGGAGTTTTATGAAAGTCATGGTATGAAACAATGGTAGTTACTCCAGTATCATGTATCTGTTTTATATATCTGTCATCACTTTGAAGTTCAATATCCACATAATCAACTAAAGGAGCACATTTTAATAAAATATCAATTCTTTCTTCTTCTGATCCTTTAAAGGAACCGCCTTCAGATGAAATTCTGTTGGTAGCTATTATTGGAAAGTTAATCTCTTCAATGATTTCTTTAATATCATCAAAGTTAGGATTGTCCAGTGCATCTATTCTAAATTCAAGTACATCAGCACCTTTTTCAATACAATCTTCAGCTACTTTAATCACATCTTCTTTTTTTGCTTGAAAAATTGGTATTGCTATTTTAGTTTGTGAATACATCAATTATATTTTTTGAGTGATGTTATTAATTAATTTTTTCAATTTTAAAAAAAGGATAATGGGGTTATAATAACCCTCTTTTAATATATTTTTATTGTGTTTCCTGTTTGGAAATTGTTCCAGTAGGAAGTTATTATATATT